>ERZ836829.909-NODE-909-length-24215-cov-4.035472_pt1 | contig 24215 bp, 17 predicted proteins | sample MGYA00519574_ERZ836829 | MGnify/ENA primary metagenome ERZ836829 (study PRJEB31850, sample SAMEA3708808) | human gut metagenome | biome: human gut; feature: human-associated habitat; material: faeces | place: China | collected 2014 ... | reverse complement strand
AGAAATAAAATATAATAATGTTAAATATTAATAGAAATAGACTGGAAGTTTATTGACATAAATATGCATTTAAGTTATATTTGATTTGAGGAGGAAATAACTTAATGTATAAAATTAGTTTTTATAAGGATAAAAAAGGAAATGAACCTGTAAAAGAGTATATTATTTCCTTGAAAGCAAAAAATACTAAAGATAGCCTGATAAAACTAAACAAAATCCAAGATTATTTGAATATTTTAAGACAAAATGGAACTAGGGCAGGAATGCCATTTATGCGTCACCTACAAGGTGACATATGGGAATTAAGACCGTTGAAAGACAGAATTCTGTTCTTTGCATATGATGGAGATAATATAATTTTATTATCACATTTTAAGAAGACAACACAGAAAACACCACAAAGGGAAATAAAAAAAGCTAATAAATTAATGAAGGATTATATTGAAAGGAGCAGGGATTATGAGTAAGGCAAAAATAAATCCAAGAGGTTCATCTTGGGATGAATTGGAAAAACAATTATTTACGCCAGAGGAAATTGCCGAAAGTAAAGTACGTGTTGACATTATAAGTGAAATGATAAATGCAAGAGAAGAGAACGGTATTACACAAAAGCAACTGGAAGCAATGAGTGGAATAAAGCAACCTGTAATTTCAAGAATGGAAAAAGGAGTTACGGATCCACAGTTATCAACTGTTTTGAAGATATTAAATTCTTTGGGAAAAACTCTTCAGGTTGTACCAATGAAAAGAAAGTAAGTAAAAGTAGCATCTGGAAGAAAGAAAAGTTAGAGTCTACCAGATGCTATTTTCATATAATAAGAAATTAGCTATTGTGCTAAAATATGTTTTTGCAGAAGATACATTATCACGAAGAGAAAATAATAGCGGAAACAATATTCTTTACCTAAACTTAATAAATTGTAGAAAAAGCACATTAAAACTTAATAAAATTAACTTTTATTAGTTGAAACATTACATAATTAATCACGACTAAAAACCTTTATAGACAAAAGGTACAAAATATTTTCACTTTATATGGTGAAAAATCGGAAATTTGAAATAAGAAAAAATTATTGAAATAATCAACCTTTGATGATAAAGTATTGAAATATCTCGAAAGTTTGTTATAATTTTAACAATACCGTGTTCAAAAAAAGATAGAGTGAGCATGGAAAAAGACAATGGAGAAAAAATCACTTCATTAATATTGAAAGGAGAAAACATGGAGAATTTAATTTATTTAGCTCCAATCGCTGGTATCATAGCTGTTATTTTTGCAGGAATTAAGGCAGCAATGATTAACAAAAGCGATGCAGGAAATGAAAAGATGAAAGAAATTTCCGGCGCTATTGCAGAAGGTGCAAAGGCATTTTTATTCTCAGAATATAAGATTTTAATCGTATTCGTTGCCATACTTTTCGTAGTGTTAGGATTTGGTATTGATTGGCTTACAGCAGTTTGCTTTATTGTAGGTGCTGTACTTTCAACATTAGCAGGATACGTTGGAATGAACGTTGCTACAAAGGCAAATGTTCGTACAGCAAATGCTGCAAAGGAAAGTGGTATGAACAAGGCACTTTCAATTGCATTCTCAGGTGGTGCAGTAATGGGACTTTGCGTTGTAGGTTTTGGTATTTTAGGACTTAGCGTAATTCTTGTTATCATTATGAACACAACAGGATTTACAGAAGAAGCAGTTAGCGTTCTTACAGGATTCAGTTTAGGTGCTTCATCAATCGCTCTTTTCGCAAGAGTTGGTGGTGGTATTTACACAAAGGCTGCTGACGTAGGAGCTGACCTTGTAGGTAAGGTTGAAGCAGGAATCCCTGAAGATGATCCTCGTAACCCAGCCGTTATCGCTGATAACGTAGGTGACAACGTAGGTGACGTTGCAGGTATGGGAGCTGACCTTTTTGAAAGTTATGTTGGTGCTTTAGTATCAGTTGTAACTTTAGCAGTTGCTTCATTAGTAGCAGGTGGAGATGATTTCGGAATGGAAAGAATCATATTCCCAATCGCAATGGCAGCAATCGGTGTGTTAGCATCAGTTATTGCTACATTCTTTGTTAGAGGAAAAGAAGGTTCTGATCCTCAGAAGGCTCTTAACTTAGGAGAGTACACAGCTACAGCAATTCAGATTATTGCTTCAGCTATTTTAAGTTATACATTATTTGGTGAATTCAAGGCATTCTTTGCAGTACTTGCAGGTTTAGTTGTTGGTACAGCAATTGGTAAGATTACAGAAATGTACACATCAGAAAAATATAAGAGTGTAAAAGAAATCGCTGAAAGCTCAGAAACAGGAGCAGCAACAAATATTATCAGTGGTTTATCAGTTGGTATGAAGTCAACAGCTATTCCAATTTTATTTATCGTACTTGGTGTACTTGTTTCATTTGAATTACTTGGTATGTATGGTATCGCACTTGCAGCTGTAGGTATGTTATCAACAACAGGTATGACAATCGCAGTTGATGCTTATGGTCCAATCGCTGACAATGCCGGTGGTATTGCAGAAATGTCAGGACTTGACAGCAGTGTAAGAGATATTACAGATAAGCTTGATGCAGTTGGTAACACAACAGCAGCTATTGGTAAGGGATTCGCTATTGGTTCAGCAGCTCTTACAGCTTTATCATTATTCGTATCATACGCAGAAGTTGCAAAAATTAAGAACATTAACATTTTAGATTCAACAGTAGTTATCGGTCTTTTAATTGGTGGTATGCTTCCATTTATTTTCTCAGCTCTTACAATGAGCTCAGTTGGTAAAGCTGCTAACAAGATGATCGAAGAAGTTCGTCGTCAGTTTAGAGAAGATGACTGTATTTTAAAGGGAACATCAAAGCCTGATTACAAGTCATGTGTAGGTATTTCAACACAGGCTGCTCTCCATGAAATGATTATTCCTGGAGTTTTAGCAGTAGTTACACCTCTTGTTGTAGGATATTTACTTGGTGCAGCAGCACTTGGTGGTATGCTTGCAGGAGCATTAGTTTGTGGTGTTATGATGGCTATCTTCATGTCAAACGCAGGTGGTGCTTGGGATAACGCTAAGAAGTACATCGAAGGTGGTTTCGGTGGAGGAAAAGGTAGCGAAGCTCATAAGGCAGCAGTTGTTGGTGATACAGTAGGTGATCCATTCAAGGATACATCAGGACCATCAATTAACATCTTAATCAAGTTAATGACAATCGTTTCACTTGTATTTGCTATGACTTTCCCAGCACAGGGTTACTTATATCAGTTACTTGACAAGTTATTCTAGTTGGAAATTAATTTGATAATTAAATAGTTTGTTTGCCATGTGGAATTACCACATGATATATACAAGGCGCGGAGTACTCTGCGCCTTGTTTTTGGATTAATTGGATTTAATACAGCACCTTTTTATATATATTTGTGGGTTGTGTCAGTTTTGTTTTTTTCATATAATAATGGGAAACGTTGTTAACAATAATTTGTTTTACCTGGAGGGGTTATGATTTTCTCAGTTTATGAAATAATGCTTTTGTTTTTTATATACAGTTTTCTAGGCTGGTGTGTGGAGGTTGCCTTTGTGGCAGTTACCACCGGGAAAGTAGTCAACAGAGGTTTTTTAAATGGACCGGTGTGTCCTATATATGGTTGTGGAATGGTGGGTGTTCTAATAATATTACTGCCTGTAAAAAATAATGTATGGTTATTGTTTTTAGGGGGAATGATTATATGTTCAACTGTTGAATTATTTGGTGGTTGGATTCTTGACAAAATCTTCCACATGAGATGGTGGGATTATTCGGAGAAACCATTTAATATAGGAGGCTACATTTGTCTTCCTTTTAGTATTATGTGGGGATTTGCTGTTGTATTTGCGGTGAAATTCGTACACACACCAATTATGTTTTTAGTAAAAAAAGTGCCAGACATAGGCAAACTTGTTTTAATTATTTTCTTCGTGATTATTTTTACAGTGGATATGATTGTTACATTGAAAAATCTTATTGGAATCAAGAAGAGTCTTGGACAGCTCGATTTAATTGCAGAGGAGTTAAACAACATTGGAAATCAGATAAAAGATGTTGTGGGAAATTCAGCAATTGATATGGCTGACAAAGCAGAGCAGGCAAAAGATGAGTTAGGCAAGAGTGGCAACGAGTACATCGAGAAGCTGATTGAAAAGAAAGACGAGTTAGGCAAGAGCGGCAACGGGTATATTGAGAAACTGAAGGCAAGAAAAGCTGAACTTGAAAAGAGCAGTTCAGGTTACGTCAATAATATTAATAAATATAGGAAACATATATTTAATACTCTTCCAACATTGAATAAATCAGGAAAGAGTATTAAAATACTAGAGTACATTAAAGATATTATAGAATCTAAGGAAGATAAAAAGGAAGATAAATCTGATTCTTAAAATAATACAATGGAGGTCATTATGAATTTTACAGGAAGACATTTTTTAAAGTTACTTGATTTTACACCAGAGGAAATTGGAGCATTAATTGATTTAGCAGCGGATTTGAAGGCAAAGAAGAAGGCTGGAAAATTAGTTGATGTCTTAAGAGGAAAGAACATAGCAGTAATTTTTGAAAAAACAAGTACACGTACAAGATGCTCATTTGAAGTGGCAGCTCATGATTTGGGAATGGGTGTTACATACTTAGATCCAACAGGTTCACAGATTGGCAAGAAGGAAAGTATTGCCGATACAGCCAGAGTTTTAGGTAGAATGTTTGACGGTATCGAATATAGAGGTTTTGGACAGGATTTAGTAGAAGAGTTAGCACAGTACGCAGGAGTTCCTGTATGGAATGGTCTTACAAATGAATTTCACCCAACACAGATTCTAGCAGATTTTCTTACATTAAAAGAAAAATTCGGCAAGTTAGAAGGCTTGAAATTTGTATACATGGGTGATGCAAGATACAATATGGGTAATTCACTTATGGTTGGATGTGCAAAAATGGGTATGCACTTCGTAGGTTGTGCACCAAAGAAATACCAGCCAAACCCTGAATTAGTAGCTGAGTGTCAGAAGATTGCAAAAGAAACAGGTGCAATTATTGAATTTGAAGAAGACCCAATGGTTGCCACAAAAGATGCTGATGCTATTTACACTGATGTTTGGGTTTCAATGGGTGAGCCTGATGAAGTATGGGAAGAAAGAATTAACGACTTGCTTCCATATAGAGTAACAATGGATTTGATTAACAATGCAAAGGGCAGCGTGGTATTTATGCATTGTTTACCGGCATTCCATGACTTAAAGACAAAGATTGGAAAACAGATTAACGAGAAATTCGGTCTTACAGAGATGGAAGTTACAGACGAAGTATTTGAGTCAGAACATTCAGTTGTATTTGATGAAGCAGAAAACAGAATGCATACAATTAAAGCTGTAATGGCAGCAACTTTAGGAGCTGACCTATAATCGATGAATATAAAGTACAGTCTGTGCTTATGGCGAGTGATGTTTATTACAAAGGGGTGCCATTAGCAGAGGCTGTTTTTTACTTAATAAGAAATTCTTTCAGAATTTCTTATTAAGTAAAAAATGTTCCACTAGGGATGCACACTCGCGTGAAAGGAAAAATGTTGCTAAAGCAACACGCGCTCGGTGCGTAGAATGTCGCAAGCGACATTCTTTTTATTAGTTAAAATTCTTTATTGTTGCAAATATATGCATTTTTAAGTATAATTGTGTATAGTTTTGTAATAAAACCAATATACTTAGGAGGATAAAAAATAATGAAAAAATTACTAGCATTATTAATGACAGTAGTTCTTGCTACAACAATGTTTACAGCTTGCGGAAGCAGTAAGAGTGGAGATGATGGAGATAAGACATTAATTATGGGAACTAACGCAGAATTTCCACCATATGAGTATCGTGAAAACAATGAAGTAATCGGTATTGATGCCGAGATTGGTAAAGCTATTGCAGACAAATTAGGAATGAACTTCAAGATTGAAGATATGGCTTTTGATTCAATTATTCCTGCTGTTCAGTCAGGAAAAGTTAGCATGGGTCTTGCAGGTATGACAGTTAGCGATGAAAGAAAGGAAAGTGTAGACTTTACAGATTCATATGCAACAGGTGTACAGGCAATTATCGTAAAAGAAGGCTCAAAGATAAAGACTAACAAAGATTTATTAAAAAAGGGTGCCAATGTTAAGGTTGGTGTTCAGCTTGGTACAACAGGTGATATCTATTGTACAGATGATTTAAAGGAAGCAGGCTCAGGAACAGTTGAAGAATATAACAAGGGCGCTGATGCAGTTCAGGCACTTGTAACAGGAAAGATTGACTGTGTTGTAATCGACAATGAACCGGCTAAGGCTTTTGTTAAGGCTAACAAAGGACTTAAATTACTTAAAACAGCATACGCAGAAGAAGATTATGCTATCGCTGTTTCAAAGGATAAACCTGAATTAAGAAAGAAAATTAACAAAGCATTAAAAGAATTAATTGATGATGGTTCAGTTCAGAAGATTATTAACAAGTATATTAAGGCAGAATAATTAAAGAACAAAAAATACAAATTAGGAGGTGCCGCAATATAAAGTTAAGATATTACATTGTGAATATCCGATTTATATTGAACACCTCTTAATTTTTAGGAAAAAGAGGTAAAAATGGAGAGTTTATTAAACGTTTTAACAACAAAAGTTAATATAATTTCCGCAATATCTTTAAAACGTCAATTTGAAATAAGTTTTATAGATAAAGACAGATGGCAATTATATTTAGAGGGTCTGGGAAATACATTAATTGTAACTTTCTTTGCTTTAATTTTAGGTATTGTAATAGGTGCTGTTGTGGCTATAGTAAGAGCATCTTATGACAAGAATTATAGCGAAATGAAAGGTGGACTTGGAAAAATCCTTCTAGCTATTTTTAATATAATATCAAAAATTTATCTTACAGTTGTAAGAGGAACACCTGTAGTAATTCAGATTATGATTATGTATTACATTATATTTGCTACATCAAACAATAAGATTTTTGTGGCAATTCTTTCATTTGGTATTAACTCAGGTGCTTACGTTGCGGAAATCTTTCGTGGTGGAATTATGTCAATTGACGAGGGACAGTTTGAAGCAGGAAGAAGTCTTGGATTTAACTATGTTCAAACAATGGTTTATGTAATTATTCCACAGGCGTTTAAGACTGTACTTCCAACGCTTGGAAACGAATTTATTGTTTTATTAAAGGAAACAGCAGTTTCAGGTTACGTTGCATTAATTGATTTAACAAGAGCAGGAGATATTGTAAGAGGAGCTACGTATCAGGCATTTATGCCATTGTTTGGTGTAGCAGCAGTTTATTTGATTATGGTAATGTTTTTCTCTTGGTTACTTGGTAAATTAGAAAGGAGACTACGAAATGATGAACGATAATAGCTCTCTTATAGTTGTAGATGATGTGAAAAAATATTATAACGATGGGGAAATTAAAGCATTAGACGGTGTTTCCACAGATATTAGAAAAGGTGAAGTTGTGGTTATTATTGGACCATCAGGAAGTGGTAAGTCAACTCTTCTTAGAACTTTAAACCTTTTAGAACATCCTACAGATGGAAAAATTATTTTTGACGGTGTAAACCTAATGGACAAAAATGTAAATATTAACTTACACAGACAGAAAATGGGGATGGTTTTCCAGCATTTTAATTTATTCCCACACATGACAGTTTTAAAGAATATGACAATAGCGCCAATGAAGTTATTAAAGAAGTCAAAAGAAGAAGCTGAGAAGAAGGCTATGGAACTTCTTAATGTAGTCAATCTGGCTGACAGAGCAGAGGCATATCCTGCACAGCTTTCAGGTGGACAGAAGCAGAGAGTTGCCATTGCACGTTCACTTTGCATGGATCCTGAAGTTATGCTTTTTGATGAGCCTACATCTGCCCTTGATCCGGAAATGGTAGGCGAAGTTCTAGCAGTAATGAAGGATCTGGCAAATCAGGGCATGACAATGGCTGTTGTAACACATGAAATGGCATTTGCAAGAGAAGTTGCCTCAAGAGTAATTTTTATGGCAGACGGAAAGATTGTTGAAGAAGGAACACCAAGTGAAATTTTTGATAATCCAAAAAATGAGCGTTTAAAACAGTTCCTTTCAAAAGTAATCTAAGAAGTGGCTAAAACTAATCAGGTCTAAGAACTTAATTAGAAGAAAGAGGTCGTAGCATGAAATTAAATGAAAAATCTAAACAGATTATATTTGAAATTGTGCCTACAATATTATTTGCGTTAGCATTAGTAATACGCTTTGCTGTTGATATTGAAAGACTGCAATGGGGCTTGATGGAAGTGGCAGCAATTCTATGGCTTGTAGATAATTTAGAAAAATACAAAAAAGAACATACAAAATTAAACTTACTGGATGTAATTGCATGCATTCTGCTAGTGATTGCTGGAATGATTTTATTTATTGTAGGTTAGAGTAAAAAAAGATATCGGTTGCGAGACCGATATCTTTTTTGTGTTATGGGAACAGATAAGTTTTTAGAAAAGACGTTACGGCAAAATGTTTTAATGAAAGAAATTAAATACTTAAATGATAAGCTACCGTTAGTTATTCAAGGAAGATATACATTTTTAAAAATTAAAACAAATGGAATATCTTGGGTAGCAATTCAACCAAAGATGGATATAGGATTGGTTGTACTTAGAAAAGATCGTTCTAAAATTGAAAAAACAGTAGGACTTAATTGTGCTATTTCTTTTGAAGCAACATCATTTTATATTAAGAAAAAAATGCCGGCATATCATAATCTATGAAATGCACATAAAGAAAAGAATAATTTTCTGTGTCTTCCACATACTAACTCCAAAACTAATATATAGCAAAAGAGTGAAAATCGCTTTTGCTTGAATATGAAATTGGAGGAAGTAATAATGAAAGCAACAGGTATTGTTCGTAGAATTGATGATTTAGGGCGTGTAGTAGTGCCAAAAGAAATTAGACGGACACTTCGAATTAGAGAAGGTGATCCAATGGAAATTTTTACTAACAGGGATGGAGAAGTAATCTTAAAAAAATATTCGCCAATCGGAGAAATAGATGCTTTTGCAAAACAGTATGCGGAGAGCCTGGCAGCAGTATCCGGTTGTTATGTTGTTATTAGCGACAGAGATCAGGTTATTGCAGTATCAGGCGGTGTGAAAAAAGAATATATTGGCAGAAGAATAAGCCATGAATTAGAGGAAATTATGGAACAAAGAAGAACTGTTAATACAGACACTGATAATGTAAAAACAATAACAATAATTGATGGACAGGATGTTTCTGATATGGGACAAATAATTTTTCCAATAATATGTGAAGGTGATGTTATTGGGAGCGTGGTTTTGATGTCAAAAACAGAAAAACAGCAGGTTAGTGACACGGAAAAAAAGCTTGTATCGGTGGCTGCAGATTTTCTTGGAAGACAAATGGAATCTTAATTTGACTTAAAGTGAAAATGAAAACTCTCATAATTCGTCAAAAAGCCCTTGAATAAAGGGGGCAAGACCATAAAAAACGGGTTTTATCTTGACAAAAACTGTATAATGGAGTATATAACTTATAGATACGCGCGTATGTGTCGCGTAGATGTATCGCAGAATTTATCAAGGAGGAAATACGATGAACAAGACAGAATTCGTAGAAGCTATTGCAAACGAAGCTGGATTATCAAAGACAGATGCAGCTAAGGCAGTTAAGGCTTTCACAGATGTTGTAGTTAAAGCTATGAAAGAAGGAGATAAAGTACAGTTAGTTGGATTTGGAACTTTTGAAGTAACAAAGAGACCTGAACGTCAGGGAATCAATCCTGCAACAAAGGAAAAAATCACAATTGCAGCAGCTAACGTTCCTAAGTTCAAAGCTGGAGCAGCTTTAAAGAAAGAACTTAACTAATCGATAAATATTATTAAGTAATATAGAAAAGATCACTAAATAGGTAGTGGTCTTTTTTTTGCGGCTCTTTGTCAAGCATGGGGGTAACCCAAGTTTATAATGTTCTTTGTCAGGTATGGGGCTATTCTTTATTTATATATTTTTAGAAAATGTATAAATAACATACTATTATCAGGAAAAAGGTATCTTTTTTTGAAAAATTAAAAAAAAATAATTTTTCTAAAATTTAGAGACTTGATACCGATAACATTACGACATAAAATATTAATAACGTAATAGGCGGAGATTTTTTGATAGAATTAATAAGGAGGTACTTATGAAAATAGTTAGAAAATTGGTTAGTATGTTATTGGTATTTGCAATGACATTTAGCATGACTATTTCAGGAAAAATTACAGGCATTACTCAGGTTAGTGCCAGAGAGGCTCTTGGAAGCAATGACTTTTTGAAGGTTAACGGAACACAGATAAGAAAACAAAAAGGAACAGGAGATGTTGTCTATTTAAGAGGAACCAATGCAGGAGGATGGCTTGTTCAGGAAAACTGGATGAATCCAACCAATGCGTCTGACCAGAAGACAATGATGACAACATTAGCAAATAGATTTGGAACATCAAAGAGAGATGAGTTGGTCTCAACATACGAAAATAATTATTGGACAACACAGGATTTTGATAATTGTGCAGAAATGGGAATGAGCGTTATAAGATTACCATTTACATACATGAATCTTTGTGATGACAATGGAAATCTTAAATCTAATGCTTTTGACAGATTAGACTGGTTTGTACAAAACTGTAGCCAGAGAGGTATGTATGTTATTTTAGATATGCACGGAGCATTTGGTTCTCAAAATGGTATGGATCATTCAGGAGAGATTAATGATGGAAAACAGCTATATTACAATCAGAGCAATAAAGATAAAACTTTAAATTTATGGAAAAAGATTGCAGAACATTTCAAAGGCAATCCGGCAGTTGCAGCTTATGATATTTTAAATGAACCGGGAATTAAGGCAGCTGCAACATATAGTTTACATTGGGATTTTTATAATGAAATTTACAATACAATCCGTTCAAAGGATAGCAATCATATTATTATAATGGAATCATGTTGGGATGCAGACAATTTGCCAAGACCTTCACAGTATGGCTGGACAAATGTAGCATATGAATACCATTACTATCCATGGAGTGCACAAAATAGCAGTGATGCACAGAAGTCATACTTTTCAAGTAAAGTTTCAGACATTGCAAATCACAATTATGGAGTGCCAACATTTGTAGGCGAGTTTACATGCTTCGAACAGGCAGAAGGCTGGAAGGCAGCAATGTCAACTTTCAACAGTCAGGGATGGCATTGGACAACATGGTCATACAAAGTTACAGGAAACAGCTCATGGGGTATTTATAATCATAACCCTGAAAAAGTTGATATTTATAACGACTCAGCAGACACAATTAAAGATAAATGGTCAGCTGTAGGTACAGCAAACGGATGGAAAAATGACAAGATTTACAATTTGGTAAAGCCATATCTTTCGGGAACAGTAACATCTACAGGTGGAAGCACAACAGATGATAGTGATAACAACAGCACATCAGGTGTGGCAACATTATATGAACATTCAAATTATGGTGGAAGGGCAGTTTCATTGGAAGAAGGTTCATATGACTACAAAGATATTTTAGCAAAAGGAATTGCTAATGATCAGATTTCATCACTTAGAGTAAGTGACGGATACAAAGTTACAATATATGATGACGAAGGATTTAAAGGAACATCAAAAGAATTTACCAGTGATGCGTCATATGTTGGAAATGAAATGAATGACAAAACTTCATCAATTAAAATCGAAAAGATTAACAATCAGACATCAACTACAACATCATATAACACAGTTAAATTGCCAAATGGAAAATACAGCATAAAATCTGTTGCAAATGAAAAATATGTTGCAGCAGAAAATGGTGGAAGTGATCCAATAGTAGCAAACAGAGACAACTATAGCGGTTCATGGGAGACATTCTATATTGTTAATAATGATGATGGAACAGTAAGTATAAAAGCAGATGCAAATAACAAATATGTGTGTGCAGTTTTAGATGAAGAAAATCAACTGACACCTAGAAGCGACAGCATTAGTACATGGGAAAAATTTAAGATTTACAAAATAAATGACAGTGAATACGGCATTAGAAGTGCGGAAAATAGAAAATATGTAAAGGCAGACTTGGATAAAGGAGGCAAATTAATAGCCGGAAGTGATTCTATAGCAGGAGCCTGGGAAGCATTTCACATTGAAAAAGTCGGTGATACAACAAATGATAATGTAGCAACATTCTATGAAAATTCAAACTATGGTGGATGGTCAGTTTCATTACCGGAAGGTACATATAATTATAGAGATATCATTGCAAAAGGTATTAAAAATGACGCTATATCATCATTGAAAGTAAATTCAGGTTACAAAGTTACATTATATAATGATGCAGGATTTAATGGAACATCAAAGGCATTTACAGGTGATGCATCATATGTTGGTGATGAAATGAATGACAAAACTTCATCAATTAAAATTGAAAAGTGGAATGGCTCATCAAGTGTTACATATAATACTGTTAAGTTATCAAATGGAAAATACAGTATCAAATCTGTTGCAAATGGAAAATATGTTGCAGCAGAAAATGGTGGAAGTGAAACAATAGTAGCAAACAGAGACAGTTACGGCGGTTCATGGGAAACATTTTATCTGATAAATAATGATGACGGAACAGTAAGCATAAAAGCAGATGCAAATAACAAATATGTATGTGCAGTATTAGATGAAGAAAATCAACTTGTTCCAAGAAGTGATAATGTTGGTACATGGGAGAAATTCCAAATTTATAAAATAAGTGATACAGAATATGGTCTTAGAAGTGCAGAAAACGGAAAATATGTAAAGGCGGACTTGGATAACGGAGGCAAGTTAATAGCCGGAAGTGATTCCATAGCAGGAGCATGGGAAGCATTTAATATTGAAAAATTGGGAGATGAGACATCTTCTGCAAAAGCAACATTTTATGAAAATTCAAATTACAGTGGTTGGTCTGTAGCATTAAGTGAAGGAAGATATGATTATGGCACAATGATTTCTAAGGGAATTAAAAATGATCAGATTTCTTCAATTAAGGTAGCAGATGGCTACAAAGTTACATTGTATAATGATGAAGGATTTGCAGGAAGTAAAAAAACATTATTAACAGATGCATCAGGTCTTGGAGATTTTAATGATAAAACTTCAGCGATCGTAATTGAAAAAGTAGAAAAGGCAGATTTTAATAATTCAAATACATATATTAGATCCATAGCAAACGGACAGGTAGTTTGTGCAGAAAATGGTGGAAGTGAAACAATAGTGGCAAACCGTTCATCATGTGGAGGTGCATGGGAAACATTCCAGATTGTAAATAACAATGATGGAACAGTATCCCTGAGATCCGTATCCAATGGAAAATATGTATGTGCTGTAATTGATGAAAACAATCAGTTATTGCCAAGAAGTGAAAGGGTAGGTATATGGGAGAAATTCATTATTGAAAAGATTTCAAATGGAGAGTATGCACTTTACTCATTGGCAAATGGAAAATATGTTCAGGCAAACTTAAATGACGGTGGTAAACTTTTTGCTACAAGTGAAACTGTTGCCGGAGCATGGGAAGTATTTGACATTAACAGAAATTAAAGTTAAAATTCATAATAATTAAACAATTCACAGGCTGTTTGCGTGGACTATATATGCAAACAGCCTGATTTTGGTATATATGTTAGTAAAAAAATAAAAATAAAAAATAAACAGAGGAAAAAACTTTGGGAGGAGAGAAAATTGAAAGGGTTGAAAGGTTTATTTTGGAAAAAAGGTGTAGCCGTGATTTTGTCGGTTGCCATGGTTTTAACAGGAGTGACTATTACGCCACAAAATGTTAAGGCAGATGCGGCCATTACGGCAACCAATGATGTAACAGCAGTTATTACTGATGACTCTAAAACAGGGTATAGCTCTGAAAAAGATGGAGATTTGTATAACTATGTAAGATATGGTGCATCAGCAGTGGCAGATGATAAAACAGGTGACCACGTGGCAAATAATGCAATTGATGGCAATGCTGATACAAGATGGGCAAATGAAGCTAAAACAAAAGGCCATTACATTACAATTGATTTAAAACAGTCATATGAAATTTCAAAAATAAATATAAGCTGGGAAGTTGCAAGCTCAATTGACTATAAAATTGAGGTATCTAACGATGGAGTTTTATTTAAGTCTGTTACAGCAGTAAGCTTAAATAATTATACTACAGCAAAAAACAGAATAGATACATTATCACTGAAAAATACCGTTATTGGAAGATATGTAAGAATTACAGATGTAGGAGAAAAATACATAACAGATTCTTCAAACAACAGACAATATGGAATATCCATTTGGGATGTGGGCATTTTTGGAAAAGATGTAAAAGCAACTAGAGAATCAGCGGTGGAAGCCACAAATTCTTTCAAAAAAACAACTGAAGGTGAAACTTTTCAGGATATTATAGATAGCAAATATTACAACTACACACGTTATAATGGTGTGTCAGCAACTGCAAGTGGTCAGGAAACAAATGACCGTACACCAAAAGCAGCAATTGACAATGATAAAAGTACAAGATGGTCTGCAACAAATGGTGATTCCACATATTACGTTGTTGATTTAGGAGAGACCTATAATGTTGAAAAATTATATTTAAGCTGGGAATCTGCAAATGCAACAGTTTATAACATATATAAATCGGTTAACGGCACAGATTATAGTTTGGTTACAACTGTAAATGCCATAGGAATATATGAAAACACTGCAACCAATGGAAATAGAGTAGACAATATAGAATTTGGAAGTGTAAGTGCCAGATACATTAAGGTACAAGCAGTACAGCGTTGCTATAAAGGGGCAAATTATGGTGGCGGACAATATAATGGAATGTCTTTATATGAAGTAGGTGTGTACGGCAAAGACATGGAAAAATCATACGAAAAAAAGGCATTTAACCAGTTTAGGGTAGGAAATAAAGAAACTATTGGAAATATAATAGAAGCAGAAAAGGCTGATGAAAAAGACAGCAATATAAAAGTAGAGACTGATAAAAATGCCAGTGGAAAGAACTTAGGTGGCCTTACAAACAACACATGGGCAGAATACAATATTAATTTTGACAGAAAAACTTCAAGAATTTATTTAAGATACAGTGTAAAAGATGGAAATGGTGGAACAGTAGAAGTATACGTTGATGACAGTACAATGTCTACAACTCCTGTAGCATCAATTGACGTAAATTCAACAGGTGGATGGTCCAACTATACTGATATTTCACAGGAAGTAGTTGTGCCATCAGGTAATCATAAAATATATTTAAAATTTGTAACTGATAAAGGAAATGTGTGCAATTTGGATTATTTTAAATTTGAATTTGCACCTGAAAGTATAAGCAGCACAGGTGATTTACACGAAGCAGAGAATGCACATGCCTTTGTAAGAGGTTCAGCAGCACAGAGTAGCTCTGTGGAAAGTTCTAAAAAATATTCAGGTGAAAAGGCTGTGGGCAAAATGAACACTTGGATTGAACATGACCGTTCTTATCTGACTACATATGTTAAAGCAGAAAATGCAGGATACTATCAGTTTGAAGTTCAGTATGCCGGAGCAATGACTACACTGCTTCAGTACAGAATAAACAGCAGTGATGACGACAAATGGAAATCAAAAACCATCAGCAGTGTGGATTCTAACTGGGAAAATACCAACAGGGCAACTATGCAGATAGAATTACGAAAAGGATTAAACAAGATTGATATATCAGGTGCTGTTTGGAAATGGGCAGCTAGTACTGAAACAGGTAGAACAGATGGCAAAAACGTAAATGCTGAATGGTTAAATATAGATAGTTTTTCATTAACATATAAGGGTGAAAATAAAAAAGCATTTAACAGTGTTTTAAATACAGATTTAAAAGGAAATAAAATTCAGGCTGAAGATTTTAATGAAAGCTCTGGGGATATAAAAGTTGAAGGAGAAAGCGACAGCTTTGTAGACGGAAAAAATCTTGGTGGTCTTACAAATGGAAAATGGGCAGAATACAATATTAACTTTGACAGAAAAGTTTCAAAAATTTATTTGAGAAACAGTGTAAGAGATGGAAATGGTGGAAAAGTAGAAGTATATGTTGATGACAGTACTATGTCCGGGACTCCGGATGCCACAGTTACTACATCTTCAACAGGCAGTGACTGGAGTAAATATACTGACACAGCAACGGCCATCAGTATACCATCAGGTAATCACGAAATTTATTTGAAATTTGTGGCAGATGGCTCAAAAGCAGTGTGTAATCTTGACTGGTTCCAGTTTGAATATGAACCTGAAACAGTAAAAGATTCAGGAGACATACACGAAGCAGAAAATGCACATGGATTTGTTCAGGGAGATGCAGAAACAGAACACACTCTTCAGGTAGATGGAAAGTTCTCAAACAATCTGGCTGTAGGTGGAATGAATGCATGGCCTGACAATGGAAGAGCATATCTTACATCTTATGTAGATGTGAAACATCCCGGTACGTATAAGCTGACAGTGGCATATGCATCAGGAAGCAATAAGGATACAAATATAGATTGTAGAGTAAATAGTGTAAACGACGGTGACTGGAAAAGTATATCAGCACCGACAACCGGCGGATGGACTACAGTAAAGAAAATAACTACTGAAGTGACGCTGAACAGAGGTGTAAATGTAATAGACATAACTGGTGCTGCAAATATTCCTTATGCAGAAAGTAATGCATGGCAACAGGTAAATGTGGATTACTTTACATTGGAAAGAGTGCCTGAAGATGGTGATTTAGCATATGGAAAAAATGTTGATGTATCAGGTTCTCAGAGTGGTTATGATGGTTCCAATGCAGTGGATGAAGATGAGGATACAAGATGGGCAAGTAAAGAAGAAGGTGACAAGGCTTTTCTGATTGTAGACTTAGAAAAATTGTATGAAATTGAAAAAGTGAATATTATGTTTGAAAAGGCATATCCAAATGATTTCCAGATTCTTGTATCAAAAGATAAAACCAATTGGACTGTTGCAAGAACAGTAAGAGGCTTTAAAACAACTGAGGTTGATAAAAAGGTATATGAATCAGATGGAGTTTGTCTTGGAAAAGCAAGATATGTAAAAGTACGATGTCTTAACATGGCATATAACAAAGCAATGTCCATAAGAGATATAAGGATATATGGAACAAAAATAAAAGGACAATTGTCTGATCTTGCTCTAAATGCAGAAGTAAAGGTAAGCAGTTCGGATAGTAGTGCTGAAACTTCAAATCCTGCTAATGCAGTAGATGGATTGGATAATACAAGATGGGGAGCACCTAAGACAGATAGCAATCCATGGTATGAAATTAATTTAGGACAACAATGCAGAATAGATTCTGTTGATTTAAAATTTGAAAGGGCATATCCCAAGAGTTTTAGGATACAGATTTCTGATGATGGAAAAACATGGAGAGATTATAAAACCATAAAGGATTGGACTGAACCGGGAAATTCAACAGAAATTGAGAAATCGGAGTATTATGCCAATCTGGAATTTGGAAACAGTATCCATATGGGTGATGTAAAGACACAGTATATAAGATTGTATGCTGATGCAAAAATCAGAGACAACAACTGGGGAGTTTCAATTTATGAATTTGAAGTATGGGGAACTGAAGTGGCAAAGAAAGATTATTGGAGCAATCAGGCAAAGAAAACGTATGGAATTTATCCTGTTTCAAAATTGCAAAATACAGAAAATAACGGATTGATTGACAGTAGCCTTGTACAGGGTGATGTGATTGGAAATGGAGATATATATGATGTAGTTTATGAAGAAGGAAAGGACATATATTTTTATGTAAATCCAAGAGAACTATATTATAAACAAGCAGACCATCAGATTTGCTGGTCATCATCTGATTCCGGAAAGAATTTATGGGGGGCTACAAGTCATAATGAAAATATTTTGAAGTATGGAACCCAACAGGAAGCAACAGTTAAGTATACAATTCCGGCGGGTATTGATTTTGGAAACAGCGATTATGTAGAAACAGAAGTAGGCTGCCAGATTTATAATAAATCGGATCTGGAAAAGAAAAATGCCAGTCCGAAGTTTGAGTTGGTATTTAAGGTAAGGATCTGGAAATCCACCATAGTAATTCAGGATAAATTAAGCGAGAACGGAGAATTATGTGTAAAGAATCCTGAAAATGGGGCTACATATCAGTGGCAAAAGAGTGTCGATGGAAATACATGGAGTGATGTTTATGAAAAGAGATATGATTTGCAAATTTTTAGTGGAAGTGGAAATGATGTGGTAAATGTTGCTCATGACTTAGGCGGTGGACAGTATTATCGTGTACGAAAAGTAGGAACAACCCAGTGGTCACATCCATATAAGGTTCAATATTACAACGACATTCAAAATGGTGATTTTGAATATCCGGCAATGTTTTCAACAGATGAAGATGATAAGGCATTTCCTTTTGAACCAAATGGAGATGAACAGCAGTATCCTAACGGATATGAAGGACTTGTGTGGAAGACAACTGCTCCGGGCTGGATGAGCAGACAAAAGAATAAAATAGGTCATGATATTGAAATTGTAAATGGAAGAAAGTTAAAAACCTCAGGAGAACAAGAACAGGTAGGCCAGTTCTCCGTAACACAGGATGAAATGTACAAAAACAATGCTCATGGAGACCAGTTTGCAGAGCTTAACTGTGAAAATGTAGGTGCATTATATCAGGATATTTTAACAACACCTAATTCCCAGTGTTATTGGGACTTAGATTATGCAGGACGTTGGTGCCAGAATAGTATGTATGTTGTTGCAATGTCATCTAATGATGCACAAAATTATACAACAACTGAACAGATTGAGGCATTAATCAAACTTGATGATGTACAGAAAATATTGGCAAATCAGGAAGGCACAAAAGGTACAACAATTACATTGTCTGATGGAGTTACTGCTACGTTGTGGAAAGTTACAAGTAAGAAAACAGCAGGGCAGTGGAATGATCATAACGGTATATATAATGTTCCTTCCGGAAAAAAGAATTATCTTACAAGATTCTTCTTTGTGTCAGCAGAAGGAGCAAAAAGAAACGATGGTGATACACCGGATAAGACTGTGGGAAGTTTACTTGATAATGTAAAATTCCAGCAGAAAAAGGATTATGTTATAGAGTATTATGTAAATGGAGTAAAAAATGATGGTTTGACTGTTAAAGGCACAGTAAACCCTTATGACAGAGTAAGCATACCGGCACCGGAGGCAGTAAGCAATTATACTTTATACGATGCAAAAATCAGTGGAGAAAATAATGCTGAAAGTAAGGCATTTTATGTGGATGATAAAGACAGAAACATGACAGTAGCTTATAACCATAATGTATTAAAACTCTACTATAAGAGTGGTGTAGTTGTTGCCAATGTAAAAATACAGGGATTTGAAGAATTACCTAACGATTATAGCGTAGTTGTAAATCTTAAAAACACTTCAGGAACGGTTTTACAGACACATACCATGAGTCAAAATGAGTTTACTAAAATTGAAAAACCAGATGGTGGAGGAGTTGAAGGATATTTTGATACAGTGACTTTTGATGGCACAGGTTTAACAGTCGGAGATACATATACTGTTGAAGAAATTATCGTAAAAAATAACTATTTACCATACTATTTGGAAACAGTTGATAAAAATGGAACAAAGGAAGATGTTGGAATAGATAAAATAAACACTGATAAACTGTCATATACAGCAACGTTTACGTATTCAGTGGGAACAGACAATTCGGTTAATTTTATTAATATTTATAACCCTATTCGAAAAATTACCATTAGCAAAAATGTTTCCGGAAATATGGTAGATGAAAACGAGAAAAATAAGTCATTCAACTTTAGTATTGAGATAGAAAAAGACGGAAATGCCATAGATGCAGCTAAAATAATAGATAATAAGCTTAAAAATACAGCAACAGGACAGTATACATTTGCTCTTAAACATTCAGAAAAGGTAGAACTCTATGTATACAACAATTGTAAGGTAACTGTTACAGAAGACGATTACAGTAAGAAACCAAATGTGAATACAACGATTTTCAGCGATGATTATTATGTAACATCATGGGAGAAAGACTCTAAGGTTACAGATGGAAGAATCATAAGCATTGACAGTGTTAATTCAGATCAGGAACTTGTTTGCAACAATGTTTACAATGATTTAGGAGATGTTGAAGTACAGGGCTTCCAGATGAATGGTAATAAGGATTCAGGTGGTGTATCAGAGTTTAGTCCATCATTCAGAGTAGTATGTCGTGTAAGTAGAAATACAATTAAAACAAAAAAAGTCAGCAAGTTTGGTGTGATTTATGCAATGCCAAAAGCTACTGATGGAAAAACAAGAGCTGAACTTGAAGAAATGATGAAAATAGATAAGGCTGATAATAAGACAATAAAGGTACATGAGGAAACAAAAGACGGAATATATCCTAACTGGACTACAAAGAGTGATTCACAGTATTCCACAAAGTATTGGCAGTATTATGCCCTTACATTTAAGTGTCTTGATTATATGTTCTACACATTACAGGAAAATATTACTGTAAGGGCTTATGCTAAAATGGCAGATGGTACCTATGAATATGGGAATAATATTTATACTGTAAATATGTATGAAATAGCTGATTATCTGTATAAAAATCAGAAAATGAGTACATTGAAGGGACATAATTTCTTATACAATAATGTGTTAAATCTTGTGACAATTAACAACAACAAACTTGATATATTAAAATCAATGATGAAGGCCTTAGATGTAACAAGTACATCAAATCAATACTATAATATATTAAATAAATTGTACAAGGACATGAACAATTATGTATATTGTCAGCAGGAGTACAAAGGAAAATATCAGGAAAGGGAAGAATTTGTTCCGAAAACACTTACAAGTGAGGAGCAGAAAAAATTGTTAAGTGCCTTAAATGGCAAAACAGGAACTTCTTATTCAGATATAAATGATTGGATATACAATCAGACAGAAAAACAGGGCAACTATAATGGCTATTATAAAAAAGTTCAATATGCATGGGACAATGGAATTTATGTTAAGTAGTACAGAATGAGGTAAAGAAAATGAAAAAAACAAAAGTTTATGAGACACCGGAATTGATAGTGACAAAGTTTGAGGTGTCTGAAAAAATTATGGACTCTGGATCATTTTTTGAAACTACCCATCCAAACGAAAAACCGGGAGATATAGTTACAAGAGCATGGGAATCCACTCCTGATGTTACAGTTGAGAGCCTTCCAATTGGATTTTAAGAAAATTTGTTTAGAAATTAGGAGAAATTTATGAAAAGATTAAAGAAAATAATTGGAATAATACTTGCCGTATCTTTTGTAATAACAGGAATACCACAGCTGGGTAGTGTAAGAGTAAAAGCAGTTTCTACCACAAAGGAAATCTATCCTGGATTTATAAAAGCAGATGGTACGAATTTAAAAAATGAAAAGGGTGATACCGTATATTTACGTGGAGTAAATGCAGGTGGTTATATGTTGCAGGAAATCTGGCTGTGTGCAACATATGGTGGAAATATCAGATGCCAGAAAAACATTCTGGATACTTTAAATTCCAGATTTGGCAGTGAAAAGGCAAAAAATCTTATTAGTGCATATGAAGACAATTATTGGACAACCGGTGATTTCGAAAATTGTGCAAAACTTGGCATTAATTGTATCAGACTTCCAATTTGGTACAGAAATCTTGTTGATGAAAATGGCAACTGGTATGACAATGCCTTTGATAAAATTGACTGGTTTGTGGAAACAGCAGGTCGATATGGCATATATGTAATTATTGATATGCATGGTGCATATGGTTCACAAAATGGCAGTCACAATTCAGGTATTTACGGTGGAAGCACAAATCAGCAAAAAAAGGACAATTCAAATTTGTTCTTTGGAACAGATGCAAGTACAAATCAGGCAAAATATTTGGATATGTGGTTAAAAATTGCACAGCATTACAAAGATAATCCTGTTGTTGCAGGTTATGATTTGCTTAATGAACCAATGGCAGATTATATGAATGCGACAGATGTAACCGGATCAAAGGCCGAAAGACTTAGTACATTGTGGAATGTATATGATAAGGCTTACAAAAAGATAAGAACAGTTGACAGCAATCACGTTATTATTATGGAAGCTGTGTGGGATGCAGACACTCTTCCCAAGCCTTCTGATAAACAGTGGACAAACGTAATGTACGAATATCATCAGTATTTATACAGTGATTACAGTGACAAAGACAAACAGGTTGCTGCAATGCAGAGCAAAATAAACAATATAAAAGGTGCAGGTTATAATGTGCCAAGTTATATTGGAGAATTTAATATGATGTCAAACAGTGAGTCATGGAGTGAAGGTGTTAAATTATTAAATGACAATGATTTAAGTTGGACAGTTTGGAACTACAAATGTACAAAACAATATGGAAACTGGGGATTATTTAATACTCCGGGAAACGGCGACGATGCTGATACTGCAAAGTATTGGGCAAATGTAGAAACTGATTCTTATGAAACCATATTATCAAAATGGTCAAATCAGGGAAGCGTTGACAGAAATACAAATGTGACGGACAGAGTAAAAAGTTATTTTCCGGGTACAGTGGACAATCTTGCAGAGTCTAAAATTAAAAGTGTAAGCCTTGTGAATGCTGATGGAATGTTAAACCAAATAGATGTAAACTGGTATCCAAAGGCAGATATGGCTAAAGATACAAAGTACAACATTTATATTGATGACAGTACAACCAGTGTGGCAACTATATCCCAGTCTGATATAAAATCAGAGAGTAAAGTTATAAAGGCAACAGATTATACAAATCAAAGTGGTGTAGTAAAAGATTCGGACAGTAGTGGAAAACCGGTAAATATAGGTGGAACCCATAATGGTGACTGGGTAGAATACAAAGACATTTCAGTATCAAAGCCTATAACCTCTGTCACTTTTAACTATTCATGTGATAAAAATGCAAACGGTACAATTTATGTATATGATAAAAGTATGGATAGTGTTCCTATTGGATCTATTAAAATTACACCACCAACTGCAAATGCAGGATGGGGAGACTATGTTACAAAAACAATTGACTTGTATGAGCCTTTAAAAGAGGGGAAACATACTATTTACTTAAAATTTGTAAATGATATTTCAGGTAATGTTGTGAATTTAAAAGATTTTACATTAATAAGTTCATATGGAAATGTGAAGCTTGAAAATGTGGCTGCAGGAAAGCATAAAGTTACTGTACAGGCAACTTTAAATGAACAGGTATCAAAAGGAACAACATCACATGAAGTTGAAGTTGTGTCAGAAAATACAATGTTAAAGTCTGACAGCATTACAGTTGAGGGATTTCAGATTAAAACAAATGGAAATAGGTATTACAACACAAAGGGCGAAGTTTTATTTGATGAAGAAGGAAGTGAGAAAAAAGTAGCCTTTAGAACAGTTTGTAAAGCACCTGATATTGGACAGACCATTACAGTTTCAGGAAAGGATTACACCGTAAAAAATACAGGGGTAATATACACAATCGACCCTAACAGTTCAGGAAATTCGGCTGTTGATGTATTGGATAACACATATTCAATACTAAATACTCAGGCTATTAGTGGTAATGAATATACCTATAGAGGAGCAAAGCAATACAACAACATGGATTATACATATGGCTATGTGACAACAGACAATGGAATATTAAGCAAAGAAGATGGCACAATGAAGTATGTCAGAACAATGAGTAACAACTCATATTATGGTAGCGATGGCACACTAAATGTTATGACAAATTCATTCCATATAAGAGGTTTTGTTGTGGCAGAAGATGGTACTTTGATTTACGGCACGGATACAGTAACAATGTCCATACCTGAAGTTGCAAATTACCTTTACAAAAATGTGTTGTCATCAAACTACAATGGTCACGCATATCTTTACGATACAATTTTAAGTAGAATAGATAATAAAAATCCTTACTATTGTGATCATAAAGTTGATTACGGTTGGAATGACAACCTATATGATCCTGGCAAAAAATAAATATAGTCTTTATAGAAAATCAAACACATATTATAATAATGCCGGAGAGAAAAAATCTCCGGTATTATTTTTATATGTAAATAGGAAATTATTTTTTAAA
>ERZ836829.899-NODE-899-length-24726-cov-3.466621_pt1 | contig 24726 bp, 19 predicted proteins | sample MGYA00519574_ERZ836829 | MGnify/ENA primary metagenome ERZ836829 (study PRJEB31850, sample SAMEA3708808) | human gut metagenome | biome: human gut; feature: human-associated habitat; material: faeces | place: China | collected 2014 ... | reverse complement strand
TAAACCTCCTGACATTTAGTGATCATGTCAGGTCCAACTTTTTGTCCGCACCTCCGACAATTCAATGTATCCTGTGACTAATGTAAAAGTATTTCAATTCATGCTCAACCGCATTCATACTGGCAACGAACTCGAAAAGAAATCGAGCTTCGATTACATGTGCCACCTGTATAATTTCCTGATTCAAGATAGAGCAGCCTACTATTACAAGAGGTATCCCGATGTATTCAGCACCTACGAAGAAGCCAAGCAAAGTGCCGTCATCGGCTGTATTCATGGCCTGGACCACTGGAATTCGAAGATCCAGTTGGAACGCTTAGAAGCACTGAGCTGGCATCTCAAACGGTATATTGAAAACTTCATGGCACGGGAAGTGGATTACACGCTGCGCCACAAAAATAGGAAAGAAGACATTGATTACCACACTGCTTTAGAAGGCTTTCCGGCCAGCAAAACAGGAGAACCGGAGCACTGCATCGTATCAAAGGAGCTCTCTGATCCCATACAAGAAGCACTGAGCCAATTGAATGAGTTAGAGCGAAATATACTCATGCTGCGTTTCGAAGCAGACCTCACTTTTCCGGAAATTGCACAACTTCTTGGGAAATCCAGACAACGCGTCTATCGTCATTACAATCGTGCTTTGGCAAAAATTAGGCGTAGCCTAGATAAAACAGCATAGCTAAATAATATAAAAATGTGGTTGAACGGCCTCAGATCCTAAAAAGGACTGAGGTCGTTTTTTTGTGTCAGCTAATCGTTTAGCCATAGCAGCATACAGTCCAATCTTTACTAAAAAGTCACAACTATATGTAAGTCAGCCAGATTTCAATGACAAAGCGTCGTCAAATATGGTAAAATAGCAAGGTATATGTATTGCCTTTATACATACATTAGGAGAAAAAATCAATGAAACGTATACGTAAAGCAGTCATTCCTGCAGCTGGCTTCGGTACCCGCTTTTTGCCGGCAACCATCGCTACGCCAAAGGAAATGCTGCCTATTGTAGATAAGCCGACCATTCAATATATCGTAGAAGAAGCCTTGGAAAGCGGCATTGAAGAAATCCTGATCATCAGTGGCCATGCCAAACGGGCTATTGAAGACCATTTTGACACCGATCCGGCACTGGAATCAACATTAAAGCGTCAGGGCAAGCTGAAGCTCTTATCTATGGTAGAAGAGATTGCCAATATAAACATCCACTACATCCGGCAGAAGCATATGCGCGGCCTGGGCGATGCCATCCTCTGTGCCCGCTCCTTCATGGATAACGAACCCTTTGCCGTCCTCTTGGGCGACGATGTGGTATATAATGATGTAAAGCCGGCTCTCAGACAATTGATGGATATGTATGAAGACAAGCAGGCAACTATCCTCGGCTGCCAGGAAGTAGCGCCCAACGACGTATCAGCCTATGGCATTGTCAAGGGAGAAAAGACCGATAATCCTGCTTTACTGCGTGTCCTCGACATGGTAGAAAAGCCAGCGAAAGAAGAAGCACCTAGCCGTTTTGCCGTCTTAGGCCGCTACGTCCTTACACCGGATATCTTTCCTATCTTGGAAAAGACGAAGCCAGGCAAAGGCGGAGAAATCCAGCTGACCGATGCGCTGCAGACGCTGGCTGGTCAAAAGAACGTGTACGCATATAACTTTGAAGGCAAACGCTATGATGTAGGAAATAAGCTGGGCTATTTGCAGGCGACTGTTGAATATGCGTTGCGGCGTCATGACCTGGGTGAGGAGTTCAGAACATATCTGAAGAGGATTTTATAGCAAAATAATAAGTATTAATTGCTTTTTGATTATGGGGAGATAATGTGAGTAGAGAAAAGGCAGTGCGGATTTTGCAGGCTACTGTAAGTAACGATGGTGGTGGCCTGACAGGCTATATTTGTAATAACTATCGTTTTATAGATAAAAGTAAGGTCCAGTTTGATTTTCTTTCTTACGAAGAACATCTAAACTTTAAAAATGAATTCACTGAAATGGGGGCTCATTTTTATACTGTTCCACATCCTACTCATTTTTTTCAATATCTACATGCTTTACAAGTGATTAAAAGGGAAAACCATGATGCAGCCATTCATTTTAATCTTTCGTACGCAAATATAATTCCTATAATTGCTGCGAAGCTCGCTGGTTTTTCAAGGATTATCGTTCATTCCCATAGCACACAGATTGATGAAAAGCGGATGTGGGTTAGAAAGATAAAACAATATATTCATCTGACAGGTAAACAGCTAATACCCTATCTAGCAACTGATTATTGGGCCTGTTCTAAACTCGCGGCAGAATGGATGTTTCCGCATGGCATCCTCAACTCAGGACAAGTTGTTTTAGCTCATAATGCCATTGATACAAACAAGTTTAAATTTGATAGGGAAAAACGTCGGCAAATACGCACGGAATTAGGTATTACTGAAGATACCTTTTGTGTAGGTCATATTGGCAGGTTTTCCTATCAAAAAAATCAGCCTTTTTTGGTGGACATATTTTATCAGATTTGCCAAAAACGTCCCGATTCTTGCCTTTTGTTGATTGGTGGAAAAGACAATGGAGAAGATGTTTATCAGGAGGTACTTGATAAATTAAAGGATTATCAACTAGAAAATAAAGTAAGACTTTTAGGATTTCGCCATGATACGTCTAATTTATTACAAGCAATGGATGCCTTTATTTTACCCTCGCGTTTTGAAGGATTAAGTATTGTGGCAGTAGAAGTACAAACAGCAGGTGTTCCTTCTTTCTTCTCCGATGCGATGACAAAAGAAACGAATTTAACTTCCAATTGCCATTTTATATCACAAAGAGTGTCAGCAAATTATTGGGCACAAGTAATTCTTGAAAATTTACCAGGACGCAGAGACGATAATGTTTTTGAAGTAAAAAAAGCAGGGTATGATTTAAATGATGAGGTTCAAAAAATCATATCGTTTTATATGCAATTAGGTAATAAGAAATGAAACAGAAAAAAATTTTGATTGAAATAAAGCATGGTTTAGGTGACTGTGTATGTATGATTCCCGTTGTTAGGGAAATTCGTAAAAAATATCCCAATGCCTACATTGCCATGATTGTAAATGGAAGTAGTAATAAAGAGATTTTTGAACGAAGTGGGACATCTATTGATCGCTTCTTTTATTTAAGCTTGAAAGGAAGACCTGCATGGGAGATAGCAAAAACCATTATACAAATGATGTTAAAACGATTTGATATCGGCGTTCTTGCAACAATGACTCCCAAAGAAAAGGGAATAAAGTTATTTAAACTTCTAGGTATTAAAGAAACCTATGGAGAACAATATCAAGACTTAAATTGGCTGGATTTGGACAATAAAGTTCATTTTGTTGATAGAAATTTGAATATGATCAAAGAATTGATTGGTGAAGTAAAAGACCGTCAGCCATATTTATTGTCGAAGCCTGATGAGACTGAGCGCTTGAATAAAAATTTCCATATTCAAAATAAGAAAATAATTGTCAATATTGGTGGCGGAGATAAGAATTATCACAATGGAAGGTATGTATTCACTCGCTGCTGGGTTCCAGAATATATGGTAGAACTGGTGAATCGTCTATCTGACTTACCTTATGATATATGCCTTCTAGGCGGCTCTTTGGAAAAAGAATTATTGCCATTATATGGGGAAGTTCTAAAAAGATCTAATGTCCATAATTGCGTATCTAAGACCAATATTTCTGAAAGTATAGATTTTATTGCCGATGCCGTATTAAGTATAGGTGTGGATACGGGAATGCAGCATATTGCTGATGCAGTAGGAGTACGAACACTATCTATCTTTGGACCAACGAATCCCAAAACGCATGGGGCTTATTCTGAAAAAGCCCAATTTATAGAATGCCTAGAAGATACTGCAGATAAGTACTGCTTTGAAACAGATGCATATTATACGATCCCTGTGAAAGAATGCATGAGACAAATTACGTCAGATAAGGTTTATGATAAAGTGAGAAACATACTTCATCTGAGGGAAAGAGAATAAAAAATTATGATCTAGATAGCTTTAGAAATAAGCGATAAAGATGGAAAATACAGAAAATACGTGGCTGCAACGATGATCTCTTTCTTGATACATACAAATAAAACCATTACATTCTATGTGCTTTGTGATAATACACTAAGCGAAATCAATAAAGAGTTGCTTCAGCGGACCGCAGAGTCTAAGCAGGGACAGATTATCTTTCATTTGGTACAAATGGATGAAAGTATCAGTTATCTTGATTCATTAAGGAAAATTACGATAGACACACTCTTTCGTCTTTTAATTCCTCAAAGCTGTGCAGCAATTGATAAAACTGTTTATCTGGATGGAGATATCCTCGTTAATACAAATTGAAGGAACTTTGGTATATCGATGTAACAGACGTCTTAGTAGGAGCTGTTGAGGATGTTAAAGACACACAGCAACTTTTCATTGATAATGGGTTGTATAGGCGTCTTGGAGTATTACTTTAATGCTGGCGTGATGTTGATGAATCTAAAGAAGATTTGGGAAACATTGGACCTTTATGAAGAAGGTTTGCATTTGTTAAAGCCACATCCGAACTTGTCCTTTGCTGATCAAGATGTATTAAATATTCTCTTCCAAAAAAAGATGAAACATCTGTCACAGAAGTTTAATCAGCAAATTAATCTCTTTGATGAAACTCTGGACTTTTCTGTATTGAAGCAACTGGCCATCTTTCATTTTTCAGGGATGGTAAAGGCCTGGTTTGCCCCACAGGCTGAAGTGCAAGAGCTTTATCATTTCTATATGGCAAAGAGGGCTTATGTACAATCTGTGGAAGATATGGTGCACATAATGTCATCTGCCACGAATCTTTATAAAGAAAAAGTAGATTTGAAACAGTTACTCCTGCATTTTGATTCCGATAGGGGAATAGTGTTAAAGATCATTCTGGGGATGAAATTAATTCTTCCAGAAGCGTTTTATTGGATAGTTTTGTCCTAGACCATGAGATTTAAAATGAAATGGTTGAATAGGTGAATATTTTTTTATAAGGTGAAAAAATGGAAGAAAATAAAAATATTGCTTTGGTATTAACAGGCACTATAAAACCGACAACAGATACAACAAAATATAAAGATTGGAAAAGTCGAAGAAGGGAGTACCTAGAATCTTTAAATTATTATAGCTCATTTGGGAAGATTTACTTTCTTGAAAATTCTGATTATGATTTAGAAAATGACAAAGAATTTATTAACATACCTAATGTGGTTTATCGTAAATTTTCCAAGGATAAAAATAATAATCACAATATTGGCTATCAGGAATTCAAGATGCTGGATGATTGGATTCTTAATGAAGAAAATCCTCCTTCGCGGTGGATTAAGTTAAGTGGCAGATACATCATAGAAAATTTTGCTGAAATTTTAAATCAAGCACAGAAATCAGATAAAGAGCTTATCATGGATTTGACTATTAATAAACGCTGGGCTGATACATATTTGTTCTGCATAGACACCTCGTTTTATAAAAAAAATTTTGCGGGAATATATGTATATTGTGCACCTTTTGTTGCAATTGAAAGTGTCTTATATGACAGTTTATGCTATTATAAATTGCTCGATAATATTGAATTTTTCAAAAGGGAACCTCTTTTTGATGTTATTTCATCAAAAGGCTATAGACGAAAGCGCAAAGGGAAAATTGAAAAAAAAATAATAAATACGTGGAGAGCGTTTAATTTCAGAATTTATCCATCACGGTTAGTTTTTTTTCCGCCTTTCTACATAATAAGACGAGAAATAACTAGAATCATTGAAATTAAATTTAAAAATAAAGAGGGCTAATTGTAAAATGAAACTGAACAGCTAAATAAAAAAATCCATGGTAACTCCTGTGACATGATATAGGTGTCGAATCCAATCATACAAATGAGAATTACCATGGGCTGCACCAATCATAACATGATTTCACAAAAAAGGCCTGAATGGGAGCGAACGCTTTTGCATTGAATGTCTGATACAATCAGGGGACACCATCTCAACCATTGCTAAAGAACTTAGTCGTTCTGGAACGACAATGTTAAATTTAGCGAACTAGAAGACTAAAAACTGAAAATCTACTTTGCTCACCCTTTGTCTACATGGGAACGTGGCTCCAATGAACGCCATAATGACCTGTTGCGCCGGATAATTTCGAAATGAACCTCAAATACAGGACGTCAGTGAATCGCTTCTACGGCGCACGTTACGTTAGTGCAATGAATTGTCCCGAAAAATCTTAGGTCATAAGACGCCAAAGAAAGTTTTCATCCGAGAAATGAGATATATCGTAAACATTGAAAGTGTTCAATTTCATACTGCAATTTAGGAATTTAAACTAATCTAGAACAGGAGAGTAAATTTAATGAAACTTTATAGAATAAAAGAGATCCCTAATTTTGATTTTGAAATCCACACAATAGCTAAAGCAAGAGAAGATATGGAAAAAGTTTTAGATTGCTTTCCCTTTCTAAGCCTTAATACAGTTGGAATATCCTCTCTGGATGTTGTAAATAAAAACAAATTAAAAAAAGCACTTTATTATCTAAGACCTAAAAGGATAAAAACATTATATAATTTATTGACCTTCAAAGATAAAGTAACAATTCTTCAATATCCGGCAGAAAAAGGGCGGCTATTTGACTACGTTATTCAAAAAAATTTTATACCGAGAAATAGAATTATATTGATGATTCATGATATTAATTCACTTCAATCTTCAGCTGGAAATCCAGAAGAAATGGCTTCCGTTGTACCAAAAGAAGTAGAAAAGTTCAACAAGGCAGATGCTCTTATTGTTCACAATGAACATATGCATCGAGTGTTAGTGAAATATGGACTAAAGGTTAAAAAAGTTGCGGAGCTTAAGGTTTTTGATTATTTAATAGATCCAAACAAGGTGTTTCAAGATGCACCAAGAACCTTGAGCAATACAATTGCTTTTGCTGGTAACTTATCAAAGTCAAAATTTATAGAGAAAATACCAGCACTTAAGAATAATAATATACACATTCAGCTTTATGGCCCTTACTATCCAGAAGAGTTAAAACAATACTCAATTTTTCATTACAATGGGAATTTGGATGCGGAAGAAATTGTGTTTAAGTTAAATGCATCTTTCGGTTTGGTATGGGATGGACCATCCGCAGTTACTTGTGAGGGGAATTTTGGGAATTATATGCAATATAATAATCCCTTTAAGGTTTCATTATACATAGCGGCTCAACTCCCTGTCATTATTTGGAAAAAAGCCGCATTAGCAAGGTTTGTAGAAGAAAATTATATAGGATTCACCGTTGACTCGTTAGAAGAGGTGGCTCCGACCATTGAAAATATGAAAGACGATGAATACGAATCTATAATGAAGAATATTCGGGCTCTATCGTATAAGATACGACAAGGGAAATTTATGGAGGCAGCTGTTAAAGACCTTTTGATGCAATATAAGGTGGAAGAGAAATAAGAACGGCTTATTTTTGCTGCGTGCATTAGTTAAAAAAACATTACTTCACTGGTATATACTTTCCGTCGTACATGCTACATGTATCTTTATTGCCGATAAAAATTTAAAATTGATGTGTTGATGATGGTGTGTACTATACTAAAAATAAACTTTTGAAAATATGAGGAGTGTTTCAATGGAGGAAAGATATCACAAGATAGAAGAATATTTGCTGCTTTTTATGATTGTCGGTATGCCTATTATGGCATTGCCAGTTAAAATACCATTTTTTGATTCTTCTGTGCCATCTATATGCTTGTCTTTAGCTTTGCTTGTCTGGGTTATCCATTGTTTCCAAACGAGAACTGTGCCTATTGCACATGGTAAATTTTTACTTATGTGTTGCATTTGGCTGATCCTATGTACAGTGATTGGTGCGTATACCTATTCTTTTTGGGACGAATCTATCATGTATTATTTACAAGGGACTAGGGTTGTTAAATTAATTGCTCATATATGGCCGGGGATTATAACATCTACACTAGGACTAGAAACAAAGTTTTTAATTTCTCAATTAATAAGCCTTGTTAGAAGTTTATTTTTCCCACTATTAGGGATATTTTTACTTTACTATAGCCTATATCGTAAAAAACCGCAACGTGGTTTGGAATGGATGAGCAAAATAGCTATTATTATGGTTTGCACATTGGGCCTTTACTCTATTCCGGAAATTGTTTGGCTTTGGACGGGAAGCCCGTTAGCTGAAAGTATACTAATCAGTATTAATCAATGTTTATATATACCAGCGAGTTCGCATTCTTGGTGGCCTCCTTTATTATGGCCTGGGCAATTACGTAGCTATGCATTGGAACCTTCGTATTTTGGTATTACAGCTGCATTTTTGATGCCATTTTTGTGGTATCGAGTTCAACAGAAAAAAAGTAAATTCGTTATATTTCTCATTTTCTATTTGTCGTTTATGATTTTTATGACCAAAGCAAGGACTGCTACTGTTATTTATTTATTTGAACTAGCTACACTAATACTAAGCAGTATATTTTCTAAGTATGCAGACTGGAAGAAGGTATGCACTATTGCGGTAATCAGTGCTGTTTTTTCTTTTGGTTTTTATATGGCAAGTAATACGGTAGTAACGATCGCTCATACTCAATCATCCGGTATCCAAACCCAAGATTTCTTTTCCACCCTGTCAAACAACTCGGAAACGTATATAAAAAAGAATATAACATCTGTTTCGGATAAAGGTGCTAGGTCTAATACAGCACGCTTTGGCAATACTGTTGCTATGACAAAGGTGGGGGTGCAGCATCCTATTTTCGGTGTAGGATTTGGATATTATAGTATGTATATGGTGGATAATTTCCCTGAATTTGCTAAAGACAATCGAGAGATTAAGCTATGGACTAGCTTTTTACTAAAAGAAGGCTTCTGGAAAACAGGCTATCCTGCATTAAATACTTTTTCCTATATTTTTGCGCAGTTTGGCCTTATAGGAGTACTTTTGTTTTGTGCTCCTTTAATATATCTGATGTGGGCTGTTTTTAAAAGAAGAACACAGTTATGTAACCGGCCTGATATAATATTTCTTGTAATAGCACTAATTGGACAAATTGGTTGTTTGTTTAGTCAAATATTTTTCTATAGTTATCCAATCACATTATCATTGCTGTATTGTACTATTTTTTGTAAATGCGAAAGTAAAGTGGAGTAAACAGGCTCTTATCATAAAGGGCCCATGAACTCAGACCAGAACTGAAAGAATTTAAGCGTGCATGATATAGTATAGGTAACAAAATGGGAAGTTGCTATCATGCCAAGAAAAAAATATATATGATCAAGACTAAGATCACCTTGTCAGTCCATTAAGGCGACAATGAAGTTAATGTCATCTGTTCCGAAAATGGCCTGAATCCAAACGTAGTCTGAAAATGGAAGCAAGAATTCCTACAGAATGCCCATTTCGTTTTTGGGTCAGATTCTGAGCGCAAAGTTATTCAGAGAAAGGAGGACGATTTGAAGAAAAAGAATGACCAAATGCTCAAAGCATGGATAGCCGGAGCCGCTGAGCAGATAAAATTATGATTGAGCGATGTTTCCGCAGTCTTAAAACAGAATAGCTTTATCCTAACGAATACCGTAACCCTGAGAGAACTTAGTCAAATGGTTAACCGGTATGTGGAGGATTACAACAACGTATGGCTTAATGAAACGCTAGAATACAAGGTACCCGATGAATTTTATTTTGGTTGTTTTGCTGCGTAGGATAAATTCGTCTAGTGGCACGCTTAAGTTTTTGACAAGGAGGGTTGACAAGAGGTTATTATATAGGAATAATGTATATAAAGACTTAAGAGATATTTTAATTTATTATTCAAATTGAATGTGGAGTGGATACTAATTGAAGGTAATATTATTAGCTGGCGGATTAGGAACACGAATTAGTGAAGAAAGTCAATTTAAACCCAAACCGATGATTGAAATCGGTGGCATGCCCATACTTTGGCATATTATGAAAACCTATGGAGCTTATGGCTACAATGAATTTATCATCTGTGCGGGGTATAAACAGCATCTTATTAAAGAATGGTTTGCTGATTACTTTTTGCATACATCAGATATTACCTTTGATTTCACCGAAGGTAATAAGATGATTGTCCATAACCAACATTGCGAACCTTGGAAAGTAACAGTTGTTGATACAGGGCTTAACACCATGACTGGTGGGCGCATTAAACGCATTCAGCCGTATGTAAACAATGAACCATTCATGATGACATATGGTGACGGAGTTTGTGATGTCAATATTGAAAAATTGGTAAAATTCCACAAAAATCATGGGAAAATTGCAACTCTTACAGCAGTACAGATTGAACAATCCAAAGGGATTTTAAATATAGGGATAGATAATGCAGTTCAATCTTTTAGAGAAAAATCTGCTCGAGATAGCGCACCTATTAATGCAGGTTTTATGGTTTTAGAACCGGCCATTTTTGACTACCTAGATGGGGATGATTGCATCTTTGAAAGGGCTCCCTTGGAAAAACTGGCCAAGGAAGGACAACTGATGAGCTATATGCACAAGGGCTTTTGGCAGTGCATGGATACTAAGCGTGAAAAGGATACGTTGGAGGAACTTTGGGAATCCGGTAGAGCGCCTTGGAAGGTATGGGATAACTGATGAATGAATTTAATCCTGATTTTTATCAGCATAAACGAGTTTTTGTAACCGGTCATACAGGATTTAAGGGGAGTTGGCTCTGCCAAATGCTTCTAAATTTAGGCGCAGAGGTCACCGGGTATGCTTTGAAGCCACCAACGAATCCATCTCTATTTGAATTAGCTGGTATAAAAAGTAAGATTCATTCTATAATCGGCGATATTCGTGATATGAATTCTCTGCAAGCAGCATTTAATGAAGCCCAGCCAGATATTGTGCTACACTTAGCAGCACAGCCATTAGTAAGGGAAAGTTATGATAATCCTGTTTATACATATGAAACCAACGTCATGGGGACTGTGAATATTCTCGAATGTATTCGGCAGAGCTCATGCGTTAAGTCATTTTTAAATGTGACGACAGATAAAGTGTACAAGAATAGAGAATGGATTTGGGGGTATCGGGAGGATGAAGAATTAGATGGATATGACCCGTATTCTAATTCTAAATCCTGTAGCGAACTCGTTACCCATTCCTATAAAAATAGTTTCTTTGCTAATCGGGATGTAGCTATTTCAACTGCTCGGGCGGGAAATGTCATTGGCGGTGGCGATTTCGCTAAGGATCGTATTATTCCTGATTGTGTACGTGCGGCTATAGCACATACAAATATTATCGTGCGAAATCCCTATTCTACACGCCCTTATCAGCATGTATTGGAACCCCTTTATGCGTACCTGATGATTGCAGCCAAGCAGTATGAGGATATAAAGTTTTCCGGTTACTATAATGTAGGGCCTAATGATGCGGATTGCTTTGAAACGGGTAAATTGGTCGATTTGTTTGTTCGCACCTGGGATGATAGTCTACAATGGGTAGATTGTTCAGATAATGGGCCTCATGAAGCCAATTTTTTAAAACTGGATTGCTCAAAGCTAAAAGCTACGTTTGGTTGGCAACCACGCTGGAATTTGGAAGAAGCCATTCAAAAGGTCGTGGAATGGAGTAAATGCTGGATTGCTGAAGAGAACATTTCTGTCTGCATGGATAAACAGATTAATGAATTTATGAAAAAAGGAATGTGAATATAGATGAGCCATTGGAAAAGTGAAGAAGAGGCTAGACAACAAATTAAAGACTTGGTTACCTCTTATTACCATGAATTTAAAGAAAACAAAAGACAATTTGCACCAGGAGACCGAATTAACTATGCTTCACGCGTGTTTGATGAAAAGGAAATGTGCGCCTTGACGGATTCTATGCTGGATTTTTGGTTGACTACAGGACGTTTTGCAGATGCCTTTGAAAAAGACTTTGCTGCCTGGATTGGTGTTAAATATGCTCATTTAGTGAACAGTGGTTCTTCCGCTAATTTGATTGCCTTCTCCGTTTTGACGGCTCCTGAACTTAAAGAACGGCAGATCAAACGAGGCGATGAGGTGATTACCGTAGCCTGCGGTTTTCCGACAACGGTTACGCCTATACTACAATATGGTGCTGTACCTGTTTTTGTTGACGTAAACATTCCTCAGTATAATATTGATGTTACACAATTAGAAGCTGTTTTATCTCCGAAAACAAAAGCAGTCATGATTGCTCATACCCTGGGGAATCCTTTCGATTTAGCGTCTGTAAAGGCTTTTTGCGAAAAACATAGCCTCTGGCTTATAGAAGACAATTGTGACGCTTTAGGAAGCCAATATACCATTGATGGTGAAACCCGGTATACGGGGACTTGGGGCGATATTGGTACGAGCAGCTTTTATCCTCCCCATCATATGACCATGGGCGAAGGCGGTTGTGTGTATACCGATAATCCGTTACTGAATCGCTTAATCCTCTCTTACCGTGATTGGGGCCGAGATTGTATTTGTCCTTCTGGGCATGATAACTTCTGCGGCCATCGATTTGATGGTCAGTACGGTGAATTGCCGAAAGGCTATGACCACAAATACGTATACAGCCACTTTGGCTATAATTTAAAAGTAACAGATATGCAGGCTGCAGTAGGTTGTGAACAGTTAAAAAAATTCCCTACGTTTATTGAAAAACGTCGAAAGAACTGGCAACGTTTATATGATGCATTGCAATCTATCCAAGATAAAATTATTCTCCCGGAACCTGCAGAAAACAGTAAGCCATCCTGGTTTGGTTTTTTGATTACTATGCGTCCTGGAGCAGGATTGTCCCGTAATGATGTTACTCGTTATATAGAAGACCACAATATTCAAACACGTCTGCTCTTTAGCGGCAATTTAATCAAGCATCCCTGTTTTGATGAGATTCGCAATACCTCTGCGTATCGTGTAGTTGGCGATTTGAAAAACACAGAGTATATTATGAATAATACCTTTTGGGTAGGCGTATATCCGGGAATGAATGATGAAATGATAGATTATATGATCCAGAGTATTATAGCTGCTTTAAATAAATAATTGGAGGTATCAAAAAATGAAAATAAAAGTCGCAAAATATATCTCTACTTTTTTAGTTGAAAAGGGAATTACTGATTGTTTTATGATTACAGGCGGTGGTGCAATGCATTTGAATGATGCCATTGGACATGAGAAAAGGATACGTTGTGTGTTTAATCATCATGAACAGGCTTGTACTATGGCTGCTGAAGGTTATGCCCGTGTAACTGGAAAAATCGCTGCTGTTTGCGTTACTAGTGGTCCTGGGGGAACAAACGCCATAACTGGAGTAGTTGGAGGCTGGCAGGATTCCATTCCAATGTTCATCCTTTCTGGACAAGCAAAGAGAGAAACTATAAAATGGTCCTGCCAAGAATTAAAATTACGACAACTTGGATATCAAGAGTTTGATATTATTAATTCAGTACAAAATATGACCAAATATGCGGTTATGGTAACAAATCCGCAAGAAGTTGCATACCATTTGGAAAAGGCTTTTTATTTGGCGATTACTGGACGTCCTGGGCCTGTATGGCTTGACATACCTTTGGATGTACAGGGGGCAATAATCGATACGGATACATTGATTCACTTTGATTCGGAAATAGAAAATCCATGGCCTGTACCTAAGGTGTCAGAAAAACAGGCTGAAGATATTTTAGTCAAAATAAAGCAAGCAAAAGCACCTTTGATTGTAGCCGGTACAGGCATTCGTGTAGGTGATGCGGAAAATGAATTTTTGGCATTAGTTAATAAACTACAAATCCCTGTAGTTACTGCTTGGGGAGCAAATGATACACTTTCTTTTGATAATCCATATTTTGCTGGTATGACAGGAACCATTGGAATAAGACCTGGCAATTTTGCTGTACAAAATTGTGATTTGCTCATTACACTTGGTTCTCGACTCAATCTTTTTGTGATTGGATATAATCACTATGAATTTGCGAAAAATGCCTATAAAATTATTGTTGATATTGATAGAAGTGAATTAACTAAGCCGACTATTCGCCCTGATATGGCAGTACATGCGGATGTTAAAGACCTCATGAAAAAACTTCTATCTTTAGATTACGTTGCTCAAGATCATCACAAAAAGTGGCTTCACTGGTGTAAAAATCTTGTGTATAAATATCCGGTCGTTTTACCAGAATACTATAATCAAGACGCAGGATTAATTAATCCGTATGTTTTTATTGATAAATTATTTAATGCAACAATTCCTTCAGATCGTATCGCATGTGGAAATGGGTCTGCCTGTATGGTGACTCTTCAAGCGGGTAAAATTAAACAAGGGCAAAGAATGTTTGCCAATTCTGGCTGTGGCGCTATGGGATATGGTTTTCCTGCATCTATCGGGGTTGCTGTTGCAGATAATAGTCGCCGTACGATTTGCATTGATGGTGATGGTAGTATAATGATGAATTTACAGGAGTTAGCCACTGTTGAGTATAATCATTTAAATGTAAAAATATTCCTTATTAACAACAATGGCTATTTGTCTATACGTCAAACGCAGCGCAATTTATTTAAACCTCCATTTGTAGGTCTTGATTCAACTTCAGGAGTGGGTTTCCCAAATTTTAAAAAAATTGCTGATGCTTTTAGCATTGCATATTATTCTATTCATACAGAGTCCGAATGTGATGCAGTTACAGCAAATGTATTGAATTCCGATGGGCCATGTATATGCGAAGTATTTGTAGATCCAAAGCAGAATTTTGTCCCGAAATCTGCGGCTAAAGTATTACCAGATGGTAAAATTGTTTCACCTGCGTTTGAAGATATGGCACCTTTTTTGGATCGGAAAGAATTTGAAAGCATTAAGTATAAATAAGGTGGGAGATAAATAATGCTTAAATTAGATAGGGCTGTAATTACAGGGGCAACAGGGGTATTAGGAACTGCATTAATTGACAAGTTAATAGAAAATAATGTGGAAGTTTATGTTGTTTGTCATGTTGGGTCTTCAAGGAATAGTTCTATCAAAAGTCACAAATGCATTCACAAAATTGAATGTAATCTAGAAGATTTTAATAGTCTCCCTAAACTGATTCCATTACCTTGTGATGCTTTTTTTCACTTTGGTTGGGTCGGCACAGCAACTCCTAATAGTAGAATGAATACTTACTTACAAGCGCAAAATATAAAATATTCACTTGATGCAGTAGATGTTGCAAAACAGTTAAAATGTCAAGTTTTTATAGGTGCAGGTAGCCAAGCTGAATATGGGAGAATTAATGGCGTTATCCACCCGGATAGCGCTGTTCATCCTATTAGTGCATATGGGATAGCGAAGTTATGTGCCGGACAAATAACAAGACTTGCCTGCCAACAACAAAAAATTCGTCATATTTGGACTCGTGTAGTTAGTGTGTACGGTTCTCATGATGCAAATCGTACATTAGTTAATACAGTCATTGACTCATTATTAGCTGGGAAAAAGCCTTCTTTAACTGCAGGAGAACAAATTTGGGACTATCTTTATGCAAAAGATGCAGCAGACGCTTTTTATAAAATGGCTACAAATGGGAAAAATGGAGCTGTTTATGTCTTAGGGAGTGGCAGAACTAGAAAATTACGCGAGTTCATGGAAATCATTCGTGATGAAATCAATCCGTCTCTTCCCCTCGGGATAGGTGAAATTCCATATTATCCGGATCAAGCTATGCATTTGGAAGCTGATATAACTTCTCTGCAAGAAGATACTGGCTGGACGCCCAAAACTGATTTTCGTACAGGAGTTAGTGAATTAATAAGGGAAAGAACACAATGTTGCTCAGAAATTTGATTCAATTTATAAAGTTCGGGATCGTTGGTATATCTAATACTGCTATCGGTTTAGGTACGTATTATTTTTTCCTTTGGCTGGGTGCTCATTATTTAATCGCTAATATTCTATCTTGGGTTGTTAGCGTTTTCAATGCATTTTATTGGAATCATAAATATGTATTTGAAAGTGATCAGAAATGGTTGTTCCTCTTGATCAAGACGTATGCCTCTTATGGAGCATCTTTTTTAACAGGGACTGTCTTATTATATATATTAGTTGAATTACTTATGGTGTCAGATGTTCTGGCGCCTCTTGTTTGTTTATTGATTACAATTCCTATGAACTTTTTATTAAATAAGTTTTGGACTTTTAAAAATGGGTGAGTAGAAGTGGAAAAAAAGAAACTTAGCGTCATGATTCCTTGCTATAATGAAACTGAAAATATAATTCCTATAAGTGAAGCGGTAATTCAAGAAATTTCTACAAAATTGCCTCAATACGAATACGAGGTGCTTTTCATTGATAATTGTTCAACTGATGGAACTCGAAAAAAATTAGAAGATCTTTGTGCAAATAATAAACGTATAAAAGCAATTTTTAATGCTAAAAACTTCGGTCAATTTAATTCTCCTTTCTATGGCATGTGTCAGACTACAGGCGACTGCACTATCATGATGTGTTGTGATTTTCAGGATCCAGTTAGTCTTATACCAAGACTTGTAGCGGAGTGGGAACAAGGGTATAAGATTGTAGCTGCTATCAAAACTAAAAGTGAAGAGAATAAGGTTATCCGTTTCTTACGGACATGTTATTATAAATTAATTCGCAAAATGTCATCTGTTGAGCAAATTGAGCATTTTACAGGAACTGGCCTATACGATAAAAGTTTCATTGATGTTCTCAGAAATTTGGATGACCCAACACCTTTTCTAAGGGGAATTGTGGCAGAACTGGGATTTAAACGGAAGGATATTTCTTACACGCAGGCTAAAAGACGGACAGGACATACACATAACAATTGGTATACCCTGTATGATGCGGCTATGCTAAGTTTTACTTCTTATACAAAGGTTGGATTAAGGCTTGCTACCATAGCAGGTTTCTGCTTCTCTGCATTTACTATGCTTATGGCTTTGGCCTATCTTATTGCTAAATTAATTTGGTGGGACGCATTCCCCATGGGCACAGCTCCCATCTTAATAGGCATGTTCTTTATTGGTTCAGTTCAGTTGTTTTTTATAGGCCTGGTTGGTGAATATGTTCTCAATATTAATGCACGTGTTATGCATCGGCCGCTGGTAGTGGAAGAAAAAAGATTAAATTTCTAAGACCATTACTTATTATAAGTAATTAAGTTTGCTATTCTTTCTGTATTGAAATTAGCTATTTAGGAGAAAAACAATGAATCATCTAATGAAAAAATATAATCTAATGGGATTCCTTAAATTATATGGAGGGATGCTTAGCCTTTATTTTATCTCCTTTATAACTCTTTCTCATTCAACCTTCATGATACATGCTACACGTTTTTTACCTTCATTTCAATTGGGATTAGTTGGATTAACTTTTATAACTATATATGCACTTAGCATATGGGCCGTCAAAATATTAACGAATGCAAGATGGGAGCAGTATTTCTTTTATGGAGTTATGATTTCTGCGATAGCCGTAGTTATCGTAATTGGTTATATTACACGCGGACAGAGTATTCAGACAATTTTGTTACCGGATAAACATGATGCCTTTATGGACTTTTTTAATAGTGTTCAATACGGGTTTAAACCGTATGAAGCTAAAGTAATTTACCCTCCATTAATTAATGTAATATATGGCTTTTTAGGAAGGTTTATGATTATAGGTAATGGTGGAACTTATGCTTTACGTGAAAATCAAATGGCTGTGCTTGTGTTTGCAACTTATACAATATTTTTGTATGTATTATTATGTTATACTATTTACAAGATAAAGGCCGGCTCAACTCAAGAAAAAGCACTTTTTATGATCATTTTATTTTTTTCTTTACCTTTTATATTTGCATTAGAAAGAGGAAATTCTGTCTTAATAGCACTTTTATTTTTATTTATTTTCGTCCAAATGTACGAGAGACATAATTGTAAATATTCATTGATGGCATACATATCTCTTGCCATAGCTACCGGAATAAAGATCAGTCCAGCTGTATATGGGTTATTATATATAAGGAATAGGGAATTTAAAAAAGCAGTAAAGGCTGCAATAGTTGTAATATTATTATTCTTTTTACCATTCGGTTTGACTGATGGTAATATATTTGTTTTAATACATAATATTATGAATACAGATAATATTAGGGAGATGGTAGTGCAAGGTTACGAACTAAAAATGGTTGGTTCTGGGATTTTTGTTAACTTAAGTTCAACATTAGAGTTTGTTGGACGATTTCTAAATATCAATTTATATAATTTTACAAAAATACTTTCAATTATTATTTTCTTCTTTTCTGTAACCGCCATTGTGTTTGATAAAATACTGGAAAAGTGGAAAGTATATGCTTTACTCTCCGGTATAATTGTTCTAATTCCGGGGTTTTCAGCTATTTATAATTTAGTATATTTTACCATCCCCTTAGTATATTTCATCGATTCGAGACCCCGCAAAAATAGGTTAAACCTGTCATATGCCCTGTTATTTATTGGTATCTTTGCCTTAGGTATCAATGTAAAATTAAATATATTTAATTTTACATTGTCTGACTGGTATCCTATGAAAATTACTACGCTAATCAGTGGCTGGTGTGTGCTTTTAATTGTTGTAGTCATACTATTTGAGTCAGGTGTTCACCTTTACTCAACATATTTAAAAAATATAATCTCTGTTCACCCAAGATACATGAGTGTATTTGGCTTAACAATCATTTCTTTTGGGATTATCCTCTTTTTAGTTTTGGGAAACCATTTTCAATCTATAAAATCGTTTACTCCTGGGAATTTTAAAGTTATAAATGCTGGAAAAGGGTTTAATATGGAACATGGAGTTTATACTTCTATAAATCCAAATGGAGCCTTTCTCCGATTAGATGCCGAATCAATTTTAAAAAACGGGCTTGTGTTTGTTATTAATCCGTCTAAATTATCTCACAATTACAACGAATGCCTTTCTTTTACAATCAACAATCAAAATGTTGGAACCTATACCATTGATACGAGCGAGAATACTATGGTTTATATCCCTGCGGATAAATTAATTCAATTTTCAGATAGTAAAGAATTAGTGTTAAAAATAAAGGCGGAAGACCCTACGTGCAAGAATATCCCTGTATTATTTATTGGACCTGCACTTGGAATCCATGATCTAAACTCGGATAAATTTTTATTAAGATCGACTAGTGGCCTAATTAATAGCAATGGAACCATAGTTGTAAAAAATGATGTAATTCGTGTACTTGTTAGTAAAAATGATCTTTTTGATGGGTTAGACATGGATCTCTATATTTCGCCTGATTTACTTCAATTGTATGATGGAACTGTTCCAATAAACATTAAAATAAATGATAAAAGAATGTATACAGAGAGGATTTCTAAAGCGGGTATACATTCTCTAACCTTTTGTCAGAGATATGATGGAAATTCGGAATATAATGAAATATTAGGCAGTATAAATGAAATTAAGGTATTCTTGCCAGAATATACAGAGTTAATAAATAACCTAAATATACAGGAGAGAAATAAAACTGAGATAGCAGTTAAAAGAATACATGTAAAAACGCATGTGGACTAGATTTATTAAAAATCTTTGTTATAGATTATGTTTTATGGAGGCATATATGACAATAAAATTACAGAATATACTTTTTTGTGTTTTTACTTACCTTCTAATACCTATATGCTTATTTATCGTCTCCTGGCTTTCCTTTGTGAAAGGGGTATTAATTTGTTTTTTGTTACTGGTAGGCGCATATTATGTATTTCACCATGTAAAAAAAATATATATGCAAGAAAGTATCAGGATAGACCATTGGTTCATCCTGATACTAATTATTCTTGCATCCTTTTTGCTTTGCACCGGTCATGGTGAGTTTATTGGCGCTAATGGTGTAGATATACCATGGCGTGACGCAATTTATTATGATCTTATTTCCCATTCTTGGCCTGTTGTCTATGAGAGTAATGAGGCAGCTTTAACGTATTATTTAACGTATTGGCTTCCTATTGCTGGAATTACTTCTATATTGGAAATAGGGCGTGTAGGTGCTCAGGCTATTTTATTTTTTTGGACCTTATTAGGCCTATACCTAGGGGCACTTTTATTATGTCACTATGTGCAAGCCTGTAAAAAAGAAACCATCGTTTCAATCTGTATTTTTATTTTTTGGAGTGGATTGAGTATTCTTGGAATGATTATCCGATCTATGTTAGGGAAAAATCAGCCATTAATGATAGATAATGCACCGGGATTTAGTAGTTGGCGGTATTCAACTATCTTTTCTGATGGGTATTTTATTGGTTATTTTATACGTACTACCTTTGATTCTGTAGCGAACGTCTACAATCAGTTTATTCCCGTGTTACTTTGTACCCTACTTTTTTTGTACCTAAAAAAAGAATATAAACTTTATGCATTTATAGGCTTATTAGTTCTCCCTTATTCACCTTTTGGTTTCTTGGGACTTTCTATAATGATGATTATTTATTTTTTATCGGCTTTAATGAAACAGGGAAATAGAATGTTCTTTTTTAAGCAATGTTTTTCTTTTGCCAATATAACTGCTTTATGTACTATTTTACCTGTATATTATTTGTATTACACGTCAAATATTATTTCGGAAGTGACGAGTAGCAGTGGAATTTTCGCAGCACCATTACGTGCATATGGATTAACACGTGTATCGAATTTATTTTTATTTTACTTACTGTCCTTTGGTATATATGTTTTCTGTTTGCGTCCTACAAAAAAAGATGTGTTGCTGTGGATTTCTGTCGTGATTCTCTGTGTATTACCTTTTTTTAAGATTGGAGTGTCTGCTGATTTATTATGGAATGCCTCCGTGGCACCCTATTTAATTATTATGATAGCTGTAATAAAGCGTATTTTAAAGTGTATCCGGAATAAGAATTTTTGGGGGAGAGATCTTTGCCTAGCACTGTGTTTATGTATTGCTATGCTTACGCCTTTTATGCAAGCTAGTAGCACCTTACGTGCTAGCTTCTTGCACAAAAGTAGAGCTGTATATTTAGATCCAAATCATGTGAATGGAACTTTTGAAGGGAAAGAGGTAAAAGAGTACAAGAATTTCCTTTCTCATGATTATAAAAATTCCTTGTTCTATTTATACTTGGGAAAGCATGATTGAAATTGTTTAGTGTTATGGTGTATAAGTGGTAATCTAAGTTTAAGCAATTTTCAGTAAAATGGTAGCTTGAATTTGAGCCACTCATCTTGGAAGATTGTGACGCAATTCGAAAGATGTATCTGGCAGGGAAGAGGTGGCGATACATCGCCCAAACACTTGGAATTTTACACTCCCATCGTCTGACCTACCAATCCCACATACTGGACATGAAAGGTGAATCGTACCGATTAGCAAAAACGAAAAAAATAGAAACATTTGAACAAAGGTGGCTCAGAATTGAATTATCGCGTGGCTCACTTTCTAGTTGACGAACACAATTAGTAAATAGTACATGTTTATTATAAATTTAAGAATAGAAAATTAGAAATGGTGGAGCTGTCAAGGCCGGGTTCAATTTGACCCATTTGGCCGGTTAAAAGTGACCCATAAAACGGTAAATTCACTGCTCCCCAGCCTTAGGGTAGGAAGTCCTTAAGGCCGTTTTTCCCAAGGCCGGGCTGGGGAACGGCCGGGTTCAAGCCTGCACGCAGACGATCTTTCAAACGGTAGCTCTCACCTCTAATATTTATCACATGAGCATGGTACAACAATCGGTCCAGAATAGCCGTTGCAATCACTGAATCACTCATGAGTTCACCCCAGTCACTGAAATACTTGTTGCTGGTCATTATTATGGTGCCCCGCTCATAGCGGGCGCAGACAATCTGAAACAGCAATTCTGCCTACTGCTTGGTCAGTTGCATATAGCCAACTGAATATTATGGCCTATGGAAATCACCAATCCAGCCATTTGGAAATCACCTCTTTCGTGCAAATGTTATGAGGCAAGATTCTTGCCACAGGCTAAACGACTGAGACAAGAACCGCTGTTCAATAAGACATTGTTTTTCGCTTAACGCAGAATCTATCTCGTAAAATTCCCGCATAGAGTGGTAGTCTTCTGGGTTCGTAGGTATAACGTTAATCTTGTATGAATCTTGTGTAATACAATCGAGAATGGCTTCAGCCAGAGGGCTTTCATCACCACCCAGTTGGTCATACAAACCGCTGGAATCGTATTGGGAACAAAAGATAGTCGAGGAACATTTTCTTCGGCGGTATTATAGCCCTAGATTTTTCTGTGAGAGTTCTAGAATGGTAAGTCTTAGGACGTCTCATTAGCGAGATATATTTAGGATTAAATCTTTTCTAAAAAAACGCGTTCATACGATTCGAGTCGTGTAATAGGACTCTTATAGATTAATTCTGATTCCTTTCGCTTTTTATTTGCTGAATATCTGATTCCGTATTTCCACCCATCGCAATTTTTATATAACTGCTTGATTTTATTTACATTATCGTAAGTTACAATCCAATAATGCTGATTTAGCTGCTGTATTATGTTAGCGAGTTCTACATGATAATTTTCTTGCAAAGCATTTTTATAGAGATTTTGTCCTTGGCTATAATAAGGCGGATCAAAAAATATGAACATTGGTTGCTGGCGTGGAATAAGAATTTTTCTTATAAATTCTATTCCATCATTATTATACAGATGTATTTTCTTATTAAAATCGCTTATTTTTTTGATTTTATTAATTAAAGTATTTTTATTAAATCGACAATCAATTTTATCTCTTGCTGTTTGGTTAAAACCTCCAATAGGTCCTCCTCCGATTATTCCAGAACGATTAGTACGATTTAAAAAAAAAGTCGACCAAGCTAAATCAAAACAAAAACCTGAGGTGTCTTTAAGAGTAGAATAGATTTCGTGTTGTATATACCATTCTTTTAAAGTTATTGGTGTATGGATTATTTTATCTATAAATTTTTCTGGCTGATTTAATATCGCATACCAGACCGAATAGACTGCTGGGTCGTAATCATTTAAAAATATTTCATCGACTTTATTTTTCAATAATAAAGTAATTGCAACACCGGCCCCACCACAAAAAGGCTCACAATATGTTGCATGTCTTAAATTGTTTATATCCAAGATATGAGATATGTAGATATTAAGCTGAGATTTTCCACCTGGATATCGCAAAGGCGAATTCGTGCTAGGCATTTCTTCACTTCCTTAAAATATTTATACTGGGGGGACAATCATTTTGCCTGTAAGCGCGTTGTAGGCTTTAGTTAATTTTTTATAAAATTCATTTATTTCAGCCTCATTCTGTAATTTATAAAAATGGAATAGATTAGTTTCGTCGAAAAAGCGTTCATATTTATTGAACCATTTTTTATAGCTTTCCCGGTTTTGTTCGGTTTGCGAATCAACAGAGTTAAATACAACCGCACTTTTGGTTAATCCAAATAGAATGCATTTGTCTTGATTATAATAGCTATCAACATATTCCGAATCATTTTTTAAAAATTCCAAAATGAGCTGTTCCGGTGATTTCCCTCCTGGAAGAATTAACAAATGATATAGTTTGTTGTCTTGTAATTTTTTTATCTCATTTAATGTTGAAATGTCTTTTGGGATATCTCCATCAAAAATGAAAATTCTTGAAGTCGCATAATATGGATCGCCCTTTATTAAAGAAATTATAGAATTTTTCCCGATTTTTGTAGGAAGCAATTCAAAACAATCTTTTAGGGCTGTGCCATCAAGTATATTTTTTATAAACCATCTTGCTTCTTCATCTTCTGATAGAATTCCTATTTTATAATGAGTATTTATTGAAGGTTGCTCTAAAAGTAAAGCCCGAATACTATAATAAGGGGGATTTCTTAGTGTTTGCACATGAGAAAAATCATTTGCAATACTCATATAATAGAGTTCAATATTATTTGATTCTGACTCACTATTATGGGCTGTTTTTTGAGTTATATAAAATAGTAAGCTTAAACTATGGGTGGTAAAAGCTATTTGCAAATCTAAATCCTTAGCAGATTTAAAAAGGTAATCAAATAGTCTGTTTTGGGCTGAAGGGTGCAATGTAGCATCTATCTCATCAATTAATAGTAATCCTCCGTTATACTGTTGATAGTTTTGTTTTAGTATCCTAAATGAATCGACTGCCAGTAGAATTTGACCTAAGTTATCTTGTCCTGCAGAGTTAGTAAGATAATCATATGTTGATGTAGTTATTCCAACAACCTGCTTTCGAGAGGTCTCTTCTATAGGGATGGTACTTGTTTCTTTTATTTCATCAAGAAGTGATAATATAGTAATGTATGCGTTGTTTCTATTTTTTGTTAATTCAGGATACTCATCGACATATTTCTTTCTGACGATATTTTGAGTGTCTGATTCGCCTAGCGGATATAATCTAGATAAACCGAGAAATAAAGTCGGCCAATTTTTCTTTTGTGAATGTCGTTTTTTTTGCTCAGGGTCTATATATTCAGGGATAATCCTTGGACGAAGTCTTTTTGATGGTTTAGAATCTATCGGACTTTCTTTTCTATTATCTTTTTGCCAAGTTATTCTACATGTCCTCAAGTCACCATCATCAAAGAAAATAGATAAAACATTCGATTGGGTTGGATCATAGTTTTGACTCATTTTAAAAATTTCGCTAAACTCTGTACGAAATTGTTTTTGTAAGATTGGTCGTCCATATTTTACTTTTAATTCACTAGAGTTTCCTA
>ERZ836829.888-NODE-888-length-25078-cov-262.303121_pt1 | contig 25078 bp, 17 predicted proteins | sample MGYA00519574_ERZ836829 | MGnify/ENA primary metagenome ERZ836829 (study PRJEB31850, sample SAMEA3708808) | human gut metagenome | biome: human gut; feature: human-associated habitat; material: faeces | place: China | collected 2014 ... | reverse complement strand
TCCATTTCTCTTTATGTAGGTAGCACTTCGGGAATGGAGTTGCGGATTTAAGGATACCTTTTCAAAATGAAAATATCCTTTTCATTTTGAAAAGGATTGAGCATATTACATAATAATATTATTTTTTTGATTATATAACTGATAAACAATATATTGTGCATAAACTCGATTTTTTGGCACAACTTTGGCATATAGTAGGGCGGAAAACAAATAAATAGTATTAACAATTAAAAGAGACAAGTATGGAAGATACGTTATCATTTTTGTTCTTGTGTGCTACCGGTGTAGTATGCTATTGGTTTTTCTTCAAGTGTGTGGACTGGTTTGAGAAAATTTAATGTAAGAAAGGAGAATTAAATTATGTTTTTAGCACTGTTTATACTTTGCTTATTGATCTTCGGGTATTTGATGTATGTCCTAATTAAGCCCGAAAAGTTTTAATGGTAATTATTTTTTTAAGTGAAAAGATGAATACAGAAATTTTAGGTGTAGCATTGCAGATATTGCTGCTGCTGGTTATCAGTTACCCGCTGGGAAAGCATATCGCCAAGGTGTATAAGGATGGAAACGACTGCATGCGTTTCATGGCTCCAATTGAAAGATTTATTTACAAACTGGCGGGTATCAACCCCAATGAAGAGATGGATTGGAAGGCATTCTTGAAATCTCTGCTTATTATAAACGTATTTTGGTTCTTCTGGGGTATGATCCTGTTGGTATCGCAAGGATATCTTCCTTTGAATCCTGATGGGAACAGCGGACAAAGTCCAGATTTGGCGTTCAACACGTGTATTAGTTTCATGGTTAACTGTAACTTGCAGCACTATAGCGGAGAAAGCGGTTTGACTTATTTTACACAGTTGTTCGTCATCATGTTGTTCCAGTTCATCACTGCTGCAACAGGTATGGCTGCTATGGCTGGAATTATGAAATCGATGGCTACCAAAACAACTAAAACAATCGGCAACTTCTGGCACTATTTAGTGATCAGCTGTACACGTATCCTTTTCCCGATGTCTCTGATCGTGGGTTTCATCCTGATCATACAAGGTACGCCGATGGGCTTCGACTCCAAAATGACAATCCCGACATTGGAAGGAGCAGAACAAACTGTTTCACAAGGCCCTACAGCTGCAATCGTTCCGATTAAACAGTTAGGTACGAATGGTGGTGGTTACTTCGGAGTAAACTCTTCTCACCCATTGGAAAACCCGACTTACCTGACCAATATTGTAGAATGCTGGTCTATTCTGATCATTCCGATGGCATTGGTATTTGCTTTGGGATTTTATCTGAAACGTAAAAAGTTAGGTTATGTGATCTATGGTGTAATGCTGTTTGCTTATCTTTTGGGGGTATTCTGTAACGTTCACTATGAGATGGCAGGTAACCCGAAAATCGACGAGATGGGTATTGACCAGTCTTGCGGTGCTATGGAAGGTAAGGAAACCCGTCTGGGTCCGGGCGCAACCGCTTTGTGGTCTGTGACTACGACCGTCACCTCTAATGGTTCCGTTAACGGTATGCACGACAGCACAATGCCTCTTTCCGGTATGGTGGAGATGTTGAACATGCAGATCAATACATGGTTTGGTGGTGTCGGCGTAGGTTTCATGAACTACTATGCATTCTTGATCATAGCCGTATTCATCAGCGGTTTGATGGTCGGACGTACGCCGGAATTCTTAGGTAAAAAGGTAGAAGCCCGAGAAATGAAGATTGCGACGATCGTTTCGTTGGCTCACCCGTTCGTGATTTTGATCTTTACGGCTATCTCTTCCTACGTATGGGTATATGCCCCTGAATTCGTAGAGAGCGAGGGTGGCTGGTTGAACAACCCCGGTTTCCATGGTTTCAGTGAAATGTTATATGAATATACTTCTTCTTCTGCTAACAACGGTTCCGGTTTTGAAGGATTAGGCGACAATACCTATTTCTGGAACTACACTTGCGGTTTGGCACTGATCATTTCACGTTATTTGCCAATTGTCGGACAGGTAGCTATTGCAGGTCTTTTGGCAAACAAGAAGTACACTCCGGAAAGCGCGGGTACATTAAAGACTGATACGGTTACATTCGGTGTGATGACATTCTGCGTAATCGTCATCGTTGCTGCCTTGTCATTCTTCCCGGCACAAACATTAGGCCCGATCGCCGAATATTTTAGTATTTACTAATTGACAGATTAAGAAGATGAGAAATAACAAAACTGCTTCTTTATTTCCAGAGGAGCTCGTTATAGAAAGTTTGAAGCAATCATTCGTTAAGTTGAATCCGCGGATGATGTTCCGTAACCCGATCATGTTTATCGTGGAGGTAGTGACATTCGTCATGTTGTTTGTTACGATTTGGGCTGCTGCCACCGGTGATACAACGCAAGGATCTTTCGGTTACAATATCTTAGTGTTTATTGTATTGTTCGCCACGTTGCTTTTCGCCAACTTCGCAGAGGCGATTGCAGAGGCACGAGGCAAGGCTCAGGCCGACAGTTTGCGTAAGACCCGGGAAGAAACTCCTGCCAAATTGTGTGTCGGTAACAAGATCGAAACGGTCAGTTCTTCTCAGTTGAAGAAAGGCGACATCTTTATTTGTGAAGCCGGCGACACGATTCCTTCCGATGGTGAAATTATCGAAGGTCTGGCTTCTATCGATGAAAGCGCCATCACAGGTGAATCTGCTCCGGTGATCCGTGAAGCGGGTGGAGATAAGAGTTCTGTAACAGGCGGTACGAAAGTATTGTCCGACCAGATCAAGGTGAAAGTGACGACCGAACCGGGTGAAAGTTTCTTGGATAAGATGATCGCCTTGGTGGAAGGCGCTTCTCGCCAGAAAACTCCGAACGAAATCGCCTTGACAATCTTGCTGGCAGGTTTTACATTGGTATTCGTTGTTGTTTGCGGTACCTTGAAACCGTTTGCTGATTATTCCAACACGACGATTACGATCGCAGCCTTTATCTCTTTGTTCGTTTGTTTGATCCCGACTACGATCGGTGGTTTGTTATCTGCCATCGGCATTGCCGGTATGGATCGTGCGTTGTCTGCTAATGTAATCACCAAATCCGGTAAGGCGGTTGAAACAGCCGGAGACATTGATACTTTGCTGCTCGACAAGACCGGTACGATCACGATCGGTAACCGTAAAGCAACCCAATTCTATCCGGTATCCGGCATTGACGAACACTCTTTTGTACAAGCTTGTCTACTGTCCTCTCTTTCTGACGATACACCCGAAGGTAAGTCAATCGTGGAACTGGGACGTGAAAAAGGTGTACGTGTACATGATCTGAATACATCCGGATCAAAGATGATCAAGTTTACGGCAGAAACTAAATGTTCAGGGGTGGATTTGGCAAACGGTACTCGCATCCGTAAAGGAGCTTTTGATGCTATTCGTAAGATGAGTGAGGCTGCCGGCAACAAATATCCGAAAGAGGTGGCCGATTTGGTTCAGAAGATCACGAGTAACGGCGGTACTCCGCTGGTTGTTTCACAGGATGATTTCATCATCGGTGTGATCGAATTACAGGATATCATCAAACCGGGGATTCAAGAACGTTTTGAACGTTTGCGTAAGATGGGTGTGAAGACGGTAATGGTAACCGGTGATAACCCGTTGACCGCAAAATATATCGCTGAAAAAGCTGGTGTAGACGATTATATCGCCGAAGCCAAACCGGAAGACAAGATGAACTATATCCGTAAGGAACAGGAAAACGGTAAGCTGGTCGCCATGATGGGGGACGGTACGAACGATGCCCCGGCCTTGGCTCAGGCAAACGTTGGTGTCGCAATGAACAGTGGTACGCAGGCTGCCAAGGAAGCTGGTAATATGGTTGATTTGGACAACGACCCAACGAAACTGATCGAGATTGTCGAAATCGGTAAACAGTTGCTGATGACTCGCGGTACGCTGACTACTTTCAGTATCGCTAACGACGTGGCCAAGTATTTCGCTATCGTACCAGCTCTGTTCATGGTTACGATCCCGGCATTGGCCCCGATGAACATCATGCACCTGCACAGTCCGGAATCAGCGATCCTAAGTGCGATCATCTTTAATGCGATCATCATCCCGATTCTGATCCCTCTGGCATTACGTGGTGTGGCTTATAAACCGATTGGTGCTTCCGCATTGCTTCGTCGCAACTTGCTGATCTACGGTTTGGGCGGTGTAATTGCCCCGTTCATTGGTATCAAGTTGATAGATATGATTGTAAGTTTATTCATGTAAAAGTAAAATCAATATTAAAAACCTTCCTCCCTCTGTATGAAGATAGGAGGAAGGTTAAGAAAATAAAACAATAATTCATTATGATATCAAATCTTTTTAAATCATTAAGACTGACAATTGCATTTTGTTTGTTCTTCAGTGTTTTCTACATTTTCGTTTTGTGGTTGTTTGCCCAAGTGGCAGGACCGAATAAGGGTAATGCCGAACTGGTTACATTGAATGGAAAAGTAGTGGGGGCCGCCAATATTGGTCAGAATTTCACGCAAGATATTTATTTCTGGGGACGTCCTTCCCATGCCGGTGACGGTTACGATGCATCCAGTTCGGCAGGTAGTAACAAGGGACCTTCCAATGAAGAACATTTAGCTTTGTTGGAAGAACGTATTGATACATTCTTGGTTCATCATCCTTACCTAACCCGTGAAAAAGTTCCGGCTGAAATCATCACGGCCAGCAGTTCCGGTTTGGATCCCCATATCTCACCGAAAGCCGCTTATGCACAGGCCAAACGTGTAGCAGACGCTCGTGGATGGTCGGAAGAAAAGGTAATGGGTATCGTCAATTCTCATGTTGAGAAACCGTTATTGGGTATGTTCGGAACGGAGAAAGTAAATGTATTGAAATTAAATGTTGCGCTTGATCAAGCATCAAATAACAAATAACAAATTTTTAATAAGTCAATTAGATTTAGGTTATGAAATCATTCGTAAAAAAAGTAGCAGCCTTGGCAGTTGTATTCTCAATGGCATCTTCTACGTTGGCTAATGCACAGGAAGAGGATGGTAAAGTAAGTTTTTCTGTACAGGGAGATTTGGTAAGTTCCTATATTTGGCGTGGTTTCTACCAAACTGGTGCTAGCTTCCAGCCGACACTATCACTGGGGGTAGGTAATTTCTCTTTGACAGCCTGGGGATCTACCGATTTTCAGGGAGCAAACTCTACATCTATGCCTGCTGCTAAAGAGATAGATTTAACGGCAGCGTATACATTCGGATCAGCTGGTCCTACATTGTCTGTCGCTAGCTTATGGTGGGCAGGGCAAGGCTCTTGCCGTTATTTTAACTTCAAAAGCCATGAAACAGATCACCATTTTGAAGCAGGTTTGGCTTACACTTTGCCTATTGAGAAGTTACCTTTGTCTATCACTTGGAATTTCATGTTTGCCGGTCAAGACAAAGATGAAAATGGAAACCAAAACTATTCTTCTTATGTGGAGTTGAATTTTCCATTCACAGTGAAGGGCGTCGATCTGAATGCAACTTGTGGTGTTCTTCCGTATGATGCGGGAATAACTACGTATGGAGGTGATGTAAATAGTGGATTTGCAGTAACGAATGTTGCATTGAAAGCAACGAAAGATATCAAAATCACGGATTCTTTCTCATTACCTATTTTTACACAGGCAATTTGGAACCCTCGTATGGAGGATGCCCATCTTGTCTTGGGAATTTCTTTAAGACCTTGATATAATAATACGCATGGACCGAGAACAAAGTGTACAACATTTTTTAGATTTGTTGAAAAAGTCTCGTCGTGGCAATTTTAAAATCTACATCGGCATGATTGCCGGTGTAGGTAAATCGTATCGGATGCTATCAGATGCCCACCAATTACTGGAAAGCGGTATCGATGTCAAGATCGGTTATATAGAAACACATGGGCGAGTCGAGACGGAGGCATTGGTGGAAGGATTGCCTATCATCCCCCGCCGCAAGATATTTTATAAAGGAAAAGAGATCGAAGAGATGGACTTGCAGTCGATTCTCAGTATCCATCCTGAAGTTGTCATCGTTGACGAATTGGCTCATACCAATGTCGAAGGCAGTAAGAACGAAAAGCGTTGGCAGGATGTCATGGATATACTGGATGCCGGTATCAGTGTGATCACGGCGGTCAATATTCAGCATATAGAAGGACTTAACGAGATGGTGCAGGACGTGGTTGGCATTGAGGTCAAGGAACGTATTCCTGATATCGTACTGGAGCAGGCTGATGAAGTGGTCAACATAGACCTTACCGCTGACGAATTGCTGGCTCGGTTAAAAGCCGGAAAAATATACAAACCCGATAAGATACAAACAGCATTAAATAATTTCTTTAAGGCTGAACATATTCTTCAGCTTAGGGAGTTGGCATTGAAAGAGGTAGCTTTGCGGGTAGAAAAAAAAGTGGAGAATACCATTCCAGAGAATCTCGGTGTACGCCACGAAAGGTTTATGGCCTGCATCAGCAGTAATGAGAAAACTCCCCGTAAGATCATACGGAAAGTCGCACGGTTGGCAACCCGATATAATTCCAAGTTTTTTGTACTGTATGTACAAACCCCAAGAGAAAGTTCCGACAGGATTCCGTTGGCAAGTCAAAGGCATTTGCTTAACCATTTCAAGTTGGCAACGGAACTTGGAGGAGAAATCATTCAAGTGCAATCCCCACATATAACGGATGCGATCGTACAGGTTTGTAAAGAAAAGCAAATCAGTACGCTATGTATCGGACGACCAGCTTTAAAATATCCTTCCGCTATCCTTGCGATGGTTCACTATCGGAACATGTTAGAAGAGTTGGCTCAATTAGGCATTGATTTAATAATATTAGCATAAAAATCCTTCCATGAATATGAATATAAAAACAAAGTTGACTTATGGGATAGGACTTTTATTTGTCCTGATCACTTTATTAGGTGGATTGGCTATAAAAAACATTCATAATGTATCGGATGACACGCAGAATATCCTAGCGGATAATTATAATTCACTCCTTTATTCCCGTCAGATGCTCGAGTCACTGGATGCCATTCGGGAAAATCCGAATGCCCGAAAAGAGTTTGAGGCCGGGTTGGAAGCTCAGAAAAAAAATCTGACAGAGAAGGATGAAGACATACTGACTAACCGATTAAGTTCGAACTGTGAAAAGGCGTTGGATGACATGGATGATGAATCGATTCGGCAGATACGCCAGACGATTTATACCATTATGGCAGTCAATATGTCTGCCATTTATGAGAAGAATGAAGTGGCTGTCCACACGGCGGAAAGGTCTCTCTTTTGGATCTGGACGGTAGGGATTGCTTGTATCGTGATCGCCTTCCTCTTTCTGGCTCGCCTGCCACGCTCGGTCAGCGTACAGATCCGGAAATTGACGGATGGCATCAAGGAAATCACCAATGCCAATTACAGCAAACGGCTCAATTTGGGCAATGAACCGGAGTTTAAGGAAATAGCCACGTTGTTCAACGAGATGGCCGAGCGCTTGGCCGAATACAGGAACAGTTCGCTGGAAGATATCCTGCAAGGGAAAAAATATATAGAAACAATTATCAACAGCATTGCAGAACCTATCATAGGCTTGAGTAAGGAACGGAAGATTTTGTTTGTCAATGACGAGGCTTTGACTGTTTTGAATTTGACACGGGAAAACATTATCGACAAACCGGCTCCCGAAGTGGCGTTAAAAAATGATCTGCTGCGCCGTTTGATCCGCCAGTTGGTACATCCCGATGACAATAAGGATCCGTTGAAAATCTATGCGGACAACAAGGAAAGCTATTTTCAAGTAAAATACATCCCGATCAACGTTAACAGGCAGACTGGACTGGAGGGTAAGTATGTCGGGGATGTGATCCTGTTGAAGAACGTGACCGAATTTAAAGAAAAAGATATCGCAAAGACAACCTTTATTTCAACGATCTCTCATGAACTGAAGACACCGATATCGGCTATCATGATGAGCTTGGAACTGCTGGAAGATAATCGGATCGGAAAACTGAATACAGAACAGGAGAGCCTTTCCAAGAACATAAAGGAAAATAGCAACCGTTTGTTGGAGATCACTGGCGAATTGTTGAAGATGTCACAGGTAGAAAGCGGTAAGCTCTACCTGAATCCGAAGATTACCAAACCGATCGAACTGATCGACTATGCCATCAAGGCGAACCGGGTACAGGCCGAGCGTTTTAACTGTCAGATCGAAGTGGAGTATCCTGAAAAGATCACCAAATTGTTTGTCGACAGCGAGAAAATTGCTTGGGTTGTGACCAACCTGTTATCGAACGCCATCCGTTATTCGTCGGAGAACGGACGGATTATCATCGGTGCACGACAGATCGACAAAGCCGTCGAGATCTATGTCAAGGACTTTGGAAAGGGCATTGACTCGCGTTACCACGAAAGTATTTTCGACCACTATTTCCGTGTGCCGGGAACAAAAGTACAAGGTAGCGGTTTGGGACTTGCCATCAGCAAGGACTTTGTGGAAGCTCATGGTGGTACGATCCGTATCGAAAGCGAAGTCGGTAAAGGTAGCACGTTCGTGATCAGATTCAATGTATAAAAAGTAAAATCAAAAATCAGATAGTCTAATGAAAGTATTAAAATTTGGTGGTACTTCAGTCGGTTCTGCCCAGCGGATCAAGAATGTCGCATCAATCATTTGCGATCAAGAACAGAAAATAGTAGTACTCTCTGCCATGGCAGGGACAACAAACTCTTTAGTGGAGATATCTGAGTGTTTCCATAAGAAAGATCCGGGAAAAGCCAATGCGATCCTTTCTGCTTTGGAACAAGCTTATGTCAATCATATAGAAGAATTATACCAAAGCGATACCTACAAAGAAAGGGCCATGCAATACATGCTTGAACGGTCTCAACATGTCTGGTCTTTCTCTAATATGCCTTTCAGCATGTTCGATGAAAAGGAAATCTTGGCGCAGGGTGAGCTAATATCAACCTTTCTGATGACCTGCTATCTGGAAGAACAAGGAGTGAAGGTAGTTTTATTGCCTGCGTTGAACTTCATGCGAATTACAATGGACAATGAACCGGACATGGAATATATCGCTAAACACCTAAATACACTTTTGGAGCAAAACAAAGAGGCAGAAATATATATTACGCAAGGTTTCATCTGCCGGAATGCTTACGGCAGCATTGACAACTTGGAAAGAGGAGGAAGCGATTACACCGCCTCTCTAATTGGAGCGGCTATCCAAGCAGAAGAGATACAGATATGGACGGATATTGACGGGATGCACAACAACGATCCACGGTTTGTCAATGACACCGCTCCTGTTAGGCAGTTGAACTTCGACGAAGCCGCTAAGTTGGCACATTTCGGTGCCAAGATACTACATCCGACTTGCATCCTGCCTGCCAAGGAAAAGAACATACCGGTACGCCTCTTGAACGCATTGCAGCCAAATGCGTCGGGTACATTGATCTCGAATACGGCGGAAAAGGGTGCGATCAAAGCTGTTGCCGCCAAAGACAACATCACGTATGTCAAGATCAAGTCGCTCCATACGATACCGACACCTCATTTTCTGAGCATCGTGTTTGATACGTTCTATAATTACAATACGCCGGTGGACATGGTGACCACTTCCGATATCGGGGTTTCCGTAACGATTGATGATGACAAGCATATAGACGAAATTGTGGGTGTATTACGGAAATACGCAACGATTACAGTCGAAAAGAATATGGTGATTGTTTGTGTTGTTGGTGACCTAGAATGGCAAAATGTCGGTTTTGAGGCACGCATCATCAATGCATTGAAAGATATTCCCGTACGGATGATTTCATACGGCGGAAGTAGTAGTAATGTATCGTTGGTGATGAAAGCGGAAGATAAAGTGCATGCTTTGAAGGCGCTTAGTGAACACTTGTTTTCCGTATCAGACAAACCTGTGTTATCATCCGTTTCTTAAAAGAAAATTAAGATTAATAGTTGAGCATATTTGTTTTTTGATTTGTTTTAGAAATGAAGCAGAAGCAGTCTTTTTTTGTAGAGACTGCTTCTATTTTTCGGTAATAAACAATGAAAATTCTTCTGTGTATTGACAGGTGGAAAATTTGGTATAAACTGTCCCCCCATTGTCCTATCTAAAGAGTTCCCCAAAATCCAATTTAAATTGCCCCACCAAAAAAACATTAAAAGAGTTACAGAATCAGTTCATAATTCTACATTAATCTATTAAATAGACAAAACAGATAGTATTCCCAATAAATCAATCAGCATGAACAAGTTTTGTCAAGGAGGTGTGCGACTTGTTTGTCATGGGAAGCTCCGGTACAGGAAAGAGCTACATTGCCACAGCCTTGGGATACAGAGTCTGCCAGAAAGGATTGAAAGTGCTGTATGCCAATACTTCCAGACTTTTAGGGCAGTTGAAGGCCACCAAGGTAAAAGGTAGCATCCTGTAGGAGCTGAAAAAGATAGAAAGGACGGATATGCTTATACAGGATGATTTCGGCTTGCAGCCGTTGGACAACGGAAGCAGAATGCATCTGATGGACATCATCGAAGACCGATATGGTAAGAAATCAACACTGATTGCATCACAATTGCCGGTCAAAGACAAGTATGATGTCATCGGCAAGGAGACAATAGCCGGCGCAGTCATGTACAGAATAACTCACCAAGCCGCAAGAATTGAGCTGCACGGAGAGTCCTTACGCAAAATTTGCGGGAAGAAATGAATGACTATATTGGCAGTAAATAAAAATTACAAACCCAGCACAAATCGAAAGCTAATGAACTGATTATATGATGTTTTTTTTGTATTTTAGGAAAAATAAATCGGGGGTCAATTTAAGTTGGATATTGGGGATCTGTTTCATTCGAGTTTCCAAGTTGTCGTTATACTCCTTGAACACATTATATAATGTTTTGAAAGTTTCGTCCTTTCCCTGATAGCGGTTTACTATGGCACGTGCGGAGACAATCTTTTCCTCCAATTCCAAGTCTTGGTAAATCTGATAGAATTTCACACGCAGAGGTACTTTCCCGTTTTTAACGTTTTACTACGCTTAATGAAGAACAACACGCTGAATATTTCTCTTTCCATACAGCTCAATTTTTAATGATACAAAGTTAGGAAATCGAACCGAGAACCCGGTTATGTAAAATAGATCAATGTGCTGTAAAAAAACGAAGTAGCACTTGTGCTGTGTAACATTTTAGGCTTTCTAAAACTATCCCCCGAATAAGGATGTATAGTTTGCTTTAGTCCCACTTATTTTGCTTATTCTTGGAAATGAAAAATCCCTGAATTTCTTTGAAATTCAGGGATTTACATCGTTTTTCTTTTCTTAAAAGTGGTGCCACCAGGAATCGTAATTTATTTCCAAGTGGTTGAATATCATTCTTTTCTAAAAGCGACTCGACCGTAATCTCCTCCGATTGCTCCACCAATGACTTGCTGCGTTCTGCGCAAGGTTGCGTGAAGGTATCCAAAGGCAAAGGTAGTGAATTACTTTGAACTACTATCATTATTGTCTTTCAATTTCTTGATTTCCTTATCAAAATCGCTTTCAAGCAGTTCCATTTCGCGTTTGCGATAAATGGCAAACTCCTTTTCTGCCTTCTCAATCGCTTGTTTATGCGAAATGTTTCCCTTGCCAATTAAGACCTTTCGTTTGTGAGCGATAATCTGATTGTCAAGTGCCTCTATCCAATCTTTCATGGTCATGGAATTCATTTCCAATGCTTGGAACTCCGCAAAGTCCAAGAAGCCGGAAACAAGCAAGTTCAAACGTTGAAGTTCAATCTCTGTCAGATAATTCTTGGCAATCTTCACATCATCCTTAGTCACATAGTTTCCTTTGAAGTTCGTCATACCCACAAACGGCTTCTCATTGTCCACACGATTGTATATCACTTCTGCTGCAGTATTTTCATGAACAGCATAATGCAGTTTGTTCTGTACGGTGGCGAAGAACATCTTTGTCATCTCATCGCGTGGGTCATAGTCTGTGGCTGTAGCATATATATCTGTTACTTGTTGATAAAAGTTGCGTTCACTACTACGAATATCCCTGATGCGTTGCAGCAACTCACGAAAATAACGATTGCCGCCTTGCTTCAACCGTTCATCATCCATCGCAAATCCTTTTTGAATATACTCATGAAGTCTTTGGGTTGCCCAACGACGGAAACGGGTTGCTACTTGCGACTGGACACGATAACCAAGGGCAATTATCATATCAAGATTATAGTGGTCAATGTTACGTTTTACCTGGCGATTTCCCTCCTGACGAACTAACAAGAATTTCTTGTTAGTTGCTTCTATAGTCAGTTCTCCGTCTTTATATATGTTGTCCACATGTTGGCTGATATTTTGTTGAGTTGTACAATAAATTTCTGCCAACTGATTTTGTGTCAGCCATAAGTCTTCATCTGCAAAGCGCACAGACACACGAGTTATATCGTTATCGTCCTGATAAAGTATGATTTTGTTATCTTCGTTCATCTGTCTATTTTTCTTCTTTAAAAAACAACTGATAGTAATGCATCTTTCGCTTCTCATCATAGCCTCTTTCTATATATTGCTCTCCGCCATGAATGTTTATATCAAAGTTCTTATCAAGCTTAATTGTTGTCATTGTACCCGTTGCTCTGCGTTTGATTGCTGTTGATGCAGTTTCAAAGGTATCATCAATTTCAATATCTCGCTCTTTCTGATAGCTTTCTTTATATCGTTTGAATTCAGAAACTATTTCTGGTGTTTCAAAAACCTGTTCCGCAAAAGTATCTACATTAATAGATTCCTTTTTCAAAGCTTCCACACTTCTATTCATATATGTTGCTTTCTCAATCTTTCCATTTTCATTTGGCAATTGAGAAACAAACTTCTTGCACAATGATAGCATATTCTGAGTCTGATTGAAACTATCTTTCCTTGAGCGAACATGCAGGAAATCATCAGTCCAATACTTAGCACCCTTATTCGTGTTATCTACAATAGCAACTAAATAACCATTGTCTTTCTCTGTATTGAAGATCAAACAACCTTTATCAAGTTTATTGATATTTATACCATTTTCTGTTGCAATGTCAAGTCCATTCTCAGTTTGAAAGACTTTTAAAAATGTATCTTTGTTTTCTGATTTAAAAATACCTACAGCATCCACATTTTCACCGTCTACTATACAATCTTGAAAATACACCACATATAATTCTCCTGCTTTTATTTTGGGGTGCATACTTTCGTTATAAAGATGACGGGCTATGTTTATTGACTGCTCTTGAAACAATGAAAAATCATTGAAAATTTTAGATACATAGTTATATATTTCATTTAATTCGATAGAGGCTTCGTGATATAAATGATAGAATTCACTTGTTATAAATGGAGTGATAAAATATTTCGTTAATAACGCAGTTAATTGGTTATCAGTATGTATACATCTATCAGATATTATATATCCTTCATCCATACTTTTATTGCCAATACGATGCATTATCAGTGTCTTTATAGAATTATTCTCTGCGTAAATCATTATATTTATTTTAATAATAGATAAAATAGTTTCACAAATATACATACATCAACTAATAGCTTGGTAGCTAACCCCCAAAATAATGCAATTAGCACATCCTTAATATAAGAATAATAGGGAATTACAGAACTAACAATTTTGTTTATCTCTACATATCCAATGATATATGAATATATTGATATAATTAAAGACAGAATAACGACAGTTTTATTATAAGCAATAAACTTATCATATAAAGACTGTCTACTTTTCATATACTTTATTGTAGAACTATCTCCTTGTAATATAATACCAAGAAAAGTCAACATAAACCCGAATGCGCACATCCCAATAGATGGAAACTCTTGTATTAGCTCCTTATATGAATAATATTCTGGCTTTATTATAATTAAAAACAATATGAATACAAGTACTCCCCAAAGATACCCTCCGTACTTCTCATACCAATATGATATTGTCTTTCCACAAACTCGCATAGCTACCATCCTATTATAGTCCTAATTTCAGGAAGTACTTTTGAATATAAGGTTTCTATGCCTTGTTTTCGGTCTTCCAATTGAATATTCGATTGAATTTGCACATCTGGAATTTTAAAAGACTCATTAAAAGTATCTGCTAAAATATCAATTGTTTTTGATGTGCTTTTCCCGCTATCAATATCGACAGAATACCCTAAAACTTCTATCTTTTGAATATTTTGACGATGACCGCTATCAGCAATAGAGACCTTTACAGCGTCAACTACACCTTTGACTAAAGAACGACTTAGTCCCATAGGGTTAATTCTCTTACCCATCGCTATATGCTCCAAACGTAGGATATTTGCGTTATTTTGTTGGCCAGCTTGAATTTGAGTTCTTAATAAATTGTTGGCCAGCGAATCGTTGGCTTCATTAAAACAATTTATCAGTTCTACCGGATTATATAGATCAACTGTTATACGTTTATAGTAATCCATATCCAACATTCTTTGATACTCATTAGCCCGTAAAACAGCAGCAAATTTTAAATCAAATGGAATATTTTCCTCACTAGCGTTCCACTTACTATATATAAAGTCTATGAATTGATTCAAGAAACATCCATTTCTGTTTATCTCAAAAATAAAGATATTTCTCAAACTATCATATATAAAAATATTGGCATATGCTAAACCTTCAGTTTCAGGATTGATTTCTACTGATGAGTATTTTTTAGTCGTTTTATTTTTAATGGGAGGAATATCACTATCTTGGGTCGTTTCTATTATTCCTAAAATACAATCGTTTAACGTTGTATCAAGTAATCTTAATTCAAAAATCTTTTCATTATAGCGATATTCCTTATTATTCATAAAAGACAAGACATCCTTAAATGCAACAAATGATGTCTTATTAATGCTTTCTGCATATCTTAATGCTGGCGATACGATATCAACAAATCTTTTTTTTGTTTTCATATAACTGAACTGTAGTTAGAAATCTAAATCTTGATCGACAACTTTAATAAATCTATCCCTCCGAAATAATCAAGTAGAGAGTATGAAGCTTCAATTTTACTATACTTTATTAACATATCATGGGTGATTCCCAATGGGAGTTTTTCACAACAACTTTCAAAGAATTTTGTTATTTTAGGCGTACTGGTCAGCAAAGGATGATTATCATTTTGCATATTAGTCTCAAAATCCCAATTGTCAATGCCATTATATGACCATTTGATATTCTTGCATTTGGAAATTTTGGCAACAATATGTTCATCTTGAACTATTTCTAAATCGGAATCTAATTCAAACGAACATTGGTAATCAAAGATTGGATGTTGGAATACAATTCGTTTACCTCCTTCAATGATTAATTTATTGCTAATTTTTTCTAAAGATCTTACATAATCTACCAACTTAAATACTTTATCCAATTCTATCCTATAAATGGGATTAGACAGTCTTTGGTAGTGCGCTGCAACATTTAGTATTAATAACTTAGAATCAGAAAATAATTTCTGCTTTAACGGATCTAATAGTTTTCCATTATTTGAATAAAATTGAACCAATTTATCCCATAATGTTTGAAGATCTAAGAATCCACCATCTGCTCTAGTTTTTAGCTCATATGGTAGCAATTCTCCAATACTTTGCTCCAACTGTTTTCGCATATATATTGCAGATGTATCATAATCTCCTATCTCATAGAAATGTTTTGCTTTTGATAAGTAACCACTATGCTCATCATAAATAAGAGGCATCTGATTCTTATGGTTATAACTAATTCTTTTATAAACCCACTCTTCTGATTTGCCTTTTTGTTGTATTTCATGACAAACATAATTAAAGAATGATCTGTCGTGAGTAAATAGATAAATCTTATATCTATCAGATATATCTAACAGAAACTTTACAACTTTAGCACGGTTACTCATGTCAAGGCTTATAAGCATATCATCAAGGGCAAGAAACCTGCCATCGGCTTCTTTGTCAAGATTAAGTAAAGCAAAACGGACAGACAAAGCGATTGCTGTCAATTTTGCTTCGTTGAAATATGATTGTGGTTTAGGAATCAGTCTTAATGTTCCATCGTTTAAAACTTCAGAAATTTCGAGACCAATAAATGGAGTGTTCAATTTCTTATATGAAGAAAGATGTTCTTTTACTTCACCATTTTCTTTGACACGTTCAACGATTCTGTCATATTTCAACCAATATTCATTTGGGTCATTCTCTGGTTTATCCAAATTAGAATCGTATCGCAGTCTTATTTGCAATTCATTTTCCCCCTCATCTATAAAATAATTCTTATATAAATCTGAGGCATATAGATTTATATTTTCAACTACTATTTTAACCGATTCGTTAAAAGCTGCAATATTATTAAGATATATGGTATCAACTTTTCTTCCTTTTTTGACAATAGAGGACGTTATCACATCATACATTTCTCCAATATGAAATCCAGACGCATCGTCTTTACAGAAAGGTAAAATGTCTTTAATAAACACTGGGAACAAATTTATCCTTTGGGAATTTCTAAAATTAAAGAAATGAAATAAGAACTGATGGTTTACAAAACAACCACTGATACTTGCAGGTAAAGGATGTCTTCCGTTTATTAAAGTTGTATGGTAACCTTCTTTATCCAATACATATATGAAAGGATGTCTACCATCGAAATCAATCCATACTTGTGAATCAATATCTAAGTTGTTCAGATTCTTCAAATGTTGTTCATTGGGAGTATCATCGTCATTATTGACATTGAAATATTTCTTACCAGCATCTGATTTCAATGGTGCTTGAAACATACAATGTAAGGCATAATAAATGGAAGATTTGCCACTTCCATTTTCACCATACATCAACAAATGTTTTCCCTCTAATTGCAATTCAAAATCATTCGGGAATGCTTTGAATCCCGTAATGTGTATTTTATTTATAGATGGCATATTACAATTCTATTATAGTTTTAAGTATTTCAGGGCTTCTTAACGCAAATAAATCCAAACGATCACGTATTGGATTGTCGGTTTTTTTGATTTCAAGGAATGTCTCCCAGATTGTCTTCTGTATGTCTGAACCTAAAGACAAATGAGAAATAGGTCTTATAATATTTATTGCAGAATCAGCAATAGCAATCTCCCTTTCTTGCATATGTTGAGGGAAATACAATTCATACATACAGCCATCTATGATCCTTTCAAAAAAATCTAAAATAAACTTGTTGGATACCAATTCAGAAATAGGTTTGTCTATCGATTTAATAAACGAAACATAGTCCACAAGATTTTCAACGACAGAAACTATTCCATTGGGTATACTTTTAGGCACAGGAAATGGCTTTATATAATCGGGTTTAAATCTAAAGAACCCATTTGCTAAAACTGTTCCTGTGTTTGACAAAAACCACCAACAAAGGCGAGAATTTAACAAAGCCATCCAGAACTTATAGCTTTCTTGAACTTCGCTTTTTTTTATGTATCCGTATATTGTTGTCGTTTGATAGAATTTTCCTTGGGCATCATAAGCAAAGTTGCCACCCATTGAGATATCTGGTGCAACGAGTTTTTCATTGTCAAACAGAACAAGATTCTTGGGATAAATATATCTGAACCAATAGTCATCATTACGCAATCGTCCCTTTTCGCGGTTTCGCAGTTCTTCTTCACATTCCTTTAAATAGGCATATCCATTGGGGAATAGGGTGAATAATTCATTTTCCGTATATAGTACTGCTTTCCCATCCTTTATTTTATATGGGAAGATGACATAACGATTAGTCTTAATATTGTCATAACGATGAACATCTTCTCCTTTAAGCAAAGGTTTTACCAAACCACGTTCAATCTTAATACAACGCTTAAGCTGCTTTGATTCGCCAACTATCAAACCGTTTTGCTCTGTACATTCATACAAGAAATACACATCATCCTTACTCGTTTGTAGTCCACAAAATATCCTGTCAAAGATATCACCAATACACCGAGAATGCTTTTCTATTTCTTTTAGAATCTTTGTTGTCTGTCCTACTGTCAGCACCCAAGTGTTTTTATCAAATTTCTTTGCAGGGATTTCTGATGCTGATTCTTTATCTATGGATTTCAAGTATTGTCCCAGTTCCTGATTTGTTTCCAAATTATGATCAAGTTCATAATAATGCAAGGATTCACTGTTGGGGACAAACCATTGCAATGCCGTATATGTTGAAGCGTTAAATACTTGATATGCTCCAAAATTGATGATTTTATTTGCTGCATTGTGTTCTGCCACCAAACCTCTCAGTCCCTTCCCGAAAGCCGCATTAGTCCATTTCATAGGCATTATGAAATTTACGATTCCACGACTGTTGATTAACTGCAAGCCTCGCTCTACGAATATTGCATACAAATCAAATGAGCCGGTGGCAGCCTTGTATTTATTTACCAGTTCATCTGCATACAAAGGATTGACATCCCTAATTCCTTGTATTCTTAGATAAGGTGGATTGCCAATAATCAGGTCAAATCCCATAAAGTTTCCGTTGTCGTCAAGAAGTGAAGGGAATTCGAATCTCCATTCAAATGCATTGTCATAAAGTTTGTTGCATTCAATCTCATCAAATTCTGTTTCTAAGTCTTTTAGCTGTTTCTTTAGTTTTTTCAGTAAAGCTATTTCTTCTTGAATACGTTCAAACAATGTTGGTGCTTCAAGATCATTGATTTTCTTTTTAAGCCTTGTTAGCTTATTTCTTTCCTTATCAGTCAATTCTGAACGGAACACACTTTTAATATCGTTAATGGTACTTTTGAATCGCTCTTTCGTGTTATGATCGGAAGTATTTGTGTATTCTGCAACCATTTGCTTGTATTTTTCAAGCGACATCCGCTCATTTTCTTCGCAGCCAACATTATACTCTTTGAAAACATCATCCAAAGGTTCGTTTATGTCATAACAATTCAACAGGGAGTTACCACAAACTATTTTATAATCCAAATTGGGTAGTGGCTGTGGCTTTTCCGCATCAACAACCAATGCCAACCAGAAACGTAAACGTGCAATGTCAACAGCACCCTGTTCTATATCAACGCCAAAGATATTATTTTGGATTATATCACGTTTCGTGTTAGTGGAATCAAAGTTCCCATGAGGCTCTGCATGTGAATGTAAATGATGTATTGCGTGATACAATACATAAAGGATACCCATAGGGAATGCTCCCGAGCCAATGGCAGGATCACACACTTTAATCTCTTTAAGTAACCGGGTAAATCGTATCGAAATATCTTTGCTTTGGAGTATAGGATTCACCACACCATCATTGATAAGTTGCTCAATGGGTTCGGCGTATTGCTCTGCTGACTCGTGGGTTTTGAGGTATTGTATCACACTTTGGCGACACATATATTGCACAATCTCCTTGGGGGTGTAGAATGCCCCCTTGTCCTTATTGTCTTCCAACAGATTCTCAAAAATATGTCCTAACATTTCGGGATCGATACCTACCTCGCTATCATCGGGGTCGTTCTCATCAATGGTGAAGTTGTATTGAGAGAAAAACTCCATCAATTCCTTGAAGTAGGTATACGGGAAATCGATATCTAATTCATCTATTCTGTCTTTGTCGAATAAACCACCGTTTAAGTACGGAATCTTGATGTTCTCTCCGAGTATGCTATCAGCAATATCGCCATTGCGTTTTTCGTTTAATGTCTTAAAGAACAGTAGTTCCAAAACATCGCTTAACAATCTATCGTTTCCTTCGTATTTATCAACCAAATCATTAAGGTAGTTTTTATTACCACCTTCCCATTTGGTGTTAGAAGCAGGTACACCCATCCAACCTTTCTTTTGCAAGAACTGTAAGAACACCAAACGGCCTAACAACTTCTTAACATAGTCACGGTGTTGTTTTGTATCTGAAAGTGTATCAGCAAATTTTTTATATTGTGCTTTGTATCCAGCAAAAAACTCTTTGTTGAGTCGTTCGACAGAGAATGCATCAATAACATCTGTCAAATAGATGGAACCATAAGTCTTTTTATTAACTAATTCTATAAGTCGGCTTGCAGCTGTAGTGCATGGTTCATTAGGTCCTAACAAGAATGTATATCTTTTAGGTGCCGTTTCCTTCTTAACCAGTTCTCCGCTTTCATTGAAATAGGTCTGCTTGGCAATGAAGGTCAAGCGATAGTCGTCTTGGTTTTGTGAATAATAGAAAACCAAAGCTCCATGAATCAAGCCTTGATCCACATACTTTGCAGCAATATCACGTAAACTTTTACGATTGCGTGATATTAGCACATTGTCAATGACTTCAAAATGAAATATGGCTAATGAGCGCCCATCGTCCAATCGGATATTTCCAACATGCCCACCTTCTTTCACATGAGAATCCGTAATCTTAGCAACATTTGTGAAGATTTCAACTTTGGGGAAGATCTTTACCAATAAGTCTTTCCAAATGTTGAAATCAAATCTTACAGATAGTATATTTTTTAAATATGCTTGATTCATAACGATACTTTATTACATATTAAAACTCTCTGAAATAATAATTTCAGGTATAAAATCTTTCGACACTTTAAGCATATCTACTTGTTTGTCGAGATTTCCATTTCGGACATGTTCCAATGGATATGTCGATATAATATTGATTAATTGCTCTAATAGAACAACCGGTTTGACAGGAGCTTTCTTTGTTGCTGTTTTCAACTTATTTATATCTCGTTGCAACTGTTGGAATTTGCCAGTTGTGATAGCTCGTTTGGCTTTATTAATCAATTCAAGTTCTTGCTCTGTAATATTCGGAATGCTTACAAAGCCATCAAGATAAGCTATAGCTTTTTTCTCATTGGGGCCTTGAGCAGGATTAACTTTTTGTTTTGTTGTCTTGGTCGCCTCTTCTTGTCTGGCAAATGCATCAAGTGCAGTTTTCACTTGTTCATGATGCATAGAATGGAGTGGAATTGACTTTTCGTCTATACGGGCTTCAAATTCTTTTACAGCTTCCAAGAAAGTAAGTTCCTCTATGCTTCCATCTTCTCGAACGAATGTAAATGCATCACGCCGCTTATTACGAATAAACACGATGGTACTTCCGGGTATAAACTTACTCTTGCGACCAGTGCGGGCTCTCAATGGCAGTTTGCTGATTCGTTTAATCAAATCAGGCATATCTTGTTTTAGTTGTCGGATCCACATCAGGTAACGCAACTTCTCATCGCGTTCTTCATCTACATTTTTGTCGAATAGCCCAAAACTCTCGGGATTTTCATCGGTAGAATATATTTGACTGTCTTCACCTAATGCAGCATGGAAAGCAAAGAGTTTCATTTTTGCCTTCTTCTCCAGTTCGATGTCATCGTTAACCTTAGATGTTGGGAAGAAGTTGAATATATACACCTCTTTGGCTGTGCTACCGATACGATTTACACGACCTATTCGCTGCATAAGCCTTGTTGAATTCCAAGGTGTATCGTAGTTTACGATAACATTTGCACGATGGAGGTTTACTCCTTCGGCAAGAACCTCGGTGGAAATAACTATATTATAATCGTTCTTCTTGTCTCCTTTGTAGTTGGCATCGAAGTTCTCCTTCAATAGTGGCATTTGGATGTCTCTATTATCACTCTGCACCGTCATAATTTTGCCAAAACCAAGATTTCTGAGAGAGTCATAGAGATATTTTGTGGTCTCCTTTGATTCTGAGAATATGACTAGCTTACCCTCGTGGTTAATAGATTTATCCAACAAAGAATCTTTGAGGTACTGAATGAAGATATCTAACTTAGGATCAACATCTACAGCATCCCACATAGAAACTAATTCCTTAAGAATAGCATTGTCTGCTTTGATTCCCTCCTCAAAGCCCTCTTCAAAGTCATCAGGTGTACAGACTTCTATTGTCGGGTCGGTGTATTTTGCCTCTTCAATCAATTTTATCAATTCGTCTTCCTTATCTTCGCTAAGTAGTTCATTGACTTTCAGATTGGGGGCGATGTATATAGTACCATTGCCAAACATATCAAGCATCACTTTGTTGGCCTCGTAATATCGATGCAATGATTGCTTGAATGCATAGAAACTGCTGTCTATTCGTTTGACAAGCAAAGTCTTCATAATACCTGCCAATTGGATAGAAATCATGTCTGCTTTCTTGTATTTGCTCTTCTTAGATGCTTTCAAGTATTTTATCGCCTGATATCTGTAATATTTAAGACCGTTTATTTTATCACTTAGATACATTATAGTTTTGTCGTACAAAGCTTCTAATTCAGTGTCCAGTTGATAATATATCTTTCGAGGAGACTTGACATCAGGGAAGTGGATGTTCTGTTCCTCCAAATCTTTGCGATATGCATCATTTTCCATCAGGTCGGTACGAGTACGACGTACTGTTAATGGCTCCACAACCTTGATGCGGATTCTCTCATATATAGCCTTAACTTCATCAGCGATAAGAGTTAAGTCCTTTTGCTTTTTTAGTTTGTTGTATCTGTCAATATGCTCACGGAAGAATCGTTGTAAATTACCCTCCTCTAAGGTACTATCCTTAGAGTCTTGGAACAAATATACAAGATTGGCTATATCTTCAGGCTTATTATTAAGTGGTGTGGCAGATACAAGTATCACTTTCTTGTCGTGCAAACTGCCATCATAGCGTTTTGTCTTTGTTTTACACAGCTTCTGCAATTCGTTATACATTGAGGCCGTGTCGCTTCTAAATTTATGTGCTTCGTCAACAATAATCAAATCATATAATTCCGGATTTTTGATCTTATGAAGACTTCCGTTTGTTATGATTCTGAAATTATCCAACTTAAACTCTGTAAGAGTCTCCTCCCAGTTATCCTTCATTGCAGGAGGAACTATTACTAATATGTGAGAACGATGTGTTGGAAATCCATTGGAGAAAAAGAATTTCTTTGCAATAAGGGCAGACACAACGGTTTTACCTAAGCCGACAACATCGGAAAGGAAAAAACCATTGTGTTTCACCATCTTGGCATATCCATCATTGACTGCATCTATTTGATATGACAATTTCTTATATCCCGTAGGCAAATCGGATACAGAGTTAGGGTCAAAGTCAATACTCTTGCCGAAGTATTCTAATAAGAATTTCAGGTATACTTCGTACGGAGTAAAGTCGGGATTAAGATATGAATCATTCTTTATCTTTTCTATGTGTGTTATGTCTATTTCTACAGACTCTTCCCATAGCTTTTCAAAGGTTTCGGTAGCAAACTGTATGTCGTCATCATAGCGTAGTTCCACGTTGAACTCGAAATTCTTTTCTAGTCCAGCCTCAGTTAAATTACTGGAACCAGTAATGACCGAACCATAACCATGAGGGTGATATACTTCTTCACGGAAGATATATATCTTGGCATGAATGTTTTGTTTTGGATGAATTCGCATGGTTATTCTACCAGTCACAATATCCTCTATAAACTGATACATGCCATCCTCGACCTCTTTATCGTATTTTGCTTCTTGTATATTACGTTTAATGTCGTTAAATAACTCTTCTTGAGACTGTTCTGCGTTAGGATTAAATAATAATCCCTGCTGATTTGCTTGATAGGTTAGCTTATCAACATTGATACCGACCAAAATACGTATCTGTGGAGTTTGTTGTATAAACTTTCTGATACGAAAATAGCCTGATGCTCGAAAATATCCGACAAGCGCATCAAAGAAATGCACTTTCTTATATTTGAAAACTCCTTCAATCTTTTCAAGAAGGGTATTCTCTTTTTCGTTGGTGAAAAAATTGGTTCCCATAATCAAGCACCTTTTAGGTTATTTATTAAATCTTTTGGCTCTACATTTAAAACAGTTGCAATCTTGACAAGCATTTCTAATGATGGTTGTGAAGTATTGGAACACCAACGAGAAATGGTAGCTTCATTCTTTTGGAGTTGTTCTGCTAACCATTTCCCAGTTCTATTTTGTTCAACCAATACAACTTTTATTCTATTTATTCTTTCTGTTTCCACGCATGTTTTGTTTTAAAATACTGCAATAAATTGACCATATCTGCAAAGGTAGTGATAATTTCGGAAAAATAAATATGAATTTGAGATAAATATAACTAGGTTGGATCTGATATCTTGTAGGGAGAAGTACCGACCAAGTACCGCTCAAGTTCAAGAAATGATTCTTTCAATGAGTGACGGCTATATGGCGATGAATGAAATTATGTCCAATATGGGATTCAGACATCGTACATCATTCCGGAAAAATTATTTTCTTCCTGCGTTGGAAGATGGTGCAATTGAGCCAATGTATCCTGAACAGCCCAATCATCCAAAGCAAAAATATAGACTCACAGAATCGGCTCAAGAGTGGATTAAGAATTATTCTGCCCTTTCAAAAGAATAAAACGCCATCGCAGATTTAAAAGGATTTCCGACTTCGGAGAAAATCCCGCTCCCTGCAAGGGCAAGGCATCTTGAGTTGCTCGAAACATTTTGAGCAACTCAAAATATACCTTGCTGTGTTCAGGCGAACACAAGAATCCGTTGGGAACGGATTTAGTGAATATGCCCAAATCTTACCGCCACCATTGCATAGTTATATAATGGATGGCGTGAGTGTTGAGTTATCTTATTTTTTAAGTGGCTATTGAATGAATGGCTTATCTCATTAGACGTTTGACAGCTTGTTGATGTATTGATTCAGTTACTTCATTACGTAATGGCATCACTAATTGGCGATTCAATATGTCATTTTAGTGTACACTCGGATACACAAAGAACCTTTCACCTCAATACTTACGAATACAAAAACTGTTGGTCTGGTTGTTTTAAAAAAATAACGACGTTTCATCTGATAATATCTGTGCCAACCTCTACCACCCTGTGCCACATGCTACCAGTAATGGTGATATCCATTGTCAGGTATCGGATTATGTCTTTCTTTGTAGCAAAAGGAATAGCAGCAGTCCTAAAAGGCGGAACGGAAATCATGGGACATAGGCTTGCTAACAGGGAATCGACAGGCTGTAACCCGGACAAACGCTACCATATCGGCGCAACACGCTGCCACTTTCCGGAAAGCCATTGCCGGACAGTAGATTCTATATTCCTTTGCAGCAAAAGAAACAATAACAACA
>ERZ836829.881-NODE-881-length-25229-cov-3.950743_pt1 | contig 25229 bp, 28 predicted proteins | sample MGYA00519574_ERZ836829 | MGnify/ENA primary metagenome ERZ836829 (study PRJEB31850, sample SAMEA3708808) | human gut metagenome | biome: human gut; feature: human-associated habitat; material: faeces | place: China | collected 2014 ... | reverse complement strand
GCAACCTCATCGTCATCTTCCTCTTGAGCGGCAAGGTAAAACTCCTCGTCGACGACTACAAGCAGCATTTGAAGGATGGTAAGTGGGACGCTTCGGCTGCTGCCTGCGTATCCCGCTTGGGCATCTGGACGGACCCGAATGCAGTGAAGAAAGAAGAAGCATAACAGGGCCTGCCACACCATGTATAATGAGAAAGGGATTGCCGCCTGGCAATCCCTTTTTTTACGATGGCCCGGACGGGGATTCTCATATAAATTCTCGTTCTGATATGGTACAATAGACTAGAAGTAAAGCGTGTACGCTTTTTATAAATGGGAGGAATATATCCATGAAATATGTAGAACAGGCAGAGATACTCGAAAATACAGCGATTATTCCTGCTGTGTGGAAGATGGTTTTCCGGGCACCGAAAATGGCGGCTCAGGCGAAACCGGGCCAGTTTGTCAACGTCCATTACGACGGCGGCACGACCTTCTTGCGCCGTCCCTTTGGCATTGTCGACGCCGACGCAGCAAGTGGCGCAGTGACGATTATTTACCGCATTGTCGGCACAGGTACGGCAGAATTTCAACGCCTCCGTGCCGGTGACTGCATTAATGCCGAAGGCCCCCTCGGTGACGGTACCTTCACGACGACGCCGGGCAAGGTTCTTGTCGTCGGTGGCGGTATCGGCTTGGCACCGCTCATTTTCCTGGCCAAGACACTGCCGGAAAAACCGGTCGTCCTCGTAGCCGGCCGGACGGCAGAAGAAACCTTCTGGGCAGATTTCTTTGCCCCCTATGCAGAACAGGTATACATTGCCACAGATGATGGCTCCCGGGGCATTAAAGGCTATGCCGCCGCTGCCATTCCCCAGATTGCTGCTGCACACCAGCTCGACCGCGTTTCCGTGTGCGGACCGACGATCATGATGCAGACCGTAGCACAAGCGGCCGAGACAGCCGGCATTACTTGCGAAGTATCCATGGAAAAGCGCATGGCCTGCGGTATCGGTGTCTGCCTGGGCTGTACCTTTGCCAGTAAGCTCAGCGGCAAACGCTACAAGGTCTGTGCCGACGGTCCCGTATTTCCCGCCAAGGAGGTTTTTTAAATGAATACAGAACGCATGGCCATTACCTTTGCCGGAATTCCCATGGCGACGCCTGTCATGGGGGCGTCCGGTACCTTTGGCTTTGGCCTGGAATACGAAGATTTCCTGGACCTCCGTCACGTAGGCGCCATTATTTCTAAGGGCATTACGCCCTTGCCGCGTCCGGGCAATCCGGGCGTGCGCGTTGCCGAAACACCGTCAGGCATGCTCAACTGCATTGGCTTGGAAAATCCCGGCCTGGATGTTTTTAAACGGGACATCCTGCCTAAGGCCGGTTTTTGTGGAGCGCCACTGATCGTCAATATTTCGGCCGGTACGGCAGAAGAATATGGCGCTATGGCAGCAGGTCTCGACGTAGATGGCGTGGCGGCCCTGGAAGTCAACATTTCCTGCCCGAACGTCAAAGAAGGGGGCATCGTCTTCGGTACGGATCCCAAAGCGGCCGCTGCCGTTACAGAACAGGTAAAGACGCACACGCATAAACCGGTTATCGTGAAATTATCGCCCAACGTAACGGACATTACGGTCATGGCCAAAGCCGTCGAAGCGGCCGGCGCCGATGCCGTATCCCTGATCAATACGATTACGGGCATGGCCATCGATATCCAGACGTGGCAGCCCCTTTTGGGCAATATTACAGGCGGCCTCTCCGGCCCGGCTGTAAAACCTGTAGCGCTGCGCATGGTCTGGCAGACAGCACAGGCTGTACAGATTCCTATCCTCGGTCTCGGTGGCATCGCAACGTGGCAGGATGCGATCGAATTCATGCTGGCCGGTGCCAGTGCCGTTGCCGTAGGGGCGTACAACTTCGTCAACCCTGCAGCTGTCGTCGACATTGCCCGCGGCATGGATCAGTACTGCGAAGAAAAGGGAATCAAACAGATCAGCGACCTCGTAGGCCAGCTGCGCTGCTAAGAGAAGAAAGGATGAGCTACTTATGAGTATGGAATCAGCAAACCAGGAAGTATGGATTGGCGTCGACGTAGGCACAACGGGCGTACGGGCCATTGCCTATACGGCTGATGGCACGAACGTCTGCTCGGCCGAAGCCTTTTACCCCCTCCTTACGCCCCATCCGGACTGGGCCGAAGAAAACCCTTTACAAATTTATGAATCGGTAGAGCAGGTAATCCGCCAGACGGCAGACCAGCTGCGCTATAAAAATAAAGAATTGTGCGGCGTCGCCTTGAGCACGGTCATGCACAGCTTTGCCGGCCTCAACGCCGACAAGGAACCGCTCATGGACATGCAGACCTGGGCTGACAGCCGCAGCGTGGATATTGTCAAGGAAATGAAAAAGGATCCTGACCTGTGCCGTTCCTTCTACGAACGGACGGGCTGCCCGATCCACGCCAGCTATCCCTTCACGAAGATTATTTGGCTCCATCGCCACCAGCCGGACCTCTTTAAGCAGATGAAATTCGTCGGCTCTATCAAAGACTACATGTTTTACAAAATGACCGACCAGTGGGTCATCGATAAATCGACGGCCAGCACGAGCGGCATGTACAACGAACAGACCCTGGCCTGGGATGAAGATATTTTGGCCTACGCCGGTATTGATATTTCCTATATGCCGCCTGTCGTTTCTACGACGTACAGCCATCCTTTATCGGCATCTGCGGCAGCTGCCATGCACTTGCCTGCAGGCCTGCCTATCGTCATTGGCGCCACCGATGGCGTCCTCGTCAACGTCGGCATCGGTGCCGTCCAGCCGGGCCAGCTCAGCGCTACTATCGGCACGAGCGGTGCTTTTCGCATGCTCACGCGCCAGCCGAAGACCGATCCCAACATGCGTACGTGGTGCTATAACCTGACAGATGATATGTGGGTTGCCGGCGGGGCCATCAACAACGGCGGTATGATCCTGCGCTGGGTTCGTGACAAGATTTGCCATTATGGCGGCAGCAAACTGGAGGACCTGGACATCGATCCGTACGATCTTATGACCATGAAGGCCGAACACATCGATGCCGGCGCGGACGGGCTCATTTGCTTGCCTTGCTTTACAGGCGAACGGGCACCGTACTGGAATTCCGAACTGCGGGGCATGTTCTTTGGTCTCTCGCTCAACCACAGCCGTTCCCATATTATCCGCGCCGTCATGGAAGGTGTCTGCTACAGCTTAAACAGCGTTCTCCTGGCCTTACAGGAATTTGGCGACATCAAGGATATCCGCGTGAGCGGCAGCTTTACGAAATCCCATTTGTGGCTCCAGATCCTGGCAGACGTCTTCAACAAGACCCTGACCTTGCCGGATAACAGTGAAGGTGCGGCCTACGGTGCCGCTGTCCTGGGCTTTATTTCCCAGGGCAAGATGCAGAGCATTGCCGATACGGCAAGCCTGGTCAAAGCGAAGAAACTCTATGCGCCGATTGAAGAAAATGTGGCTACGTACGAACAGCTCTTTGGCATTTTTGCCCGTCTTTACAATAAACTGCAAGATGAATTTGCCGAAATTACGGCATACCAGAAGAAAATATAAGACCGGAAATGGTTGAAAGGGGAAGTATTTATTATGGCTACTCAAGATATCGGTGTCGTTGGCATGGCCGTCATGGGGAGCAATCTGGCTCTCAACATGGCGGACCACGGATTTAAGGTAAGCGTATATAACTATACGCCGGACCTGACGGAAAAATTTGTCAAAGAACGGCCCCATGAAAATATTACGGGCTACTACGATCTGAAGGAATTCGTCAGCTCCCTCAAGCGGCCGCGCAAGATCATGTTCATGATCATGGCCGGCAAGCCGGTAGACAGCATGATCGACCAGCTCATTCCCATTCTCGAAGCGGGGGATATCATCATCGACGGGGGCAACTCGTACTTTGGCGATACGCGCCGCCGCTATGACTATTGCAAAGACCATGGCCTCCATTTTTACGGCATGGGCATTTCCGGTGGCGAAACCGGTGCCCGCCGCGGTCCGTCCATTATGCCTGGCGGCAATGCAGCTACGTACGCTGAAATCCAGCCGATTTACGAAGCCATAGCCGCTAAGGCCGGCGACGGTAAACCGTGCTGCACGTACATTGGCTCCGATGGGGCAGGACATTACGTAAAAATGGTCCACAACGGCATTGAATACGCCGACATGCAGCTCATTGCCGAAACGTATTTGCTCCTCAAATATACAGGCGGCTATACGAACGCTGAAATTTCCCAAATTTTCCATGCATGGAACCAGGGCGAACTGCGCAGCTACCTCATCGGTATTGCTGCGGACATCTTTGCCGAAGACGACCCGGCTGGCGGCCAGGTACTCGACAAGATCGCCGACGCTGCCGGACAGAAGGGGACGGGCCGCTGGACGAGCATCGAAGCGATGCGCCAGGGCGTCGACATTTCCCTCATTACGGCAGCCTGCAACGCCCGCGTTTCGTCGAATGCGGCAGGGCGCAAAAAAGCACAGGCAGTCATTACGGCTCCGGCCGGCCAGGCCCTGCACAATCCTGAATTTGTCGAAGCCGTACGGCAGAGTCTCTATTTGGGCAAGATCGTTGCGTACGCCCAGGGCTTCTCCCTTTATCGCAGTGCGTCCGACACGTACGACTGGCACTTGGATTATGGCAAAATCGCTTCCATCTTCCGGGCCGGCTGCATCATTCAGGCAGAATTCCTCAACAAGATTACCGAAGCCTATGAAGCCGATCCGGCTTTGGAAAACCTCATCTTTGCGCCGTTCTTCCTGGAAAAGATCAACGCCAACCAGGCCAGCCTGCGCCGTATCATCAGCCTGGCCGTCCAGGTAGGTACGCCGATTCCGGCCTTTTCTAACGCCCTGGCATACCTTGATGCGTACCGCAGCGAATGCGTCGGAGCCAACCTCATTCAGGCCCTGCGCGACTACTTCGGTGCCCACACGTTCAAGCGCGTCGATGAAGACGGCACGTTCCATCACAACTGGCACGAACACTACGAAAAATGAGGATACATGCTCCAAAAACTGCTGCCCCTTTGGGTGGCAGTTTTGTTTTTCCTGAGAACAGGGCACTTTACCACACGGGGCCTTTCTGTTATGATAAGAATAGGCACTTTATTTACACATGCCAAAAACTCAAAGAAATTGCAGTGCCTATACATAGGAGGTATGATATGTTTGGTTTTAACCTGCTTGAAATGGTAGCCGGTATTCCCGGTCTCCTCATGGCCCTGGTCATTCACGAATATGCTCACGCCCTCATTGCCGATAAGATGGGGGATAACACGCCGCGGATGATGGGCCGGCTGACCCTGAATCCGGTAGCTCATATTGACCCGCTCGGTCTGATCATGCTCCTCATCGCCCGCTTTGGCTGGGCTAAACCGGTCATGATCAACAGCTCGAATTTCCGCAACTGGCGTACCGGTGAAATTTGCGTTTCCCTGGCTGGCCCGCTGGCCAACTTTATCCTCGCCTTTGCGGCCTTGGCGCTGGAGCTGGTCCTGTACCGCCTGAATGTAGGTACGCAGGGACTTATTCTGGTCCTCAATCTCATCGTTCTCTACAACATTAACTTTGGTATTTTCAACCTCATCCCGCTGCCACCCTTGGACGGCTCCCATTTGCTTACGGTCTTTTTGCCTTACGAATGGTCGTACAAGCTGGCCCAGCTGGAACGGTATACCTTTTTAATCCTCATCGTCCTCATGGCTACGCCTGTATTCAGTTACATCCTCGTACCGCTGGGACGCTTTATCTACGGCCTGTTTTATGTCATCCTCCAGGCCATCATTCTGTAAGGAGGTTCCTTTATATGCAATGGAAACATTATGCAGCTGCGGCTGTGCTGGCCTTGTCTTTAGTGCCGGCTGCAGCCGGAGCCTTTGATTACAATATGTCTGTTGATGAAGTCAGCGAGCATCCCTTGACAGCCTATAATACGGTCTACCTGGCCATGCCGAAAGCCGATTTTGCCCGCAACTTTGCTGTCTTGCCGGACTGGACATTCTACGCCAGCGATGGCACGTCGGAAAAGGCCGAACGGACGACGACGGACGGGAAGGCGACGATCATCGAAGGCCTGTCCATCACGACGGCCAACGGTACGCCTCAGGGAAAGACCATTGCCTTTGAAAACTATTTCAAGAGCAACGACCGCAAAATAGCCCGCAAAATGTACGACCGCCTGGCTGCGACGATTTACTCCAATATGGAAGATTTCCCCTATAGCCAGAGTGATGACGAAATCACATGGGTCCAGAACGACGTGACTATCGTTACCAGCTTTAATGGCCGGAAAGATGCAGATGGATACTACACCGTTACCTTGCGGCGCTATAATAATCATGTCTTAAAAGCATAGGTTGTCGTCCTATCAGTTGACATTATGCCAGGTTTTGCTATAATGTAGATAGTCAATATTTTACCTTTTGACTTTCGATTATGTTTTTGGAATAGAGGAGAGGTTGTATGAATCGTTTAAAAACCGTTTTCTTGATGACCTTGTTGGCAGTCTTGATGATGCTTATCGGCCGGGCCTTTGGCGGTACGCGTGGCATGACCATGATGCTTATTTTAGCAATTGGCATGAACTTCTTCTCGTACTGGTTCAGTGACTCCATGGTCTTGCGGGCCTACCATTGCCAGCCTGTAGGACCTGAACACAGGCTCTATCATATCGTAGCCGATTTGGCCAAACGGGCTGACCTGCCTATGCCGCGGGTCTATATCATGCCGACGGAAGTGCCTAACGCCTTTGCTACAGGCCGCAGTCCGTCCCATGCAGCCGTTTGTGCGACAGAAGGGATCCTGGATATGCTCGACGAAGATGAAATCCGCGGTGTCTTAGCACATGAAATGTCCCATGTGTTGCACCGGGATATTCTCATCAGCACCATCGTAGCGACCTTTGCCAGCGTCATTGCCTGGATTGCCAATATTGCCCAGTGGTCGGCTATCTTTGGCCGCGGCGATGATGACGACAACGGCGGTATCGTCGGCCTGTTGGTGACGATCATCGTAGCTCCTTTGGCGGCGACGATTATCCAGATGGGTGTCAGCCGTACGCGGGAATACATGGCCGATGAAGAAGGGGGCCGCATGATCGATGATCCCCTGGCACTGGCCCGGGCTCTTGCCAAAATTGACAACTACGCCCATTACCGCGTCTTACCGGGCGCGACGAAAACCAACGCGCACATGTGCATCATCAATCCCTTTGCAGGAATCAGCTCCGGCCTCATGAACCTCTTCAGCACTCACCCGCCTACAGAAAAGCGGATCGAACGGTTACAGGAACTGGATCGTGAACTGCACGGGTAACAGGAAACACAAAAGCACGCTCATCGTGGAAGTATTTTCCGGGATGAACGTGCTTTTCTTTGTCCTTAGTCTTTTTTGACGGCCATGCCTTTTTCTTTTAGGATTGCTGTTATTTCCTGGCTCGACGGCAGGTCGTCTGTACCGCCGTGAATTTCCGTGTAGAGAATCGGCGAGTCGAAGGTGTTACCTGCTAGCAGTTCTGCTTTGGCTACAGGACCGGTCGGATTGATGACGACCTTGTATTCGTAGTTATCGCTGAGAAAATCGCGTACGCCTTCTTGGACCGTGCGGATATCGTCTGCCGTAGCTGCCGGGAAGGTGATGCGGAAGTTCAGAGTTTCCAGATCACTCAGGGACGTGAGCCGTTCTGTCACGGCAGCTGCCGTCGGGGCCGTAGCGAAATGAATAGCAATGAGGGGAATGAGGCCGGTGTCGTTGCACTGTTCGGCCAGGTCGGCGAGGGTGTCCGGATCGGTGTGTTCATCCATTTCGATGATGTCTGCCAGGCCGCTGCGGATACAGAAGGTGAGAATGTCGCGGTAGTCCCGTTCGGTCTGGTAATATTCGGGCAAATCCTTTATATGGCACGTGAAGATAAAGGGTTCTTCCTTCGTGACCTGAGCGATCATGAGCAGGGCATTCCAGAGCTGGGATAAATTGGGCATGCCGTTGAATTTGCCGGCGTTAAATTCGATCAGGTCGTGTGGTTCTTCCATGATCTGCTGGCAGCGGTAACAAATATCGCCTACGGTTTCACCTTCGCAGGGGACGCAGACGAGGGGCTTTTTTCTATTGAGACGGATATTGGCTAAATTAGACATAAAAACTGTACCTCCAATCAGATGCTTGCGTAGGAGGCAGGTCGTAACGATGCGGCCTGCCTTGCGTATCAGTTATAGTCTATCACAATATGGACGACTGTGCATTCTTTTTTGCCGCCTCGGGCAAAGACAGAAAAACAAAAAATTCTCTTTTCTTATAATACTATTATATACTGTCTTAGTAGTGCCGGGAAGTATAAAAAAATACGCAGCATCACCTGTGGTGACACTGCGTATATGTGGTGCGCCTAGAAGGATTCGAACCTTCGCACCCGGTTCCGGAGACCACGGAATCGCAATATTCACAAGTTATACCATAGTTGATACCGTGCGCTTTTTCGCTAATTTCTGCTATTTTGGATAGCAGGCAGTTCCATCCATTTTCACACAGATAAGCGGCAAAATAAGCGGCAGATTATGACTGGTTTTTGACAGCATCCTCGACCAGAGAATTGAGATACATGGTCGGCGTAGCAATACGTGACTGCAGTACTTCGGCGTAATATTTAGCCGTGGTATCGATATTGGAATGACGAGCAAATTGGGACGCTTCCTTCAGGTTGACCTTTTGCATCGCATAGGTCACGGCCATCTTACGGAATCCCTGCGTATTGACTTTTGGCAGACCGTGCTTATCAAGAAACGCATGGAGCCAGTGTGTAAATGTAGATGGCAGGATAGGGGCTCCGTCCACGTTAGTGAAGAGCTTCGTACAGTGCGGCATCCCGAAATATTGCTCTTTTTGAATCCGCTCTGCATTATATCGCTTCAGGATGTCCAGCGTCATAGGAGCGATATACATGATCTGCGCGCTTGACGCCGTTTTTGTCTCATCCCGATAGATTACCTTACCATCCACGAAAACACCGGTTACAGCGATACGCAAGGTTCCTTTTTCAAAATCAATGTTTTCTTCATCCAGACCGCATATCTCGGACCGGCGCAGGCCGTCTGTAAATGCCAGCATAAAAAAGGCCTGGTATTTCAAAGGAGCCTCTGTCAGCAGCAGATACAGGAAATGGGACAGATCTTTTTCCTGCAGGATTGGCTGAGGCTTTGTCCGCTGCTTCGGGGCATCGACACGCTGGCATGGGTTTTCATCGATGAGTTCCCAGCGGACCGCTTTATTCAGGATAGTTGCTAACAATTTAAAATGCATCGCAATCGTCCGGCTGGAATAGGGACCTTTGCCATCCGCTCTGGCATTGGGGGCCTGTAATGCTTTTATGAAAAGATGAATATGTTTCGGCTTGAGTTTATTGGCTCTGATATGGCCAATCAGACCGTTGATTCTGGCAATGAGCTGTTTATTCCGTTCCTGTGTCGTGGGTGACTGCTGGCATCCGTAATTGTTCCACCAATATTGGATAACATCGGAAACCGTCTGTTCATTCGTGGCCAAGACTCCTGATTTTAGAAGTTTCCGTTCAAAGGCCATGGCTTCCCGTAAAGCAGCTGTTTTGCTCAATGAGCCAGGCAGTGTTTTGGTCCGTTTCCGTTGACGGCCCAAATCATCGTAGCCAAGATACGCCGTAGCTTCCCAGTTTTTACCGTGCTTCCGGATAGTAGCCATATAGAATCACCTCGATTATAGTTATAGCTATTCCCTTTCTTTCGTCAAAATCGTCAGATTTTATATATGACAGATTAGTTATGCTTTTTGCGAGGAGCGGTTTATTTTGTATATCTTTTAAATCGAACATTTTTCTTGTTTTATCATTGTTTCCCATAATAGAACCACCGCCACCTTTCTAAAACTTCCTTCTCATCTCGACAACCTTCCCAAGCACCTGCACGGGAAGGCTTTTTATTTCCTCATTGGTGTAAAATTGCGGGGTATATACAGCAACGTTATGCCCGATGAGAGTGATGCCTGCTGGCGATTCTTTGACCTCTTTAACGGTCGCCTCATTGCCGTTGACCAGGATGATAGCAATATCACCGCTATTAACCGTTGGCTGTTTCTTTACAATGACGACATCCCCATCTTTAAGCGTGGGAAGCATGGAGTCCCCTTTGACTTGCAGGGCGAAATAATCACCCGTTGCGGCCATGCTTTTCGGAATTTCTTCGTAGTCTATGACTTCCTCGATAGCGTCCAAGGGGATGCCAGCCACGACACGGCCCAGCACGGGGATGCGGACACCACGGCCGGAATCCGGATCAAGGTCCGTGTCTGGTGAGTTTCCGAGCAGGTAGTCGATGGAGACGCCGAATAGAGAGGACATCTTCTTTAATACTTCAGTGCTGGGCTCAGCACGGCCGTTTTCATATTTAGAAATAGCAGCTTTTTGTATATCTAAGACTTTCCCTAATTCTTCCTGCGTTAAATTTTTCTGTTTACGTAATTCTTTTACTCTGTTCATAAATCATTCACCAGCCTTTTATAAAAGTATCCGAAAACGATTCTATATAAATTATATAGTTTCCATTTGAGATACTCAATAATAGTTTCCTAAATGGAAATTTTATTTTATTTGTATCTTTACAAGATACTCAACTAGTGATATACTATAGGTATCCTGAAAGGAAACATTAGAAAGGTGGTGATTTAATGTTTGAACAATTAAGAGCGCTTCGCAAAGAACAAGGCTTAACGTGTGAAGCGATGGCCGAGGCACTGGGGTTAGAGACCAAAAGCGCATATAGCAAAAAGGAGAACGGGAACACAAAATTTTCTCTTGATGATGCGAAAAAAGTCTCTGCTATCTTGGGAAAAAGTATTGAGGACATTTTTTTTACCAATGAAGTATCTTTAGAAGATACTAAGCGAAAATAATAGTGGAAAGGAGGGCACGGTCTGCAGGTCCCTGCGGATCAGCTGAACCCGTCACTGTTCGACTTCCAGCGCGATATCGTGCACTGGACATTGGCAAAGGGTAGAGCCGCTATTTTTGCGGATTGCGGGCTGGGGAAAACGCTGATGCAGCTGACATGGTCGTCAGAGGTACACAAAGCCACTAATAAGCCGGTACTGATACTGGCGCCGCTGGCAGTCGCGTCCCAGACGGCAGCAGAAGGGCGGCGGTTCGGGATTCCGGCGGCCGTCGCCGAGTCCCCTAAGGATATCATCGACGGCATCAACATCACGAACTACGACAAGCTGGACCGGTTCGATACGTCCGTATTCGCCGGGGTCGTGCTTGATGAATCGTCCATCCTGAAGTCGTTCACCGGGAAGGTACGGACGGCTCTCATCAACGCTTTCTGCCGGACACCGTACCGACTGGCATGCACAGCGACACCGGCACCTAACGACTACATGGAACTGGGCAATCACGCCGAATTTCTGGGCGTCATGACCCGTACGGAAATGCTCAGCATATTCTTTGTACATGATAGCGGGGAAACGTCCAAATGGCGGCTCAAGGGCCATGCAGAGAAAGCGTTCTGGAACTGGATGGCCGAATGGGCGGCCGTCATAGACAACCCTGCCAGCCTGGGCTATAAGGATGAAGGCTACACCCTGCCGGAGCTCAACGTACACGAAATCATTGTAGATGGCGACACGCCGATACAGGAGAAATTGACACTGACGCAACGGCGCAACGCCCGGAAGGACTCCCTGGAGGCACGGTGCCGCGCCGCGGCGGATCTGGTCAATGACAGCCGTGAACAATGGCTCGTATGGTGCGACCTGAACGCCGAATCGGAGGAACTGCATAAGCTGTGCCGGATGTCCCGGCAGGTACGCGGATCCGACAAAAGCCGGTATAAAGCGTCTACGATGCTGGGGTTCGCTGTCGGTGTGCTGAAATGCCTGATCACGAAACCCAGTATAGCCGGGTTCGGCATGAACTGGCAGAACTGTCACAATATGATCTTTGTCGGGCTGTCAGACAGCTATGAACAATATTATCAGGCCGTGCGACGGTGCTGGCGGTTCGGGCAGGTGCATCCGGTGAACGTCTACATCATCATCTCAGCCAGAGAGGGCTGTGTCAAAGAGAACATCGAACGTAAGGAAGCCTACGCTATCCATATGCGCAAGCAGATGGCAGAACTGACCCGGGAAGCTGTAAAGAACCAGTTATCACAGACCCGGCGCATCATGGCGGCGTACAAGCCTACGATACAGATGAAACTGCCCCACTGGGCAGAAATGGAGGCAATATAGCAATGAAACTGATTTATGTAGCCATGCCATATGGCGGAAAGAAAGAAGTCGAGGGCCGGGCCGCAAAGATCCTGCAGGACCTGAACAGCCGGGAGTACCGGATCCCGTACCGGCTCAGGAAACAGCTGCCGGATATCGAGATTGAGGACAAGTACACGTACATCTCGCCTGTGCTGGCATTCGGGGCGTTCTACCACGCGCTGGATTATGAAGACGGCATAGATGACTGCCTGGCACTGCTGGCCCGATGCGATGCATTGATCATCCTGGGTGAGGACTGGACCACATCCCGGGGCGTCATGGCAGAATACGCATTTGCCCAGGCACGGGGTATCCCGGTACTGTACATGCCGAAACCGGAGGAGGAACTGGAAGATGACGCAAGTAATAAGCCAGTATATCTCAGATAAGGTGTCCCTGTATCATGGCGATTCCGTAGAGATCCTGCATGGTCTGCCAGATGGCAGCGTACACTACAGCATATTTTCCCCGCCGTTCTCATCGCTGTATACGTACAGCAACAGCGACCGGGATATGGGAAACAGCGCCAGTGATGACCAGTTCTATACGCATTTCGGCTATCTGCTGACGGAGCTTTCCCGGGTCATCATGCCTGGCAGGCTGGTATCGGTCCACTGCATGGACATCCCTAAGATGAAGAGCCGTGATGGCGTCATCGGGCTGAAGGATTTCCCCGGCGAAATCATCCGGGCATTCGAGAAGGCCGGCTTTATCTATCACAGCCGGGTCGTCATATGGAAGAATCCGCTCGTGGAAGCGACCCGTACAAAAGCCCTGGGGCTGATGCACAAACAGCTATGCAAGGATTCGGCCATGTGCCGCAACGGGCTCCCTGATTATGTCGTGACGTTCAGAAAGCCCGGGGATAATCCGGAGCCGGTCGCGCATGAAGACGGGCTGAAACGGTTCTACGGCGAAAACGAACCAGAGGGCGTGAAGACACTGCGCCCTCAGCCGGACCCAGAACTCGTAGAAGCAAAGAAGAAGTACAACACGGTACCGATATACAGCCATCAGGTATGGCGCCGGTACGCCTCACCAGTATGGATGGATATCCGGCAGAGCAACACGCTCAACCGGGCGGCGGCACGGGATGAAAAGGACGAACGGCACATCTGCCCGTTACAGCTCGACCTTATTGCCCGGTGTCTGGAGCTGTGGACCAATCCCGATGACATTGTACTGGACCCGTTCGCCGGCATCGGCAGTGTCCCCGTCGTAGCCATGCAGATGGGCCGCCGGGCCCTGGGATTCGAACTCAAGGAATCCTATTACAATCAAATGGTTTTGAACTGCAAAGAGGAGGAAACACACCATGATGAAAATCAGCTTTGAAGGAAACGTAACTAAAGTCTTATCCGATATGAAAGCATTCTTACAGCAGAGCTCAGCACTGAGCCCAGATGTAGGCGCAATGGCAGCAGAAATGCATCCAGATATGGATGCAGTAGCACCGAAAGCAGAAGCATCTGCTCCAGCCCCGGCTGTAACAGCATCCCCGGCTCCTGCGCCGACACCAACGCCTGCACCGGCTCCTGAACCGACAGCCCCGGCTCCTGCACCGGCTCCAAAAGCGCCAGAACCGCCTGTAGCGGCCGTTCCGACAGCTCCGGCAAAGGAATACTCCCTCGATGAATTACTGACGGCTACAGCGCCGCTCATGGACGCAGGGAAGATTTCTGAACTCCAGGCGCTCATGCAGAAATACGGCGTCGCCTCCATGATGGAAATCCCGAAAGAAAGATACGGCGAACTTGCTACGGATCTTAGAGCTCTGGGGGCGAGAATATGACAAAGCACGCACTGCTGAGCGCATCCGCTGCGCACCGCTGGCTCCAGTGCACGGCGGCGCCGCGGATGGAAGCCAAATTCCCGGATACGACATCCGAATTTGCAAAGGAAGGATCCCTTGCGCATAAAATCGCTGAACTCAAATTACGCTCATATGCTATCGAACCCATCAGCCATGCGACGTACACCCGGCGGATGAACAAATTGAAAAAGGATGAACTCTATCAGTCAGAAATGGACGGCCATACAGAAACATATCTGGACTACATCAAGGGCATCCTGCTGTCGTATAAGGTAAAGCCTTATGTGGCGGCAGAGAAGCGGGTAGACTTCAGCCAATACGTACCCGATGGATTCGGTACAGCCGACTGCCTGATCATGGCCCCGAAAGAGCTGCATGTCATTGATTTCAAGTACGGGAAAGGCGTACCCGTAGACGCCGCCAATAATCCACAGATGAGGCTGTACGCCCTGGGGGCGCTATCGGCCTATCAGTTCCTGTACCAGTTCGAGACGGTGCACATGCACATCATCCAGCCGCGTATCAACAATTTCAGCCAGGAGACACTGGGCATCGAACAGCTCACGCAATGGGCTGAGTCCGTAGTCAGACCGAAAGCCCAGGAGGCTTATTCTGAAAGCGCAGGGCAGTTCCACCCCGGCGACTGGTGCCGGTTCTGCCGGGCAAAGGCACAGTGCAAGGCCCGGTCTGAAGCGTATGCCGCTATGGCCGCCACGGCAGAAGAAAAGCACGACCCGACGATGATAACCATGCCGGAACTGGGCGAATACCTGAAGAAGGCGAAACAGCTCAAGGAATGGGCAGAAGACCTGCAGGAATACGCGCTCTCCCAGTGCCTGCAGGGCGTGCATGTGCCCGGCTGGAAGGCCGTAGAAGGACGCGGGAGCCGTACGTTTACCGATACGGATGCAGCCTTTGGCAAGCTGATGCAGAACGGGATAGATGAATCCGTCCTGTACGAACGGGTGCCGCTCACCCTTGCCAAAACGGAAAAGGCCATCGGGAAGAAATTGTTCGCTGAACTGTGCGGGGAATTCATCGAAAAGAAACCGGGCAAGCCTGCGCTTGCGCCTGAGTCCGACAAACGCCCGGCGCTCGACCTTACGCCTAAAGCAGCGGATGTATTCAAATCCATTGAACAAAAAGGAGATAACTAATTATGGAAAACACGAACATCGTATTAGAAAATGTCAGAGCCTCGTATGTACATATCCTGAAAGCCTACAGCCCGGACCCGGCCAGACAGGAGCCTAAATTCCAGATAACCATCCTCGTGCCTAAGACCGACACGGCAAACAAGGCGAAAATCGACGCATCTATCCAGGCGGCAACCCGGAACGGCCTCGAGGGGAAATGGAACGGCGTCATGCCTCCTATCGTGCCTAACCCGGTACACGACGGCGACGGGGTCAAACAGAACGGCGAGGAGTACGCCCCGGAATGCAAAGGCCATTGGGTATTCACGGCGTCCAGCAGAGCCGACAGCCCGATAGAAGTCGTAGACCAGAACGTACAGAAGATCATGAACCCGACACAGGTCTACTCCGGCATGTATGTCAACGTATCCGTCAATTTCTATCCGTACCTCTATCAAGGGAAGAAAGGCATCGGATGCGGCCTCGGCCCGGTACAGAAAGTGCGCGACGGTGAGCCTCTGGGCGGCCAGGCGCCATCTGCCCGGTCCGTATTCAAAGCCGTTTCTCCCGGGTCGGCCCCTAAGACAGGCGCAATCAATCCACAGACCGGCCAGCCAATGTAATCACGGGGGCCCGTACAGGACCCCTTTTCATTACGAATTACAGGAGGCCGAAATGAAACATCTAAGCATTGATATAGAAACATTTTCCGATGTGGATATCGGCAAGTGCGGGCTGTACCGGTACTGCGATACGGACGCGTTCCAGATTCTGCTGTTTGCCTATTCATACGATTTTGGCCCGGTGAAAGTCGTGGACCTGGCATGCGGACAGGCAATACCGGGGCAGGTCATTGCAGACCTGCATAACCCGGATGTCATCAAGCATGCCTACAACGCTGCCTTTGAAATCACCTGCCTCAACCGTGCCGGGTACCTTACACCGCCGGGCCAGTGGCGCTGTACGATGCTCCATGGGCTGTATCTGGGATATCCGGCCGGGCTGGCAAGACTGGGAAACGCCCTGGGACTGCCGGAGGACAAGCGGAAGATGACAGCCGGCAAAGCACTGATCCGATATTTCTGCATGCCGTGCAAGGCAACGAAGCGCAACGGCGGACGCCTGCGCAACCTGCCAAAGCATGACCCTGATAAGTGGCGGACGTTCAAAGAGTACAACGCCCAGGATGTCGTGACGGAGATGGCGGACTATCAGCGGCTGATGGCCTATCCCGTGCCAGACTGGGTGCAGGAGGACTGGGTCATTGACTACAAGCTCAATAACAGGGGCATCCAGCTGGACATGAGCCTTGTCAAAGGTGCGCTGGCCATCAACGCAGAGCACCGGGAAGAACTGATACAGCGGGCCATACAGATTACGGGACTGCAGAACCCCAACAGCCGCAACCAGCTCATGGAATGGCTCAATGAAAACACGGATCTGAATCTTGATAAGCTGACAAAAGCGACCGTAGCAGAGTCTCTTAAAATTGCAGACGGTCCGGCAGAAGAAGTGCTGACGATACGCAAGAACCTCTCCAAAAGCAGCGTATCGAAGTATCAGGCTATGGAACGGGCCGTATGCAGTGACGGCCGTATCCGGGGCGTCCTGCAGTTCTACGGGGCAAACCGTACCGGGCGATGGGCCGGGCGTCTGGTACAGGTCCAGAACCTGCCGCATGACGTGCCGCCCGCTATCGACGCCGCGCGTCATCTGGCAGAAGCCGGGAACCGCCGCGGACTGGAGCTGTTATACGGGGATGCTGCCAGTATCCTGTCACAGCTGATCCGTACGGCGTTCATCGCGCCGGAAGGGTCCATGCTGTGCGTCTCTGACTTTTCCGCCATCGAAGCCCGGGTATTGTCCTGGATGGCCGATGAGAAGTGGCGCATGGACGTTTTCGCACGGGGCGGGGATATCTACTGCGCTTCTGCATCGTCCATGTTCGGTGTACCGGTCGTAAAGCACGGCATCAACGGCCATCTGCGCCAGAAAGGCAAAGTAGCAGAGCTGGCCTTAGGCTATGCAGGCGGACCGAATGCGCTGATCTCCATGGGCGCCCTCAAGCAGGGCCTGACAGAAGAGGAACTGCCGGATATCGTCCACCGCTGGCGCGGTGCCAATCCCCGTATCTGTGATTTCTGGTACGCCGTGGAAGGCGCAGCCCTGTCGGTCATGAAGGACGCGTGCCCGGTAGGGCTGCCACATGGCATCGTGTTCAGCCGGGAATGCAATCTGCTGTACGGGTATGACTATCTGGCCATCACCCTTCCCAGCGGCCGCCGGCTGTTCTATCCGCAGCCGTATGTGGCCGATAACCAGTTCGGACGCCCGGCCATCTACTACCGGACCCAGATAGGTACAAAGTGGGTCAACACATCGACATACGGCGGAAAGCTCACCGAAAACATCACGCAGGCTGTTGCCCGGGATTGTCTGGCACTGGCACTCAGGAGGCTGGTACAGCACGGCTATAAGCCGCTCATGCACATCCATGATGAGGTCGTGCTGGAAGTGCCAAAGGAAGAACTGCACGATGACGAGGTAGAACGGGTCAGTGCCATCATGTGCGCCCCGATACCGTGGGCGCCGGGGCTCCTGCTGAACGCGGATGGATTCGTCAGTCCGTACTATAAGAAAGATTAGGAGGTGAAACGATTTGCAGTACGATAGGAAGCTGACTATCAGTGCAGGTGCCAGCCGCAACAGCAAGAACTGGGTCCGGACAGAGTTCATGTGGTCGGAGTTCATCTCCCGCCTGCGCACGCCACAGCGGACTGATGAATCCTACACTGAGTACATGGCCATGCCCAAAGGCAGACAGGGCGAGCTGAAGGACATCGGCGGCTTCGTCGGCGGGGCCCTTCAGGGGACCCGGCGCAAGGCATCGGCCGTGGCAGGCCGGGACCTGGTGACGCTGGACCTCGATAACATCGCATCGGGCGAGACAGACAACGTCATCCGCCGGATAGACGGCCTGGGCATCGCCTATGTCGTCTACAGCACCCGCTCACATGCCCCATTCCGCCCCAGACTGCGCGTCATCCTGCCGCTTGATAAAACGGTCACGGCAGACGAGTATGAGCCCATAGCGCGGAAATTAGCCAGTATCATCGGCATCGAGCTGTGCGACCCGACGACGTTCGAACCGTCCCGGCTGATGTACTGGCCGGGGTGCAGCGCCGACAGCCAGTACATCTACTCCTATGCCGATAAGCCGTTCGTCAGCGCGGACGGGATACTGGCCCAGTATGAAGACTGGCATGACGTGCGCGCATGGCCGCAGGTGCCGGGCGGCGAGGCCAAACCGAAAGAACTGCTGGCACGGCAGGCGGATCCTACGAAAAAGGCGGGCATCGTTGGCGCGTTCTGCCGGACCTATGACATCCGGGGCGCCATCGGGGCGTACATCCCGAATGCCTATGAGGACACGGACCGGGACGACCGGCTGACGTACACCGGCGGCTCTACCGTTGCCGGGGCGGTCCTGTACGAGGATGGCACGTTCTTATACTCCCATCACGCTACGGACCCCTGCAGCGGCCAGCTGGTGAACGCATTCGACCTGGTACGGCTGCACCGGTTCGGCAACCTCGATGCCGATGCCAAAGACGGCCTGCCGGGGAACCGCCTGCCCAGCTATCAGGCCATGAAGAAGCTGGCCATGCAGGATGCATCCGTCATGACAGAACTCAACATCGCCGCCGCAAAGAGCGCATCCGATGTCTTTTCCTGCATCGACCAGGAAGGCCCGGACAAGGACGGACAGGACCGGACGGAACCGGACACGGCAGAAGAAGACTCCGTAAGCTGGATGGCTTCGGCCAAACTGGCCTATGACAGCAACACCGGACGGCCAAAGAAGACGATGGACAATATCATCCGGATCCTCAATTACGACCCGGAGCTTTCCGGTAAGATCGCCATCGACGATTTCTCTACCCGCGGCCTGGTACTGGGAAGCCTGCCATGGAACCCGGCGGAAGGCAAGCGGCTGTGGACCGATACGGACGACGCCGGCATCGCATGGTACCTGGAGAACCGCTACGGCATCACCGGCCGGGACAAGATAGCCGGGGCGCTGATGCTGGTGTCGGAACAACATAAATTCAACGATGTACGGGATTACCTGCTGAGCGTCCACTGGGACGGGCGCCGCCGGGTGGAAACGGTACTGCATGACTATCTGGGCGCCGACGACAACCAGTATACCCGGGCTGTAGCCCGTAAATCCATGGCCGCCGCGGTGGCCCGTGTCATGATGCCGGGCTGTAAATATGACTATGTGCCGGTATTCACCGGGCCGCAGGGCATCGGCAAGACGACGTTCCTAAAGACCCTGGGGAAGGAATGGCACAGCGACAGCCTGCAGTCTTTCCGTGGTAAGGAAGCGGCCGAAATGGTGCAGGGGATATGGATCAATGAAATCGGGGAAATGACTGGCTACAGCAAATCCGATGACAACGAAATCAAACAGTTTCTATCCCGGTGTGATGATGTGTACCGGCAGCCATACGGGCGGCATACCGGACGGTATCCCCGTAAGGGCGTGTTTTTCGGCACATGCAACGACCATGACTTTTTGAAGGATCCGACGGGGTCCCGGCGCTTCTGGCCGGTGGATGTGGGCATCCACAAACCGGTAAAGGATATATGGCGCCTGCTTCCCGGTGAGACAGACCAGTTATGGGCGGAAGCCGTGCAGATCTGGAAGAATAATGAACCGCTATACATGGACACACCGGAACTCGACGCCCTGGCACGGGCAGAACAGGAACGGCACCGGGAGGACAATGCCAAAGAAGGCCTGATAAAGGAATTCCTGGAAAGGCCTGTACCTGACGGCTATGACTCCATGCCGTTATCCACCCGTCGCATGTGGTGGGCCGGCACGATGCAGAACGCCAATCCCCGGGCCCGGGAAAAGACCTGTGCCATGGAGGTATGGTGCGAATGCTTTGGCGGCGAGCCGCGCAGCATGAAGAGGGGGGATACCCGTGAGATCAACAGCGTGCTTGCAAACCTTCCCGGCTGGGCCCGGAACAAATCGCGGAGGCGGTATGGCTACTGCGGCACACAACGGGGATTTGAAAGGATAGATATACAAAATGATGAATAAATATAATAGCATTTAGCGTGAACATTCTAATGACCACTTTAAATTTTTCAGATGCTAGAGAAAGTTTTTAAGAACTTTTGGTCATGATAGGTGTGCACAAACGTGCCCATAAATTTGATAGAATGTTCACGCCATAGGCCGCTTCATTACTGGAATTTTTAGTATATATAGTATAGTGTGAACATTCTATATATATTAATTAAAATTAGAGGATATAGAGCGCGTACGCGTGTATAACTATTACTTTCATCTCTAATGCCCCATTTTTTTTATTTTATAGCTGAGAATGTTCACTCCCCCCTCCGGGGTGAACACTCGAGTTGTAAGTTTTTATACAAGGAGGACGGGATGAGGAAGCTCTTAGAGAAAGATATAGAGAAGAAATTAGCCAAAGGCGTGGAACAGCTGGGCGGCCGGTCCTATAAATGGGTATCCCCGGGAAATACCGGGGTGCCTGACCGGATCGTCATTTTCCCTGATGGCCGGGTTGAGTTCGTCGAGCTGAAGACCATCTCCGGCAAGGTACGGCCGCTGCAGCGGATACAGATCAACCGCCTGCAGCGCCTGGGCTGTACCGTCCATATCCTGTACGGTGAACTGGCCGTACACGAGTACTTAGGCAGGCAGGCCAGGATACTGGCAGAAAGGGGGGATGCTACATGATATTCAAAGCGCACCCCTATCAGCAATTCTGCATCCAGCAGGTCATCCAAAAGCCGGCCATTGGGCTGTTCCTGGATATGGGCCTGGGCAAGACGGCCATCACGCTGACAGCCATAAACGAACTGAAATACGGCAGGTTCCAGGTGAACCGTGTACTGGTTATCGCCCCTAAGACCGTAGCAGAAGCCACATGGCAGAGGGAGGCCGCCAAATGGGACAATCTGAAGCATCTGCGGTTCTCTACGGTCCTGGGGGGCGTGTCAAAGCGCATCCGGGCGCTGAACACTCCGGCGGATATCTACATCATCAACCGGGAAAACGTCGTCTGGCTGGTGGACTACTACCAGAACGACTGGCCCTTTGATATGGTCGTGTGTGATGAGTTCTCATCGTTCAAGAGCCATTCAGCGAAACGGTTCAAGGCTCTGGCGGCCATCCGGCCCCATATCCGGCGCATCGTTGGGCTGACCGGTACGCCGTCGCCTAACGGGCTGGGCGATCTGTGGAGCCAGGTGTACCTGCTGGACCAGGGCGCACGTCTGGGACGGTACTATACGCATTTCCGGGAACGCTACTTTGAACCGGGGCGCCGGACCCGGGACGTCATCTACGAGTACGACCCGAAAGACGGGGCACAGGAAGCCGTACTGCAGAAGATATCCGATATCTGCATCAGCATGAAAGCATCGGATTACCTACAGCTTCCTGCCTGTGTCTATGATGAAGTCCCGGTAGTCCTGTCACCGAAAGCGAAAAAGGCCTATAAAGAACTGGAACGCACGATGGTGCTGGCACTGCCGGACGGTGATATCGACGTGACATCGGCGGCGGCGCTGTCCAACAAACTGCAACAGCTGGCAAACGGCGCCATCTACGACGATGAGCACGGCGTGCATGTCATCCATGACTGCAAGATCGAGGCGTTCCTGGAACTGGTCGAGAAGCTGAACGGACAGCACGCGCTGGTGTTCTACAGTTTCCAGCACGACCGGGACCGGCTGATGGAAGCCCTGAAGAAAACAAAACTGCGATGCCGTATTTATAAAGGCGCCGCTGATGAACAGGCATGGAACGACGGGCGGATCGACCTGCTTCTGGCCCATCCGGCATCGACCGGCTACGGGCTGAACCTGCAGCAGGGCGGCCATCACGTCATCTGGTTCGGGCTCACATGGTCCCTCGAACTGTATCAGCAGGCTAACAAGCGCCTGCACCGGCAGGGGCAGGAGTATCCGGTCATCGTCCATCAGCTTATCTGTGATGGCACACGGGATGAAGACCTTGCAGATGCACTGAACGAGAAAGACGTATCACAGGCATGGGTATTACAGAGCCTGAAAGCCCGGATAGACAGGATACGGAAGGAGGAAGCTACATGATTGACAGGGGCCGCATAGCCGCCAATGGGAGCACCATCTCAACGTCCGTGCTGATCTACATGGCCCTGCACGTTGAATGTGGGATTGATTACCCGGCCCTGACGGCTTATGAAAAACAGTTCGGCCCAGTTGATATTTACCACGGGAACCGCGGAGAAAGGTAGAAGAAGATGACAGAAAGGTACATTTTACAATTTCCTCGAGGCGTGGCTGTTTCAATTTTTCCATACGATACAGCTTATCTTAACGACGAAAAATTTTTAGAAGAATTCAAAAGGCAAATCCGGGAGGCTTTTCAGGAATACACAGCAGGCACAAATCCTGACTACATTTTGCAGGACAAAATTATGTTCATCGATTTAATCCGTGAACTGAATTTCGAAGTATCCTCAAGACAAATCTTAAACGAATGTATCCGGAATCAAGTTGACGATGCGGGTTCGTTTGACCTAGAAAATTCTTTCGACACCGACGATTTGGAGCAGTTAATTGATGAAGGCGTCAGCCGATATAGCAGAAGCTGGACCAACTGGAGCCCCGACAAACATGTAAATGCAATAGCTATCATGTTTGTCAGCATCGCTATAAAAGTGGTACTGAACTACATCCCAACACTTAAACCGAAAAAGCCGAATCGAGGTGACGAATGACATGAAGTTCGGACGATTCAAGCCGTGTAACGAATGGAAAGACCACCTCGACGGGACGGAACATTACCAGTTCCACTTTAAAAACGGATACGGGGCCAGCGTCATCCGCGGCCCTCACAGCTACGGCGGACCGCAAGGCCTGTATGAGCTTGCCGTACTCCGGAATCGCCAGAACTACTGGGAAATCACGTATGACACACCCGTTACAAGCGACGTCCTGGGGAATCTGGAAGTTGACGACGTCGTGAAGGCGTTGGAAGACATCAGCCACCTGGCCGATGACTACGATTGACTTCATGAAAGTTTTGTAGATCATGACGGAAACGTCTAGAGTGGCGAAAATACGGACGGAACTTACTCGCGTGAAAATATCCCTGAGTAAATAATAAAAACGCCATACAGCGGAATCTAAAACGTTTTAGCTGGTAAATAAAAAGAAAAGAGAGGCGCTGAAATGAATAAATCGAAACTAGAAGATGGCATCACGAAACTTGTAAGGGCATTCTCAAAGCGGGCGCAATCCCGGCAGAGCCAGCACCGGCATTATATCATGCGTAAGGCCTGGCAGCGGTCCTGCCGGCCGCATCCCGTAAAAAGCCGGTGCCGGCATGCTAAGATGCTGGCCCGGAAGGGATACCGATACAAAGGAGGAAGATGACCATGAAGAACTACTACGCGGATGGCGAAGTACATACCCGCATAATGAATGAAGAAGAGCGGGAAGTCTATCGGAAACGGAAAGCAGAAGAGCGTCAGAAATATCCGTGGCGTTTTCGTGGCAGGAAACCGATTCAGGAATATATGTGCTACGCGTGCGAAAAGAGAACTCAGTATGAAGCTCATAAGAAACGAGGGAGAAAATGACAGCACGGGATTATCTGAACCGCATCCGCCGGCAGAACCAGATTGTCAAGCAGATGGTTGAGGTGTCCTGCCGGAAATGGTATTCTCAGAGCGCCGGCTACTTGCGGATCAGCGTGAGAGAAGTGAAACAGTAGTGTGAGCAAGGCAGGTATTGAATCTGCCTTGCTTTCTAAATTCAATGATTGGAGGAAGCGGGATGTATCATAATGATTATATCGACGCGGTGACTGAATACTTGCGCCGGTATCGAGAGTTCTCACAGTATATTGCGAACGTCAAAACCGATATTGAAGAATGCCAGCGCATGTTGGAACAGGAAGCCGCACCGGCAACGTCGTCGATGTCGCCAACTGGTGGCTGCTGTGGCGGTGAAAAGATGAGCCAGGAAGAGCGCATGTACATGCAGCGTGAGGACTTACAGCAGAAGATCCGGAAATATCGCGCTGACTTGCAGCAGATTGAACCGCTCATTAGAAGGCTGGATAGCTCGATGGCTTCATTGAAGGACATCAATGAGACGGATGCCAGAATCTTAGAGAGCCGGTATATGGATGATGCATCCTGGGAAAGTACAGCACGGTACGCCTGCTGTAGTGTTGGCTCATGCCGGAGACGGGCACGCACTGCACTCAAAACATTGACCGGCATGATGTTTGGACCGGATGTTGTGCCTATGCAGACATCGGTTGTGTTCTTTAAACGATGATAGACCTATCAACACCAATGTGAATAACTTTGTGGATAACCAGGGCACGGACACTTTCTGAACAGTTTTCGGCAGAAACATGACTGATTGTTGCATGATTTATGTATGGAATGTGCGGGCACTTTGTGCTATACTAATATCATCGAAAATTGAACAGAGAACAGACAACCACGCAAACCAGCGTGGTTTTTGTTTTCTTATTTTGAAATCGGAAACTGAAATAAAAAATGGAAATAGAATTTGATTTCTTATTTTGGTTTCCATTTTCTTTTTTGATTTATGAAAGGATGTGAGGCAGCGTGGCCAGGGCATTTGCCAAAGACATTTACAATAGCCAGCGATGGCGAAAGGTCGCTCATGCTTATGCAGAGTCTCAGCACTACGTGTGCGAACGATGCCATAACCGTTCCTTTGTTGGGACTGGGAAGCCGCCCAGATTTATCGTCCACCACAAGACGCACTTGTCTTCGGAGAACGTAGGGGATGACAGCGTGGTGTATGGCTGGGATAACTTAGAGCTGCTATGTATCTACTGCCACAACGCTGTGCACGCGCCGCAGGGCACCGGGAGGACCTGCCAGTTCGATGAAAATGGAAATCTGG
>ERZ836829.871-NODE-871-length-25575-cov-6.752978_pt1 | contig 25575 bp, 18 predicted proteins | sample MGYA00519574_ERZ836829 | MGnify/ENA primary metagenome ERZ836829 (study PRJEB31850, sample SAMEA3708808) | human gut metagenome | biome: human gut; feature: human-associated habitat; material: faeces | place: China | collected 2014 ... | reverse complement strand
GTGTCCGGCTGAAGTCTTTTATTCAGTAACTTTGCACTTGATTTGATAATTCACCTCAGAAGGACAGCGATAAAGGGAAAGGCTGCTGTTCCTCCTGTGGTTGAGACGGATTTTATTCACAGACCGACCGGTCGGTTCATTAGTGAAAATACTTAAAATGACCTAAATCGTAAATCTATCAATACTATCCGATATATTTAAGTAATTACCCTATAATGAAAACCGTCCGGTCGGTCTGTATAGTCTGCATGAACACGTTCCTTGAGGTTAAATGGGAGTAACCAAAATGAGATTTCTTCGTTCTTTCACAGCGGCTGCGGTGGTCGCCGCTTTTATGGGTGCAGCAGTTGCATCCCCGGTTGTCCAGGAAGGTACTGGGGTTGGCAAGCATGGTGATGTGAAAGTCGCCGTGACTTTCGATAACGGGAAAATCCAGGATATCAAAGTTCTTTCCCAAAAAGAGAATCCGGTTCTGGCACAGCGGGTCTTCAAAGATCTTCGCCAGGAAGTGATCGACACGAATTCTGTGGATGTAGACGTGATTTCCGGAGCGTCCTTTTCTTCCAAGGGGCTTCTTGACGCTGTTTCTGACGCAGCTAAAAAAGCTGGAGTCAAACTCAGCAAAGCCGGAAAGAAGAGTCTGAAAAAAGCTTCGATGGCAATTCCCCGTGAATCAACGTATGACGTCGTTGTGATCGGCGCAGGCGGTGCCGGTTTTTCTGCCGCGATTACGGCTAAGGCAGCTGGTGCGAATGTGGTTCTGCTGGAAAAGATGCCTGCTGTTGGCGGTAATTCCCTGATTTCGGGCGCAGAAATGAACGCCGCCCGGAACTGGGTTCAGCCGAAGCTCGGCATTTACGATGACTCTCCTGAGCTTCACGCCATGGATACATATAAGGGCGGCGATAAGAAGGGGGACTTCAAAGTTATCAGCGTGATGACTCATAACGCCCTGGATGCTGCCAAGTGGTGCCGTGACTATCTCGGTGTCCGTTTTGAAGACAACAATCTGTTCTTCTTCGGCGGTCATTCCCGTAAGCGTGCCCTGATTCCGGTGGGGCATACCGGCACTGAGTTCATTACCAAGTTCCAGGCCAAGGCAAATCAGCTTGGCATTCCGGTCATCACGAACATGAAGGCCGAGGAGCTGATCAAGGATAAGAACGGCCGTGTGGTTGGTGTCAAGGCAACCATGGATGGCAACAGCTACGTTTACCACGCAAAGGGCGGTGTGGTGCTAGCGACGGGTGGATTTGGCGCGAACGCCAAGATGGTTGCGAAGTACAACCCGGAAATTGATTCCCGCTTTAAGACTACGGATGCTCCTGGCACAACTGGTGAGGCGCTTTACATGGCGCAGCGCGCGGGTGCCCAGCTGGTCAATATGCAGTACATCCAGACTTATCCGATCTGCGACCCAATCTCCGGTGTCATTGAACTGATCGCAGATGCCCGATTTGACGGCGCTATCCTCCTCAATCAGAAGGGCAAGCGATTTGTCGAGGAACTGGATCGCCGTGACGTGATTTCCAAGGCGATCCTGGCACAGCCCGGTGCTTACGCCTGGGTTCTTTGGAACGACAAGATCGGTTCGGTATCGAACACCGTTAAAGAACACGCGAATGAATATGATGTCTTCACCAAACAGGGCATCATGAAGACCTGTGACGATCTGAAGTGTATTGCCGAATTCACTAAGATCCCTTACGACTCTCTGAAGGGCACGATTGATCGTGTCGATTCCATGACTGGCAAGGGAAATGACAAAGACTTCCATCACCGTGCTGGTCTGGTTGATATGAGCCAGGGCAAGTACTACGTCATTAAAGCTGTGCCTTCTGTCCACCATACGATGGGCGGTGTGCGTATCAACGAAAAGGCTCAGGCGCTTGACGCCAAGGGCAAGGTGATTCCGGGTCTTTGGGCTGCTGGTGAAGTGACGGGTGTAACTCACGGCACCAACCGCTTGGGCGGCAATGCTTACGCGGACATTATCGTTTTCGGAAGAATTGCCGGAAAAGCTGCCGCTGAGGCCGCAAAGTAGTCTTCAAGACAAGGAATAAGCGCGGGTGAGGACCGGTTTCCCTCCGGTCCTCATTGATTGCCAATCTCCACGACCCTCAATTATCTCTTTGAGAATCATGCGGGAAGGGGGTCTTACATTAGTCTCTTCTTCCTGACAAATCGCGCCTATTAATTACTCTGCATCTGAAAAGCGGCGGATCAGATACAGGATCTTGCTGGAAAAGCAGTCCTTCTGCGTTTGGAGATTTCCAGCACCACTTCAGAGAATGGCGTTATGAAAAAAACCAAGCTTCTTGCAGCTATTGCCCTCAGTCTTGCCCTTGGCGGTACTTCAGCTTATGCGGCGGAACCAGAGGTAACGGTTTACGGTGTTGTTGATACGGGCCTTCAATACACACATGTGTTTAATCAGTCGACGAACACCGTTGAAATGAATACAGGCAACTATGCGGGATCTCGATGGGGTCTGAAAGGATCTGAAAAGATCGGTGCGTCAACGGTTGGTTTTATTCTTGAATCCGGGTTTAATTCTGATGACGGTACCGAAGGACAGGATGGCAGACTCTTTGGCAGAGAGTCTCAGATTTATGTCTCCGGAGATTACGGTACTGTCGGTTTGGGGCGAGTCGGCGCGTTCACATCCGGTGTCAGCTCATTATCGCGATTCTGGGACTTTGATCCTTTTGAGACGGGATATACCGATGCGGGTACTCAGGGAACCCAGGTAAATAGCTGGTCTCTCTACAGCAATACTCTTTACTATGTTTCGCCGAAGTTTTCCGGTTTCGAGGCTGGTGCGATGTACTCTCTGGCCGGTGATCATAATGAAACAACCGGGATGGCGAAGGATGACCATTTTGGCAATGCCTTCCTGCGATGGGATGGAAAAAATGTAAGGGCCATCACAGGTCTGGAGCTGTACCATGTCGGCCATGAGTACAACGGTACCACTCCGAATAAAGATCGGTGGTCGTTTAAATTAGCGGGCGCTTGGACTCCGAATGGCGGACCAGCCACTCTTTATGCCGGATATAGTTTTTATAAAAATCAGGCAAAGTTTGCCGACTCAACATGGGATGATGACTCAAAGGTCGTCTTTGATAAAAGCGGCAAAGGGCTCGAAGCTCACGCGGTTTATCTCGGCGGTAAATACGAGCTGGGGAATGCCGCTCTGTTGGGAATGTTCCAGTTCCTGACAGGTAAAAACAAGGGTGCAGAAGCCGGCGCTGAGGACAGCTATAAACGCTATGTTGCATCGGTTGGCTGCCACTATTACTTCAGCAAGAGAACGATGGGTTACGCTGTTGCTTCTTATGCCAAGGGAAGCGGTATTCTTAATAACGACAATATGGCGACGAACCGAGTGATAACCACAGTTGGTTTAACACACTGGTTCTGATTTACAGCTCTTTTTGAAAGCTGACGGGGGATACCGCTCATTTTTAGTTTTACGAAAATGTGCGATATTTCCCGGTATCCATTTTTATGATTTTTCTTTACCCCTACTCGAGCATCACCAACCGGAAATGACAGATCAGAAAACGTTCAAGCAAGTCAAGGCGCAGGCTACAAAGGAAAAAATGCTCGAAGTCGCCCGGGACATCATTCTGCATGAAGGGATTGAACGGTTAAGTATGAACCGTGTCGCAGAGCTGTCCGGGATGAGTAAAGGGGCTGTGATGTACCACTTCAAGACGAAGCGCGAACTGATTGCGGCTTTGCTTGAAGACTATGCGAACCATCTCAACAGCAATCTTGAAAGCCGCGAAAAAGAAGAGCGAACTCATATCAGTGATCCTGAGGAAGCATTCCTGGCCGCCTATATCAATTGGTTCCGGGATTTCGATCGCGATAATCACGGATGGGCTCAAATCGGTGTGAGTCTTCTTGCGCAGTTCTTTACGGATCCTGATCTTGTTGAGCCGGTTCGCGATTGGTATAGAAAGCTTTTTAGCAGACTTGGTTCCCTGCAAAAAGAAGAGCAGCCGAAAGCATTCCTGTCGGTTATGGCTCTCGAGGGGTTCTTCTTCACTCATAAGTTTGGCCTGGATCTGATGAAACCAGAGGAAAAAGAGATGGTCTATCAGCAGATTCTTTCCTTTTTTCTCCCCGGAAAGTCATCTGATAAAGTGAAAAAAGCGAGCAAAAAATAAAAAATGGCAGATAAATAAACGGCCGGAATCCATCAGGGATTTCGGCCGTTTGTTTATGGTTCCGTCAGTGCAGTATCAGTTCTGCGCGTGCGAGTTCAGATGCACCGGAGCAGCGACCGTCTGAGTACGGGTGGTGGACGCGACCTGCGGGGTATCCGCTTTGAGTGACGCGCGGATCGAGGCGCGGGCGCTCTTCGAGACCGGGACGTAGCGCGTGGGTTTGAGTCCCAGCGCGGTTTCCATCATCGCGACCTCATTCTGCGGCATCTGGAAGTTAGAGGCCTTCACTCGGGCTGCGGCGCGGCGCACAAACCAGGCGGCCGTCGACTGCGGCGCGGTTCTCATGAACGACTGATAGGACGCGAGGTACTGATTCCGAAGCGTCGGATTCTGCTGCATCCGGGGGTCGTGCAGATAGAAGTGGAGGAGCGAGAAATACACCGACTGCACCTGGAACGCGTAGGGGAAGTCCGGGTACGCCTTCACGAAACTGTCGCAGTTCGCGATCACGTGCGAAAGTTCCGCGGGTGACGGGATATTGCGGTTTTTGTTATCCGCGCTGACTCGCCCGTTCCCCAGCGCCATCACGTCAAAGTACTGCTTCCACATCGGCGGGAGATTCGGGAGCTTCGCGAAGAACGAGTAGAGCGGTGTCACCTCAAACTTCGACCCCGAGATCGAATACGTCCCCCAGTCGAGGATATTCTCATGCAGCTCATGCTCGATATCGCCGAATTCCGGTTTTCCGACGAGATCCGTGACCTTAAACTGCGACGCCTCACGGCTATTAAACGCCACGAGGTTATTGAGGTACATCTTGTAGAACTCAGGGAAGGGCTTCTTCGCGGCGTAGAGCGACGCGTTTGCCTTCGCGAGGCTGATCACGCTGTCATGAAACGCCTTCAGTTTCGCGTCCGTCGGCGTCGCGATTGGCTTCGCCGTAAAGGGGTTCCAGAAGGTATTCAGAGTGCCGCCCGCGGCGAGTGAGTTCGCCGCGGCAGACGCCACCGCGGATGACGCCGGGTCCGCGGGGTGCAGCGTATTCTGACCCCAGTTAATGATCTTCCCAAGGGCATCGCCGATGGGATTGGCTGAGGCAGAAAGCGACGCGAAGCACGTAAGCAGTACGGCGATTTTTATAGTTTTTGTATGCATGGGGAAATCAATGAAGAGTCGCTTTTTAGACCGATTTATTTTAAGTCGAAACCCCGTTTTTTCCGGCAGATTCTGTCATCAATCTGTAATCATTTGATTTATCTCTAAATCTGACCTGCGAATGATTATCAGATCACGGGAATTCCGGCGCTTTCGGTTATGTGTTTGTCTGCCGGAAGATGAGAAAACCGACTTCAGAGCGACCAGGAACTGCCCCCAGAGGGAGGGGGAACCGAGAGAAACTTCCGATTTCTTCGCTGCCGATCCGAAAGCCTGAAAGACCTCCGCTCTGAAAGATACGTCCCGGTCTTTTTCCGTTTTTCTGTTTTATAAAACCGTTTAAAAACAAATCAATAATGATTGGTTTTTAAAGTATCAGATAAAAAATACCCTTCAGAAGAAAAGCCTGTGTGAGCGAGGTCTGTTGCAATTCTTGCGGTCAAAAGAGACTTAATGGTTCGGGGCATCGCACCTGGATGCAGATAGTAGATCCCCATTTCTTTAACCACTGACCTTTGGTTCTGTAAAACCGCGGACGCTGCTTTCCTCTGATTTCTTTACAGCCGCCTTTGCCCTATCCAAAGAGTGTCTCAATATCCTCTGAAACTCCCTCTTCATGCCGATATTACTAAATAGAATATCGTATGTAGAATAGCGTTACACCGAAGCGAGAACCGGATACAAAAGAACCGATTTTTGTCTTCCCTTCGGTACTGACCACAACGCTTCTGGAGAGAAAAGATATGAAAAATACCGCCATCTTTGCCGCGCTCTGCGGCGCTGCTTTCGCGATGTCAGGCACGGCCTTCGCCGCTCCGTCGGTGCTAGGGGTAACGACGGGCGCGGGCTATATCCCGATGGTGAAGGCCGTGAATGAAGTCTGCAAAGCGCCGGACGTGAAGATTGAAGGGCATTTCGGCGGCAATATCGGTCAGGAACTCGCTCAGATTGAGGCGGGGAATGACGTGTCAGTCGTGGTGTCAGACGCGTCGACCTTGAAGAAGATCAAGTCGAAAGTCACCTACACGAAGACCGTGACGCTTGGCGACACCCCGATGATGATGGTGTGGAAGAAGGGCCTGAACCTTAAGAGCCCGGCGGACCTCACGAACGCCTCCGTCACCCGTATCGCCGCTCCGGATCCGAAGGCCGCGATTTACGGCCGCACCGCGACCCAGTGGCTCTCGGGTCAGAAGCCTGAAGTGAAGAAGGCTCTTGAAGCGAAGTGGCTCACGGTCGGAAACGTCCCGCAGGCGATTTCGTATGTCGTCCGGGGAGAGGCGGATGTCGCCTTCGTGAACGTGGTCGCGGCGAAGAAGAATCACGAGAAACTCGGCGGCATGATGCCGGTGAAGACGGGTTACGAACCGATCACGATGACGGCGTCGATCGTGAAGGGCGCGCCGAACGAAAAGGCCGCGGAACAGTATCTCAGCTGCCTCACGACCCCGAAAGCGAAGGCCGTGCTTCAGAAGTTCGGCGTGGGCGACGTGAAGTAAGAGCGGGTCTGGGTGTGTTATGGACGGGGGGGGTACTGAGTACTGGCCCCGTTTCATCCTGATGGCTTCAAAACTTGAAGAGGAAATTTCTGATGGTCTACTTTCCGGATTCTTATTTGGATGATCTGATCCGCGAGGACGCACCGTACGGCGACGAAACCTCCACGCTTCTCGGGATCGAGGATCAGCCGGGTATGGTGGTTGGGGCTCCGAAGGTGACGGGCGTGGTGTCGGGTGTCTCCGTTGCCGCGAAACTCTGCCGCCGGGTGGGTCTCAAAGCAACGGAACATGTGAAGGATGGCGATCGGGTGGAAGCGGGGACGCCCGTTCTGACGCTTGAAGGCACCGCGTCGCAGCTTCACCTGGTTTATAAGACCGCGCAGCGGCTTATGGAAACGTGCTCCGGGATCGCCGGTCGGACGCGTCAGATGGTGGACGCGGCGCAGTCCGTGAACCCGAACTGCCAGGTGGCGCTCACCCGCAAACACTTCCCGGGCGCGAAACTCCTCTCGCTCTACGCGATTCTGACTGGCGGCGGTGTCTTCCACCGAGCGGGGCTCTCGGAATCCATTCTCGTTTTTGATCAGCATCGGGTGTTTTTATCGGACCCCTTTAAGGCCGTGCACGACGCGAAACTGAAGTCCCCTGAACGCCGCATCACGGTTGAAGTGGCGACGGGAGAGGAAGGGCTCGCGTACTTTGAAGCCGGGGCGGACGTGATCCAGTGCGAGAAGTTTTCGACGGATGACCTCAAAGCCTTTGTGGACGCGGTGCGTGCCAAGTACCCCGCGGGGAAGATCCTTGCGGCCGGTGGTATCAATGGCTCGAACGCGTCGGAATTTGCCGCGACCGGCGTGGACGCGATTGTGACCACGTGGCCTTACTTCGCACAGCCCTTTGATATCAAGATGCGCTTCAAGGCCCTTTGATTTTCAGATGATGAATCGGGGATCCTAGGTGGGGATGGAGCCCCTGCGGGTGAGTCAATCGTCCCGCGGGGGCTCACTTGTTGCTTATCCCCCTCCTGGATCCGTTAAAAAAAGAGTCGCCGCTTTTCATTTTTGGGGAAAACCTTGATTTTGGTTTTGACTACATATTACGAATGAGAATCAAAATCATCTACGGGATAAGACAACGACCTCCGGAATCGTCGGGGGGAAAAGCCTTTATGTCCGTGAGGGGTCAGAAAAAATTGGAAATGGGAGGCGGGGCTTATTTAGCTTCGGAATGAAGTTTCTATCGGGTTTCAGTCCGTCATTCGGCGTAGGGAAATACCGCTCAGTATCTTTTAAAACCACGTCAGAAAGAGGGTTTTAAGATCGAAATTTCCCTTTGTAGAATGCCGGGATACCTTACGTTCTTAGGCCTGTAAACCGGGCTTCAAGGACGTATTAAACGACAGGAACCTTCTATTGGAAGTTAAAACTATGATGACTAAGCCTCTCCTTCTTGCGGCGGCAATTGGTGCTGTAACCCTTGCGATCTCAGGCACAGCTTCGGCGGCTTCTTCTGTTCTCGGTGTTACGACGCCCGCGGGCTACATCCCGATGGTGAAAGCATTGAATCAAGTCTGCGAAGCGCCTGGCGTCAAAATTGAAGGGCATTTCGGCGGCAATACCGGGCAGCAGATCGCTCAGATTGAGGCGGGAAGCGGGGTCTCGGTTGTGGTGACAGACGCCGCGACGCTGAAGAGCATCAAGTCGAAAGTGACCTACACGAAGACGATGACGCTCGGCGGCACTCCGATGATGCTTGTGTGGAAGAAAGGACTGAACCTCAAGGGGCCAGAGGATCTCACCGACGCCTCTGTGACCCGCATCGCGGTCGCGGATCCGAAGGCCGCGATTTATGGCCGCACCGCGGCTCAGTGGCTTTCCGGGCAGAAGCCTGAAGTGAAAAAGGCGCTCGAACCGAAGTGGCTTGCCGTGAGGAACCTCCCCCAGGCGATGTCTTATGTGGTCCGGGGAGAAGCGGATGCCGCTTTCGTGAATGTGCTCGCCGCGAAAAAGAACGAACGGAAACTCGGCGGCTCGGTAAAGGTGACGTCAGGGTACGAGCCGATCACGATGACCGCTTCGATCGTGAAGGGGTCGCCAAATGAAAAGGCGGCGGACCAGTATCTCAATTGCCTCGGAACCCCGAAAGCGAAGGCGGTTCTGAAGCAGTTCGGTGTAGGGAACGACGTCTGAAGCGATTTTTAAATAAGGAAGAGGGGGCAGCAATCCTTACCCCTCCTCTGATTTTCAGGACTAAAGGAAGAGAGAAGAGCAGATGGTCTACTTTCCGGGTGCAACGTTGAATGACCGGTTCCGCGGGGGGGGGACTTCCCGCGGCAGAGGGGCTGCGGCCCCCGAGCCACTCCTCTCTCTCCTGGAGGGCAGGGATAGAGATCAGCGGGCGGATGACGATTCGGCGTTTCATAGGGACAGCGCGGCTGAAGACCGCTCGGATCCCCGTGGCTCTGAGTCTCTCGTCATGGATCTTTCCTGTGTCCGGGGAAAGAGCCGCTTTCACTTCGTCCTCAATATGCCCCTCTCAGGCGTCACCGCTGTGATGGGGGAGAGCGGCGCGGGGAAGACCACGTTTTCGCAGCTGATTGCCGGTCTGATACGGCCGACGGAAGGGTTCCTGCGGCTCGGAAACCGCCCGTTTGCGGATACCCATCGACACTTCTTCCTCCCGCCGCATAAACGCGGCATTTCCATGGTGTTCCAGGATCATCGTTTGTTCCCGCACCTCACGGTCCGCGGGAATCTGACGCTTGCGGAAAAGTGGGGAGGGCGGAAGGCGCGCGTGGCGCTGGAGGATGTCGCCCGCTTTTTCGAAATCACGCCGTTCCTGGATCGGAAGCCGGGGACGCTTTCAGGCGGCGAATCCCAGCGCGTGTCGCTCGCGCGGGGCGTGATGGCGGCGGATTCCCTTTTGATTCTGGATGAGGCGCTCGCGTCGCTTGATCCTCCTCGGAAGGCGAGGCTCCTTGAGCAAATCGCGGCGCTACCGACCCTGATTGACGTTCCGGTTCTCATGATCACGCATTCCCCCTCGGAAGCCCTTCAGGTCTCTGAAAAAGCGATTGGCTTATCGAAGGGACGGATCGCGGCGACCGGAGACACCCGCTCGGTGCTCGCGTCGTGTGGCTTCCTGAAGGAGGAGGGGAACAATGCCTGAGTGGCTTTCGATCTTCTTATCCCCCGACCTCTGGGAGTCGCTCACCGGTCCCTTGTGGCTCACCGGTAACGCGCTTTTCTGGAGTCTCGCGCTGCATGCGCTTCTGTCGATCCCGATCGCCTTTTGGCTCGCAAGGCAGCAGAACGTTCTCACGAAACTCGTGGGATTTGTGACGACGCTTCCGCTCATCTTCCCTCCGATCGCGCTTGGGTACCTGCTTATGGTGCTTCTCGGTCAGAACGGGTGGATCGGCGGATGGCTCAAAACCGAGTGGGGGATCCGGGTGCTCTTTACACCGGAAGCGGTGATCCTCGCGGCCTTTGTGGCCGGCATTCCGCTCGTCGTTCGGCCGCTTAAAGCCGCGTTTTCAGACGCGAAGCTGCGGGACCTCGAGGCAGCCGCATCGCTCTGCGGCCTTTCGCCCCTGAAGCGCTTTCTCTTAATCACTGTGCCGCTCGTTCGTAAGCCGCTCGCCGCCGCCTTTATTCTCGCAGCCGGCCGAGCGATCGGGGAAGTCGGAATCACGATGATGCTCGGCGGCAATATCGAGGACCGCACGGCGACCGTATCGCTTGAGATCTTCAATGCGGTGGGCCGAGGTGACTTTGATGAAGCCACCGCGCTCTGCGGGGTGCTCGCCGCGATTTCGCTTTGCTTCTATGTGCTTCTCGACCGTCTGGGGGCGAGCGATAAGGCCTGAGGTTCTTCAATCCTCAGGCGTATCCGCCGAGTCTCTCGGTCTCGGGACGGTTTATATCGGAGCGTTGCGGGATGAGGAAACCGCGCTTGGCGAACGGCTTCATTTTCCGGAACAAAGCTTTGTGGTGGCGGGGCTCCTCGTCGAGTGGACGGCGGAGGGCGTACAGACCCTCGTCCGTCCCCGCCTCCCGCAGAACGCCGTGGCGTTTAAGAATGGCTATGGGCCGGTCGATCTGAAAGAGGCGGTTGCAACCTACGAGCGGAACTTCCGCGCGTACCGTGAGGCGAACGGGATGAAACTGAAGTCCTGGACCTTTGAAGTCGTGAACGGCGCGACGAGTATTGACTATATGGATGGCCGCGAAAACATGACCGATATGCTCAAGGGGCGCGGTTTCCCGCTGAAGTAAAACGCATCCGTGAAAGCGTGAAGACCGTTTTTCCAATTCACGCCTACACTTCGGGGCAGTCTGAAGGGGACCGCAACGATCTCTTCTTTGCTTTAAAAAATAGCCCGCCGAAACGGAGAACTCACAGACTGGGCTCCCCGTTTTTTACGGACGAAAGGAAAAAATGATCAGCCGCCGAATGCTGTTCGCCTGTGCCGCCGGGATCGTGGCGGGCACCGACGCCCGCGCCGAAACGACGCCGGGGAGTGACATCAACGCCGTCAAAACTCCCGTCACCGATGGCTCCCGGGATGTGACCGCCGCGTTTCTCGATGCGCTCAAAACCCACGATCGGGTCTATGTACCGGAAGGGACGTTCCGGATAGATAGCCGCGTGGACCTTTCGCGTCTCTATGGACCGGGGATTCTCACCTTTGACAACGGACACGAGATCGCGCTCACGACGCCCGCGGATTCGGAGACGCTCGATCAGATGTTCTTTGCCGACCTGAAGTACGCGGTGGAGAAGGTGGGCGTGCAGGATATGTCGGTCTGCGGGGGCGCTGTCTTCCTCTCTCAAAATGTCCGGAACCCGGGCTGGAGCGATAAATCGGTTGTCCGGGTGTCGGAATACGCGTTTCCAGGATTCGCTGATAAACGGCCGGCGTTCCGGATTGAGACGGACGCGGATCAGACGGCTCCGGTGTCGACCGTCGCTTTCCTCGGTCTCGGGCACGGGCAGGGCTGCCAGGCCGTCCGGGAAGAGGGGCGAACCGTGATCTACACGACGAAAGGCCCCTCAGCCGATTCTCCCGCGGGGAACGGCGTCACCCGGATCACGTGGCGGGGAGATGCTACCCGGGAGTCGAACTTCCGGGTGACCCGGACCCCGAAGAGCGACTTCCACCAGGTGGGATTGTCACCGGATGGGGAATATCTTCTTGGGTTCGTCCAGGGGCGGATCACCGTCTTTAAGCGGCTAGAGCTTCTAGCTCACCCCGACAGCGCGAAACCCGTTCTCACGATTCCGTTCCGCGATGAACGCCCGAGGCGCTTTGTGTCGGGTCTCACGACTGACGGCCGCTTTATCTATGTGCTGCAAAGCTCCACGGCAGACCCCTGGATGAAACAGCGGATCGATGTCTTCACGAGGGAAGGGCGGCACCGGAAGACGATAGAGACGGCTTCGTTCCTTGCGTTTCTCCCTGAAGCTGCGAAAGAGGGGACAGCGAAGGGCTTCTTTCCGATCAATAAGGAAGTGGAGGGGCTCTGCGTCTGGCGGAACGCGCTTCTTATGGTCTGCAAGCTCAATTTCGCCATTCCCCGCGACACAGTGACGCATGAGGGGCGGTTCTATATCGCCGCGCATGACTCAAAGGGCGTCCCTCCGCCCAATCTCCAATACTGGCGCGAGGCAAAAAAGGCCTTTCCAACCGCTAACCCATGGAATTCAGACCAAAACTACCGTGGATTCCGGGGTCAGGTCACGCATCGGTTCTTAATTGGGATCGTTCCGCGCGGTTTTCTTCGATCGGATGCTCCCTTGAACATAAAATAGAATCCTATAATACAAATCGCGTCCGCCCGGAATCGAAAAAAATCGATTTCCGGGCTTATTTTTTGGGATTTTTCGGATCCTCATTTTCTTAAAAGTGATACATAAATTTATCTCTGTAATGTCGTTTTCTATCTCTTTTTACTGGCTATTTATCAGGGACAAATTAATGTCGTTAAAATTTTTTAAAGTTATCTTTAAAGATCAAGAATTTTTTGTTATTTACCGTTTATATCAATGCTGTAAATACGGTTATTCAGTACGGTAAACAGTCTGACAGGTCAGAGTGAGTCAGGGAGTGAAGTTGGAACTTCTGGACGCTGATGAGCGGGGAGGAAGGATGGCTTTGAGGATCGTCGATCTCGTTATGGTTTCAGAGGGAAAAGCACTCTGAAAACGGTCCCTGAAATTTTGATTTTTAACTTAAGGAGATAAAAAACAGCAAGTTTTATCAAGAAAGACAAAGCACTCTAGAGAAACAAAAAACCATAAAAATAGATAATTACAGGATTACCTGTAGCAGATTCGATCTTGCTGGAACCATGGTGTTTTGTGCTTAGACTGAGTGTGAAGATCAACACTCATTTTTGCAAGACCACCCCGAGTTTCGGTCTTTCCAGGGAGCGACATCGGTTATAAAACAAAAAGGTAAGGCTGATTTTTAGAGCCGTGATTCGGTTGGAGTCGGTTGCGATCGATCCAAATGGGGGGTGCACCGACACAAGGGCACGAGGGAAAAGCTGAAAGCCCGCGGCCAGGATTACGAGCCCTTATAGTGCCTGTTTTAGCTGGCTTTCCTATATCTTCTGCTGAATGCGGATCCCAGAGACCGGCAGGTCAGAGCTTCACCTTCTTCGCCGCCTCCCGCTGAGCCTTGCGGCCGCGGCGGTCATAAAGCGCGGTGGTGGTGATGCTCGCGTGCCCCATCATATCTTTCACGGTCGAGATATCGACATTCTTGTCAAGAAGCCGGGTCGCGAAGGTACGGCGGAGGTCATGCGTCGTGATGTCCTCAAGCCCCGCCCGGATCCGGTACTCCTGAACCACGTGCCCCACGGCGTGAGGGGTGAGCGGCGCGGTCGGGTCAAATTTCCACCCTTTGAAGAACTTCCCAAACACAAATTCCCCTTCTTTTCCGCGGACATCAAGCCACCGGGCAAGGGCATCCTTCACTTCCGGAATCATGAACACCTCTCGCTCCTTATCGCCTTTGCCGATAAAGCGGATAGAACTTTCCGCGAGGTTCACGCCCTTCAGTTTGATCGCGGACACCTCGGCCCGGCGCATCCCGCAGCCAAGAAGCAGACAGAGAATCGCGTGATCCCGGATCGTGATCGGGTTCATCTCAATCTGGGTGGCATCAAGCAGCGCCTCAGACTCATCCTCGGTGATCGCGCGGCCGGCCGCAAGACGGAGAAACCGTATGGATTTCACAAGCTTAATCCTAGCGAGCGTCTCCGCGTCCATCTGTTTCAGAAGGAACGCCTGGTTCGCGACGCCTTTGAAAGCTGAGAGGTAGCAGTTGATCGACCGGGGGCTCATCCGGGGCTTCCCGTTTTCGTCTGGCTGCTGCATCGCGGTGATAAAGGCGAGCACGTGCTCGTATCGCATCGCGGACCAGTTGAGAAAGCGGAGGTCTGTCGCTCCAGCCCAGTGAGCGATTACGTTCAGTTTGCTTGTCATCGTGTAGCGGGAAGTACCACCATGAAGAGTGGCGATAAACGCCATTGCAGGGTTCACTTCCGGGGCGTCAGAATTATGGCGAATTATGAGCTCATTCTGAACCGGATCGAGGACTTCATTTTCCATAATTTTGTGTACCTTAATTCAGAAAAACGGGATGACAGACATCGCAAAAAGGATTCTATTTTTGAATTATAGGAAAAATAGGATCCGTTTTTGGGGTGCTGGAGACTCCAGAGGACGTGAGAAGAGGCTGAAAACGGACTCTTTATTAACCGCCCTCACGGATTGAATCATATAATCGACATTATATTATCCTATTTTTGGCGAAAAAAGGGCGGAAAAATGACCCTGAGAGCCATCAAATTGAATCCGATTTGGTGATCAAGTGCTCGTTCCTCAAAATTTGAGCCGTTTTAAATCAATCTCTGTTTTCTATGCAAAGCTAAATTTACAGATTTATATCTGCATAAAATCTGAGAACCTTGAAATATCCTGAAATCTGGATCTCGGAACGGAACGCTAAAAGTCAGGTTTGGGAATCCGGGCAGTCTGGGAAGCATCCAGAGATTTTCCTCATGACAGACGTTTGAGAATGCGGGCGAAGAGGCTGTGTGACGCCCAGAACCGATCGAAACAGGACTTTGGGCAGGAAGGGTCACGCATTAAGGAATTGGGTCAGCCAGGTGTTGCATCCTTCAGTATGGTCTTTTCGATTTATTTCCCTCCTCAGCGCTTAAATTCACAGCGTGGAAGTGCAGTCAGAAGCCGTTCGTATCAGTGGCACCGCAGAGCCAGCCTCTGGCGTCACGAGAAAATAGTCCACCCTGCTCCTTCCTTTGCAACGTGACGGTTCTTAATGGACATTACAAATTGCGCCTCTATGCGTAATGAAATCTATATATCTGAAAACTTAAAGTAATGAAATGAATCCATTTATTTCACGACTCTTTTTTAAACATGTTCGAAGGCTATACTTTTAAAAGTAACAAAAATGATTTCCAGATATAGCTCGATAGGGAGACCTTCAAATGGATAAATTTGTGTTGGTTTTAGCTGCGGCACTCTGTTTCAGCACAAGTGCTATCGCGGAAGTTACCTGTCATACTGATGCGTTTGGCGACGTAAACTGTACCGGATATGACAAGGATGGTCATTATGTCAACACCACCTCTCACAAAGATGCCTTTGGAGATGTCACCACAACTGGACATATTGGGAATAGTAAAGTAAACACCACAGCTCACACAGATGCCTTCGGTGATGTCAATACAACCGGGCATATCGGGAATAGTCAGGTAAATACCACCGCCCACACAGATGCTTTCGGTGATGTCAACACAACCGGGCATATCGGGAATAGCCAGGTAAATACCACCGCCCATAAAGATGCCTTTGGAGATGTCAGCACAACCGGGCATATTGGGAAGAAAAAATTAAACAGTACCGCCCACACAGATGCCTTTGGAGACACGTCCTACAGGTAGTTATAACTGATTGTTCCTGACCCCCAATTTAAAGCCGCTCCACATTCGAGAAGCGGCTTTTTATTGTGCTGTGCGCTCTTTTACCTCACCTTGATCGAGAAAACTTCTTTAAGTGCCTTTCCACTCGAACGCCTGCAGCCCTGCTCCCACTACCGGCGTGCGGCTCACCAGAAGGGAATTCAGAGACGTTATGAAGGTGTTTAAAACCGGATTTAGAGTTCCGTGTACTTCTTTGATTTGCCCTTTGCCTTTTCGACCGGGTATTTCGCCGCGTTCTTATCAATCTTGTTCTGGATCGCTTCCGGAATGTCGATATTGAGGGCGTTAGCCATATAGATGCAGTAGATCATGACGTCTGCGAGCTCTTCCGTCATTTCAGGCTTCTTACGGGCGGCCTCAAGATCGGTGCCGGACCACTGGAAGAGCTCAAGGAGTTCCGAAGCTTCAAGAGAAACCGAGATCGCGAGATCCTTGGGATTATGAAACTGCTTCCAGTCACGGTCGTTCCGGAACTCGATCGCCTTCGCTGCCGCTTCTTCAAATGTGATTTTGCTCATAATCGTCTTCTTATTTCGATCTGTCGAGGTTATCAGATAAGGTGAGGAAAGTATCAAGACTAGTGGCGTTTGTGCTGCTTATCCCATCGGCTCGTAGAAAAACGCAATGGAATCTGTACCTCACGAGGCGCAATGAAATCTGTACCCCCTTGAACCGACCGGATTTTTCACCCAACCTTTCTGGGAAAAGGGGAAAAGCGTTTAGATTTACAAACGCTTGGGAACAGCGAAAATTAGGCGATATAGCAGATATCACTGGTGGAGGGACCCCCAGTACAAGCAATAATGATTACTGGGATGGCAATATTAATTGGTACTCACCGGCAGAGATTTCAAATCAGATTTTTCTGAATTCAAGCCAAAGGAAAATAACGGAACTTGGCTTTAGCAGCTGTTCGGCCAAAATGCTGCCAAAGGGAACCGTGCTTTTTACTTCGCGAGCTGGAATCGGCAAAACGGCCATTCTATCGGCAGAAGGTTGCACTAACCAGGGCTTCCAATCGATCGTTCCTCATGCCAACGACCTCGATTCTTACTTTATTTTTTCCAGAACAAATGAACTGAAAAAATATGGAGAAATCGTTGGAGCTGGATCCACTTTTGTCGAAGTTTCTGGGAAACAAATGGCGGCAATGACGCTAATGATGCCGCCAAAATTCAACGAGCAGAAAACCATCGGGGATTTTTTCAAACGTCTGGATTCACTTCTTACCCTTCATCAGCGTCAGCAAAATGGAGGCTATTTATGGTTAGAGAACTCAGCAAAACAAGTCTGTTTTGCGATTATTACAGCCAGTGGATACAGGTCTACAAAGAAGGCGCTGTCAGACCAGTTACGCTGAATAAATACAAAATGACGCTGTCCTGGCTTAAGAAACTTGCTCCCGGCCTAAAGCTCTGCGACGTTTCCCGCGTAGAGTACCAGCAGATCCTGAATGCCTATGCGGTTTATCACGAACGGCAGACAACGATGGACTTCCATCATCAGCTTAAAGGTGCCGTTATTGATGCGGTTGATGAGGGATACATTCCCCGTGATCCCACAAGAAAAACTATCATCAAGGGCAGAACGCCCTCTTCCAAGAAGATCAAATACCTCAATCAATATGAGCTTCACACGCTGCTTTCCAGCCTGGATTTAAGCGGCAAGATCAATTGGGATTGGCTGATCCTTCTGGTCGCCAAAACCGGAATGCGATTTTCTGAGGCTTTGGCGGTCACGCCAAGCGACTTTGATTTTGCCCACCAGATGCTCTCTATTTCGAAGACCTGGGACTATAAAGGCGAAGGCGGGTTTCTGCCAACCAAGAATAAATCTTCGGTCAGAAAGATCCAGCTAGACTGGCAGACTGTGATCCAGTTTGCCGAGTTGGTTAAGAACTTGGTTCCAGATAAACCCATCTTTGTCACCAAGGCCCACGTCTATAACTCCACGGTCAATAACAGGCTGGCCCGGTATTGCAAAAGAGTCCATGTACCGATTATCTCGATCCATGGACTCCGTCACACTCATGCTTCTCTGCTGCTGTTTGCAGGAGTGTCAATCGCGAGCGTCGCGAGACGCCTGGGGCACTCCAATATCACAACCACGCAGAAAACCTACCTGCATATCATTCAGGAATTGGAAAATCAGGATGTTGACCTGATTATGCGAGCCCTTTCGGGGCTGAGTTAATGGTTTGTTTTTATGTGAATTCCTTTAAAAGCTGACGCTGATGAAGCGGTTCTCACGTTCACCCTATTCTTCAGGTTCTTCAATGTCAGGATCGCATTTATCGTCAAGGATAAAGTCCCGCAGCGCGGAGTCGATTTTGATCGTGACCTTAGGCGGCGGGAGTCTCCGGCCCTCGTGTTTCTCGAAATAGGCTTTGGCTTTCCCCTTATCGACGGTCTCCTTCAGAGCATCGAATCGCCCATATTCATTGATGTTCCCCTCCGTGAGCGTCATTTCCTTGAGGCCGCGAAGTTTCTCTTCATCAAGTCCGAAAGTTTCGGAGAATCGGTGGATTCTGTCGCTGTCGGCGCGGGCCATATACTCCGTAATGTAATCACGAAGCGATTTCCCAGGTTCGACTTTGACGTCGCCGCGCTGAATGTCATGAAGGAAAATGTTGGCGTACTTCTGTTCATCCTGAGTGAGAGAGGCGAAGGAGCTGTGAAGCTCAGCTTCAGCTCTCTTGGTAATCTCCGCGTTAGGACCGCTGAGGTTCAGCTCCTTGATCCATTTCTCAAAACGGGAATTCATGTACTCAGAATCGATCATCTCGGTATCGATCGTCGTGAGATACCCATCAATCTCGTATGGCAGGTCTGATCCAGCCGCTTCGGTTTCTTCTTTTGTGGGCGCCAGTTCCTTATAGCGCTGGGCCATCGTTTTGAAGTCCCGCTCATCCAGCTGGACATCGATCACAGTTTCTTCGCCAGTGTCGCCCTCCGCCTCATCACCCGCTTCGGGTTCAATCAGGTAGCTGCGCTTATCCCACGTAAAGCCCTGAAGCTCAGCCGCTTCAATGTACTCATTCATCTGCTTGAAGAGTTTCGCGAACTTCTGCTTCACCGGAATTTCGTCCGGGAGATGGGAAAAGTCCGGAATATCAGCATTGATAAAGAGCTGCTGAATGTCCTGATAGGTGTTGTTCAGGTTCCGAAGGTTGTCTTTCAGCTTGTCGACAAAGAGGCCGAACGGCCGGTCGCCCGAGTAGAGTTTGACGGCGTCCTCGACGTTCTTCCGCTGAGTGTTCGGATAGCGGTAGTACCGGATGGTGCCAAAGGGCTTATCCGGTCCAAAGAGCCGATTCGTTCGGGAGAACGCCTGAATCACACGTTCGTATTCGAGCAATTTGTCGAGATACAGCGTGTTGATCCACTTGGAGTCAAAGCCCGTCAGCATCTGATCGACGACGATCAGAAGATCCAGCTGCTCTTTTTTATCAAGATCGATTCGGGTGTAGGGCTGCTTATGAGCGAGCCGGGCCGCGATGTCCTTCTTCATCAGACTGAAGGTCGGGATTGTGAAGTCCTGGTGATAGCGCTCGTTGTAGTCCCGGACGATCTCCTCAAGACCATCTTCCTTGTAATTCGCGCCAGCGTTGTTATCGATGTTGGAATCAAAGAGTGCCGTGATTTTCAATTCAGGCAGCTCTTTCTTCATCAGGCGGTAGTACTCAATCGCCTCATTGATGCTCGAAGTGGCAAACAGCGCGTGGAACTTGCTGTTGTGACTCAGAATCGGCCAGTGCTCGCGGATATCCTGAACCACCATCATCTGATGCGCCTGGCGCCGGTACTGATCGGCGGGGAGATAGTCTTCTATCCCCTTCTCGAACTTCCCTGAAATGGGATCTTTTGTTCCTGCCATCGGGAGCTGCATAAAGGCGTAGTACTTCTCCTTTTGCACATCCGTCATGTTCTTCACGTCTTCATGGCGAACATGAGCCTTTTCTTCGGCCACTGCCTGGCGGAGGTCCGATTCCTTATAGGTGAGCACCATATAGGGATCGAATCCGAGCACGTTCTTATCCCGGATGCCGTCCGCGATGCTGTAGCGGTGCAGCTCGTCCCCGAAGATCGACGTAGTGGTGTTCTGCTTCTTCTGGTTCTCTTCCTGAATCGGCGTTCCAGTGAAACCAAAGAAAATGGCCCGCGGGAAAGTCTGCCGGATTGTCAGCATCATCTCGCCGAATGTCGACCGGTGGCACTCATCGATGATGAACACCATCCGTTTCGTATTGATGTGGTCAATTGCGTCAGACATGGCGCCGCCGCGGGCATCCTTGCTGATACGGCTCATCTTCTGGATCGAAGTGACAATCAGAGTGTCATTCGCGCTGTCGCTTCGCAGTTTGTGCAGCAGATCGGTGGTGTTTTCTGTTGCCTGGATCGACTCATCATCGGCCGCGAACCCCTGATACTCGCGAAGGCTCTGCGTGCCGAGTTCGATACGGTCCATCAGGAAGATCACTTTATCGGCGTCACGTGACGCCGCGATCAGCTGGGCAGACTTGAAAGAGGTGAGCGTCTTACCGGACCCTGTCGTGTGCCAGACGTAACCGCCTCTCTGCCGGGGCTCATCCCATTTGGTTTTGGAGACACGGTCAGAAATAGCGTTCGCGGCATAGTACTGGTAGCTTCGCATTACCTTCAGGACACCATCAGTGTCATCCGCCACGGTGTAGAAACCGATCAGCTGATGCGCCATGGGGATGGAAAGGAACGACGTTGCGATTCGCTTCCAGTCATTGATCGGATTGTTATTGAAATCGGCCCAGTGGAAGTAAAAATCAGGGTTGAATTTACCTTCAGGGCCCGGGTTCGCGAAATACCGGGTCTCCTCCGGATTCATGGCGACAAAAATCTGAACGAGAGAATAGATTCCCGTGTAGATTCCCTCTCCCGCGTATTTTTGAATCTGATAGCACGCCTGACTCACCGGAACATTCGTGTTCTTCAACTCAATGTGAATAACCGGCATGCCATTGATCAGGAGAAGCAGATCCCCTCTTCTCTGACTCTTGATATCTGAGTGAACCGGGAACTGTGGCTGCTCGACGATCTGATAGCGGCTTTTACCGGCCGCGATTTCCTTTCGGTCGTAAATCTTGAGCGAAATCTCTTTCCCGAAATGTGCCTTATCGTCTTCGTTATCGCGTTTGATAAGGATGCTGCCGCCATTGATGAAGCCATTCAGCTTCACAGGGGTCCTGAGAGACTTGATCTGCTCAAGGATCTGCCCCATTTCACCCTCAGTCAAAGGGTAATCGTTCAGCCGGTCGATCTGACGGTTGTTTTGAAAAAGAATGTCGGCCCAGTTTTTGATCAGATCCTTTTCTGAATAATTGCGCAGGATTTTCTTATCCCAGCCGCATTCATCCGTCAGCTTCTTGATCAGGGCCGCTTCGAATTCTGCTTCTGAATTAAACACGGATATTTCTCCTACGCATTAAACGAACATTTTTTCCAGGAAAGCCTGCTTCACGTTTTTAAGCATTTCCAGCTTTCGCTGATGAAGGGTAAGAAGAGAGTTAATCTCACTGAAAAATTTGCCGATCTCCTCCTGTTCTTTTAAATTTGGAGGTGTATCCAGAGGAATTTCGCTTAAATCACCGAGGTAAATCCCTGGCTGCGCGGAGGTGGATTTACGGTTATTTAGTTCTGTTTGAAACTTCTCACCTTGGATTTCAGAATAAAGAAATCCCGAGGTAATAGTTTTATTAGGTCTTAAAAAAGCTACGCTACGCTGAAAAGTAATCTCATGTGGATCCTTTAAGATCGCTGATTCACCAATGGATCCAACGATAGTCAACAGAACATCTCCCTTTTTAAGTTTGAAATTCGAATGAATCATATCGAATTCAGCCTGAGAAATTTTTCGATCAGTATCGTCCCAGGTAACATCGCCGTTTTTTATGTTTTTTGCGCTCAGCAACAGTGGACCCTGATCTGCATCAGGATGGGTACCATGAGTACCATCTTTTAGAAATTCTAAGACGTCACCAAGCTTTCGCTGTTCCCAAGCGCCAGTAAATCCCTTGAATCGAATTTCAGGGACAACCTCACCTTCTTTCGGAAACATTTTTTCGAGCATCGATTTTTTGATGTTCAGGAGCTTCTCATACTTTCGCTGATGAAGGGTAAGAAGGGAATCTATATCCTTGAAGAATTTCCCAATTAGTCTTTGCTCGTTAAAAGATGCTGGATTTAGAAACGTAGCTTTTGACACAAGTTTCCAATCTGCTCTGGGCATCTTTGTGCCTACGGATTGATTCGCTATTTCATCAAATTGCTTGGTCTGAATGATTCTATAAAGATAATTGCTATTTAATCCTTGGGGCTCAAGAACCCAAAAATCCCCCACAGCTAGACCATTAAATGAAGCTAAAAGCCAATTTTGTAGGTATGGACGCAACTTGCCATAAAGGACATCTCCCGAGTGGAAAACAATACCCTGTTTCTGACTCTGTTTTTCAAAAACATCCTTATTTAATGTTCCAGTTCCGGAAACGATATCTTCATACTCTACGCGAGGGAGGTTCCCGCTGGCAGAAACTTCTGACCGCCTGTTCGCCATTTCTCCGAATTTTCGCTGTTCCCAAGCGCCAGTAAATCCGGCAAAACGGATCTCAGGTTCTTTAGCTTTTTCCTGCATTTTTAGGCCTCTCCCAGCAGTTTCTTGAACTCAGCGATGCCCTTTTCGTCAAATTCGCTGCCAGTCAGCTCATCAAGCATTCCTTGGAGTTCTTTCTCAGTCGTCTGAATCTGCTCCCCGAGATCAGAGAGCGTGATCGAATACTTTTGGGTGAGCGCTTCAAGCTTCTTCCCAAAATCTTCGAGCTGATCAGACTGCTGCTGCGCGAGTTCCTTCAGAAGCGCGTTAACCCACTTTTGCTTTACGAGCGCCTTGGCCTCATCGTCAGAGAGATGCTCAATGACTTCCTTCGTCTTAACTTCGAGGTCTTCCTTACCCTTCTTCAGGTCTTTCTTCAGCGCCTTTTCTTCTGTGAAGAGCTTCTTCACATTTTTAAGAACGACGAGCGTTTCATCGGACGCGGCTTTGGCCTTCAAGGTCTTCTCAACTGCCGCGGGGACAAAGCTATCCTTGGCGTCATTCAGGAAGTCGGCGCCTTCCTTAACGTCCTCATCGAGATCGTCGAGGGAGGATTCAAGAGACGAACCTATTTCCTGCAGACGGTCTTCCCCTTCCTGCAGAGCCTGAACCTTATCCGTGAGAAGAGCGTTCTGCACCAGATCGAACGGCAGGACACGGCCGCCCCACTCAAAGGACGACTTGCCGCCCTTCGATTTCGTCTCTGTCAGAACATCAACCTTCCTGATGATGTCCGGACCTTCCGTCTGAATCACTTCGAGATCCTGGCTGATCTTCCTCCAGGCGGTATCGAGGTACTGATAGGACTGGTAGGGGTCGAGAATCGGGAGTCCCTTCATTGAATTGAAGAGTTCAGCGCTCAGAACGTCCTCTTCCTTCGCGAGAGGCACAGTCATCATCTGGTCAATCAGCTCTTTCGACAAGAAAGAGTCAAAAGACTTCAGAATGCCCTGATACTGCTTCTGCCAGTCTTGCACATCCGGATCCTGAAGCAGCGCGCTGTGGAGATCAGACACTGACGGCTGATAGTAGGCGCCGTTTTCTGTTGTGAAGAGTGAGGACTTCAGAGCCGGGAAGGCATCCCAGTATTTCTGGAAGGCGTTCAGTTCATTTGCCGGAATTCCGCCGAACATGGAGGCGTAGATATCCCAGTTCTCCGGTTTTTCAGACGTATCGACGTAACGCGGAATATTGAGGTTGTAGTCGTTATCGCGGATTTCCTGACGTGACACGACCTTTGAGAAGTTTTCAACCGTCTTCCGGGCAGAGACCGTATCCACAATCTTCTTGATATCGCAGGCCCGGAGCTTATTACTCTTCCCTTCTTTCTCAAAGCCCTTCGACGCGTCGATGATCAGCACGTCGTCATTAGTACGATTCTTTCTCAGAATCATGATGATCGTCGGGATGCCGGTGCCAAAGAAAATGTTGGCCGGCAGCCCAATGATCGTATCGATGTTGTTCTGGTCGATCAGATTCTTTCGGATCGTGCCCTCTTCACCGCCGCGGAACAGCACGCCGTGCGGGAGAACAATCGCCATGATGCCGTCAGACTTCAGGTGATAGAGATCGTGAAGGAGGAAGGCGTAGTCCGCCTTGCTCTTAGGCGCCAGCCCGTATGACGCGAAGCGAGGATCGGTTTCCTTCCCCGTCGGATCCCAGACCTGGGAGTACGGAGGGTTCGACACGACCGCGTCGACATACAGACGCTTATAAGTGGCGTCAGGATCCTCATCCTCAAAGTACGGCCAGTCGTCTTCCAGCGTGTCGCCGTTTCGCGTCACGATGTTCGCCGCGAGGATCCCACGCATGATGAGGTTCATACGCGTGAGGTTATACGTGTTCTGCTTCAGTTCCTGGGCGTAGTACTTCACGCAGTTTTCCTTACCGATATATTTCGTGGCGCAGTGGCCGATATTGATAAGGAGAGAGCCAGAGCCGCTCGTCGGGTCATAGATCTCAATGTGATCACGATCTTTCAGATGGCGGGCAATGATTTCTGACATCAGAAGCGACACTTCATGCGGCGTATAGAATTCGCCGGCCTTCTTGCCAGCGTTCGCCGCGAAGTTGCTGATCAGGTATTCATAAATGAAGCCGAGGACGTCGTAGTCCTGCTTCCCGTCCATCGGAATATCTTTGATCAGATCGATGAGGCTTCTGATCGCCTTAGACTGGGCACCAGTGTTTTCGCCGAGTTTCGAGAGGCCTGTTTCCAGCGTGTTGAAAATCTTGTCGTAAACGCGCTTATGGTACGGGTTGATCAGACGGTTAAACGCAGCCAGAGCGTCTGTCACGTTGCTCACCGAGAAATCGGCGCCCTTCTTCAGCCAGGTCGAGAAGAGGTTGTCGTAGCTGATGAAGTAGCCGAGATTCTGCTGGACGTTCGTGACCGTTTCTTTGTCTTCTTCGGTCACCTCAGGCAGAAACTCATCCGTCCAGTCGATGGACTTCAGGTACCGGACTTCGTTGTCTGACAGGAACTTATAGAAGATGAAGCCAAGGATGTAGTCCTTGTATTCGTTTGCTTCGATCTTCGACCGCATGCGGTTAGCGGATTCCCAGATTTTTGCTGCCAGTGCCTGCTTATTCATGCTGCTATTGCTCCGATTGCTGAATCTTGTCTGAGAGGCCGAAAAAACCGAGAGCCGGTTCAGACTCTTGGCTTCTCTTTTCAGCCCCTGCCCTGCGCTGTCGCTTGCCCCGAGAAAACGTTTTTCCTGAGGGATATTCCAAGCGCGTTACGCGATATGTTATTACATACCTGGTGAAACTAAAAATCTTTTTAATCGCAGTACCAACGGGAGATAGATCGTTATTTCGAAATGCTGCCGGCTTCTTTTTTGTGCCGTCAGATGCGGTTACAGAACATCTGCCTGACTTTTAACGCTCACTCTGAGCGGAAGCATCTCATCGGCGCTGCGAGCAAGTGCTTATCTTAATGGGTCAGAGGAGACTTTTTGCGTTTTTTACGGAGCGAAAGTGACCCAGATCGAGTGCATGGAGGATAGCGTGCCAGTGACAGAGGGATAATTTTTGTGATTTTTGGAGGGTGTGTAATTTTTTGTGGGCGGCTCGTTCAAGGTTAATCGATGTAGGGGG
>ERZ836829.870-NODE-870-length-25590-cov-9.393812_pt1 | contig 25590 bp, 36 predicted proteins | sample MGYA00519574_ERZ836829 | MGnify/ENA primary metagenome ERZ836829 (study PRJEB31850, sample SAMEA3708808) | human gut metagenome | biome: human gut; feature: human-associated habitat; material: faeces | place: China | collected 2014 ... | reverse complement strand
TTTACCCGGGTGATGAGGATTATACGTATCTTTCTGTGGGATTTTATGTGAATGCATGGATGCCGTTGCCGGGGGTGTACAGGGCAGAAGTGGAAGAAAAGCCTGTTGCGGATACCGGCTGGAAAGACCACTATATGGGACGGTTTGAAAAAGTCGAATAAGGTCAGAAGGGGTAGACAATGGATAGAGCATTAAAGGCCATATACGTGTGGATAGTCTTTGCTTTGGTCTGGATGGGATTAGAACTACTACTGTATGGTGAAATTCAACCGAGAATTGTAGATGATATTATGTGGCTTCTGTTTTTGCCATTTGTTTATAAAGCGGCAAATTAAGATTTGGAGGCTGGAATGATAGTGCACAGTTTAGCACGTAGTAGAGCGAAAACAAGGTATGAAGCGAGTAGATATAAAGGGAAAAGCTTAATTGATTGGGCTGTTTTATGGTTCAAGATGAGCAATAACGCATTTTTCCGGTTGTATGGATTTAATTTTAATCCGCATGAATATCCGTATTTGTATGAGATTGCAAGAGATATTGTTTATGGAGAGGAAAACTGAAATGTCACAAGAAGAAAAGTATAAGCTGGCGCTATTTGCAGTGATTCGTAACAGCACAGTGATGCCGCAAGGTGTCAAGCTGGGAAAAACTATGCACGAAATAAATACAATGGCCGTTGCAGTGATGGCAAATATTATGGAATCGTGTGACTATGAAAAGCTAAAAGAATCATATGAATCTGGGCAAATCTAAAATTATGAGAAGGAATGATGAGGATGAAAGATAGAAATGCAGAGGGCTATCCGGATCCAACGGCGGCCAGAGCAATCAAGGCAGCTGATCGGCCACCGGAAGAGATCATTATGTTCCGCAAGATGATAAAGGCGCTGAGCGTGATCTGTCATGTGAGAGTATTGGGAAAAGTAACTCTGGTAGATAAGAAAGGGCGGCGGTGGTGATGATGACCAGGGCGGAGAGACGGAGGATGGAACGGGAGTCAGGCAGCAGGACTACATACCAGTTCACGTTGGAGCAAATCGAAGCCATGAAGCGTCAGGCGGTTCTGGATGCCAAGGAAAAAATGAAAGAGGAGATCGCGAAGGAGATCGATGAGCATATCCAAGAAGAATGGAAACAGCGAGAACAGGAGATGTCCGGAGAGAATGAGCAAGAACGGATCGAGAAGGTTCTGGCGCTTCTGATGTCGGTTCCGGCACGGATCCTGTGCGAGCAGTTTGGTTGGACTGGGGTACGGAGCAAGAATGATCATCGTTCCAGACTGTATCGGTTCTCGGAAGCGGTTGTTGCAGAAGTCAACCGGATCTGTGGGGACGAGAATGCAGATATCCGGAAATACCGGGATGAAACATATGAACTGTATGGTGTGAAGTATGAGGTGAAATGAGTATGAGAACCCAGTGGGATGAAAAAGTTGCGAAGGCGTTGAAAAAGAAAAACCAAGAGACAGAGTACGCGGCTATGAGTGAGGATAAGGGCAGACATAGCTGGTCGGCGGCACATCCGGCGTACATGGGGACAAGCCTTTGTCCGGATCCGCGTTATCGAGGAGGTGATACCAATGGACAAGGAGATTCTGAAGCAGTACATAGATGCCTGCGAGCAGGTGAAGGAAGCGAAGGAAGATATACTGAGGCTTAAGAAGAACCGGAAGAAAATCGTGCAGGACCGGGTGTCCGGATCGGCGCATGAGTTTCCGTATACCGCCAAGAGTTTCCACATCGAGGGCCTGTCATATCCGGTGGTGAAGGATCCGGATGAGCTGGATCGGCGGGAAGCAATCCTTCAGGAGCGGCTTCAGAAGGCGGAGGAGATCAAGCGCCAGGTGGAGGCATGGATGCTCACAATTCCGCAGCGGATGCAGCGGATCATCCGATATCGGGTGTTCGAGGAGTTATCCTGGAATGAGGTGGCAATTCGTATGGGACGGAAGGCCACGGCGGACAGCGTGAGGATGGAGTATACCAATTTTATGAAATCAGAGTAAGTAATTTCGTTATTTTCGCTTTTTTCGTTTTCAAAATGTTATAGTGTAACCTGAAGCCAAGGGCATACAGCCGGCGGCTTTCAACATCGTCCTTAAATGCGTTAGACGCCTGGTCCCCCCCTGCTGGGCGTCAGTTATCGGAATGTAGCTTAATGGGTAAAGCAGCGCAGTTGATGACTCTCTGCGGAGCGATCGAGGTTCGAATCCTCCCATTCCGATTTGCGAGATGGAGCAGATGGTAGCTCGCCAGGTTCATACCCTGGAGGTCGCAGGTTCGAGTCCTGTTCTCGCTATTGGCCATAATATTTGAAAATTTCATTAGATGATGACTAGGTAAAAGGTCATATATAAAGGAAAAAAGAGCGTTCTGTTTGAGCGCTCCTTATTTTTAAATCCGAACTTGACAAAATGATAATTCAAGAATATAATAATTACACGGAAACCGGTTTCTGCAACAGGAGGATAGGAAGATGGCAAAAGAGGTAGCGAAGAGAATTGAAGAAATGCTTTCGTTGCGAAAAATGACTCAGAAAGAACTTTCGCAAGCCGCCAATATTACAGAGTCAGCGATATCACATTATATAAAGGGCGATCGCACTCCGAGGGGGGTAAATTTAATCAAAATTGCGAGAGCACTTGGAACCACGACGGATTATCTTTTAGAGCAAGATTCTTTGCAGAATGATGAAAATGATATGGAAGTTGTCAAAACGCTAATTGCAAGGAATGCCGAAAAGATGACTAAAGAACAAAAATTGGAACTCGTAGGCATTTTATTTGGAGGAAACTAAACGACAGAATGCAGCTAAAGAACGAACAATACGAAGAGATTAAGCAAGTGGTAATTGATACATATCGGGAGTACGATGTAAGGTGTATACCGATTAGTGCATTTGAACTGGCTGTTAAAATGGGATTAAAGGTGATTCCGTATTCAACACTCAGCGAGGAGAAAAGAAAAGCAGCAAGAAAAATTAGCACTGATGGATATTCCGTTGAGAAACGGGATGGGTCATGGGAGATTTATTATAACGATGAAGGAAATAATTATGAACGGATAAATCGTACCATAATGCATGAAATCGGACATTTCTCATTAGGACATAATCACGAAGGGGAACTTGAAGAAATGGAGGCAAATTTCTTTGCAAAGTATGCGCTTGCTCCTCCGCCACTGGTGCACAAGTTGCTGTATGTTGACATCAAGAGTATTAAATATGCATTTGATATCAGTTGGGAAGCAGCAAAATATGCGTACAAGTATTATAAAATATGGCTGGAACGCGGAGAAAAGAACTACACTTCATATGAAATCGAGTTGTTAGAATTGTTTAAAGCTGCATAACGAATTGTATGTAAAGCCTGAATAGGCTTATACATAGAAAAAACCAAGCACCGGGAGATGCTTGGCTCTTGTTGGAAGCGTTTCCACTGTCCAACTGGTTTATAATTCTTTCTCGACAATCGGATTATAACACGGTGGATGCTCTTCCGCAAGGGGAAATTGCGGAAGGAGGCGATGTTCATGTACATTTTTCGTGCATGGATGACTACCAAAGACGGTCAGCGAATTTACGCTAAGGACCACGGTAAAAGAGCGTTCCGTTTTTGGGTTGGTCCGGGACCGGAACCTACAAAAAAGAACTAATTAATCATAGGAGGCGCTTTTGCCAGTTGAAGTACCTCTGGTTTCAAGAAAGGAGCCAGAGATATGGCTAAGACAAAAAGCAGTGTTCGGGGAACACAGAATAAGAAAATTGTAGTCGTAAAACCTTATGTAAAAAAGAATGGAGTCAGAGTAGGAGGACACCGTAGGTCCACACCAAACTGATTAAGAAGGGCACCTGCCAAGATGGCGGGTGCCTACTAGCCTATAGAGAATGGAAATTAAGGGGAAATTAATATTGAAATATAATACATGGAAAAAGATTGCCATTGTTTTAATGGCGGTTGTAGGAGCACTTATTATTTTTGCGATTGTGCCAGGACTTGTGGTATTAGTAACTACACCACACATTATAAATGTTGATACTAATAGCCAATGGATTGGCTTCTGGGGAAATTACTTAGGGGCAATTGTTGGAGGCGTACTTGGTATAGCTGGTGCAGTATTTGTATTACGAGAAACAATAAAAGATAATGTAAGGGAACGAGAAAGATCAGAAGTACTTGCATTTTGTGATTACTTAATAAGGAAAAGCAGTGATTACGAGCAAAAATGCAGTACTTTTTTATATTCAGTAGTGCAATATAAAAATATACATGCAAGCGAAAAATTTCCTGCAGATGTAAAAATGCAACTATTGAATGAGGTTTTAGAGATACATCATGGCGGAAAGATAAGTTTGTACGAAATATTAAAAAATTTAAATATTCGTGATTCTGTAGAGATATACCAGACTTCCCAATTGAATAATGTAAAAAAAGCGTGCGAAGAATTGTATGAATGCTTTGATCAGCTTGAAGAGAAGTTAAATGACATAAAAGATAATGATAAAATATGGATAGAGGAAAATACTCAAATTTTAGATAGATTAGATAAGTTTGCAAATATACTGGATGCGTATGAAAAAGAGTTGTTTATAAAAGTGACGCAGTAACAAGAGTAGAAGGGAGCCACCACCGCGTGGCTCTTTTCTTTTACCCAAAACCGACGAATCGGAGGTGATGAGCATGGCCAGAGCGCCGGATCCGAGAATTGAAAAGGCGAAGGCCATGTACCTGGAAGGCATGAAGTTGGTTGAGATTGCAAGTCAACTAAATCTGCCGGAGGGAACGGTCCGCCGATGGAAGTCCACACATAAGTGGGAAAACGAACGCTCGGATAAAAATAGCGAACGTTCGGAAAAGCGAAAGCGCGGCGCGCAGCCGGGGAACAAGAACAGCTCCGGTGGTCCGCCGGGGAATAAGAAAGCAGTTACCACGGGAGAGTTTGAGACTCTCCTTTTTGATTGTCTGGAACCGGAAGAGCGGCTTCTGGCACAAGCAGTTCCAGAAGATAAAGAGACGCTGCTCATGCAGGAGATCCAGCTTCTTACGGTTCGGGAACGCCGGATGTTAAAGCGGATCGACCTTCTGAGACAGTCTCCGGATGATTCCGAAGAGGTCTCCGGAGATGAGACAGGGATGACTGTTGTGAGTCATAAAACGGGAATCGAAAAGGACAAAGATACAGATCTTCTTGAATATCAGGGGAAGCTGGGGCAGATCCAGCACATTGAGGAAGCCTTAACCAGAGTGCAGGCAAGAAAACAGGCTGCAATTGATGCGCTGCACCGGTATGGTGTGGATGATGCACGCCTGGAGATCGAGATGATGAAGCTTGACCTGGCGGCGCTGAAGCTCGGCGGCCAGGAGCAGGAGATTGAAGATGACGGATTCTTGGCTGCTCTGAATGCAGAGTCTAATACGCTTTGGGGTGATGTCGATGGAGATTAAGGATCGTATCGCCGATATGCGCGATAAGCTTCAGAAGATGAAGTCACAGAGATGGATCCTGACGAAGGTTCAGATATTCAAGTTCCAGCCGTTTTCCAGAAGACAGAAACAGGTTCTTACCTGGTGGATGCCGGGGAGCCCTGTGAAAGATTATGATGGCATTATTGCGGACGGTGCGATCCGATCGGGAAAAACGGTCTGTATGTCTCTGTCCTTTGTGTTTTGGGCGATGGAGAACTTCAGCGGTCAGAACTTCGCAATGTGCGGCAAGACGATCGGTTCCTTCCGGAGAAACGTTCTATTCTGGCTGAAGCTGATGCTCAAGAGCCGAGGGTACAAGGTTGCGGATCATCGGGCCGATAATCTGGTTGAAATCACTCGAAAGAATGTCACGAACTACTTTTACATCTTCGGTGGTAAGGACGAACGCAGCCAGGACCTGATCCAGGGTATCACTCTGGCGGGGGTATTCTGCGATGAGGTTGCGCTGATGCCGGAGAGCTTCGTTAACCAGGCAACAGGACGTTGCTCGGTGACAGGATCCAAGTACTGGTTTAACTGCAACCCGGACGGACCATATCATTGGTTCAAGGTCAATTGGATCGACAAGGCGATCGGATACCTCGGAAAGAAGAAGGCAGCCAGGCTGCAGGAAGAAGCCGCCGCGAAAGGCACGGAGCTGAACCTCAAGAAACTCCTGTATGTGCATTTCACGATGGACGATAACCTGAGCCTGTCAGAAGCGATCAAAGCCCGATATCGCAGCATGTACAGCGGCGTGTTCTTTAAGCGTTACATCGAAGGACTCTGGGCGATGGCTGAAGGGATCATCTATGACATGTTTGATCCGGACAGAAATGTGGTGGACGCAGAAGCCATTGCGGCGGAATACCGAAAGAAAACCGGACGGGAGTTCTGGATCGGTGACAAATATGTCAGCTGTGACTATGGTACCCAGAACCCGACGGCGTTCCTGTTGTGGAGCAAGGGAGCTGATAACAAGTGGTACTGCCGCAGGGAATATTACTATTCCGGACGCGATAAAGGGCAGCAGAAGACAGACAAAGAATTTGCTGAAGATCTGACGGCGTGGCTATCCGGAGAAAAGATCCGGGCGGTGCTCCTGGATCCGGCGGCGGCATCTTTCAAGGCAGAGTTAGAAAAAGATGGTTACAAAGTAAAGAAAGCGAAAAATGATGTTTTGGATGGGATCCGTTTTGTGGCAACCTTGCTGCTTTCGGGTTCTATTTTTATTGATGCATCCTGCGAGAACCTGCTGAAGGAGTTTGCTTCCTACATCTGGGATGCAAAAGCCGGAGACCGCGGGGAGGATAAGCCGGTGAAGGAGCATGATCACGCGCTCGATGCTCTCCGCTATTTTTGCTACACGATCATTCGCGGAGTTGGCGGCATGAAGATTTTAAAGTGAGGTGAGGAAACATGGACATTGAAGTAATTAAGAAGCTGATCCGAAAATATCAGAGTGGGCATACGGATTTTGTGAGGCAAGCTGAAAAGGTGAAGGCTTACTATCGGAATGAGACGGATATTATGTTCCCACCGCTGAAGGAGGAGCAGGAGAAGAAAGAGAAGCCGCTGCGGAATGCAGACAACCGGATTCCATTCAACTTCCACGGTTTGCTGGTTAACCAGAAGGCATCGTATATGTTTGCGGCATCTCCGATTTTTGATCTTGGAAACAAGGATGCGAACAAAAAGTTAACACAGTTTCTTGGGGATAAATATCCGAAAGTGTGCAAAGACCTGTGCATTGAGGCATCGAACTGTACGGTCGCATGGCTGCATGTCTGGAAGGATGGGAAAGGAGCATGGAAGTATGCGGTAGTTCCGGCAGAACAGATCATTCCGGTATGGACGAGTGATTTGGAAAAGGAGCTTTCTGGCGTGTTTCGGAGTTATCAGAGCATCGATGAGGAAACCGGTGACAGGTATACCGTTTACGAGTACTGGAACGATAAAGAATGCACGGCATACCGGCTAAAAGCGGGAGACGAGCTGGATCAGCTGATTCCGTATCAGATGTTTCTGGTCGATCCAGAGCTATGCGAATATTCGGATTGCTATCAGCACGGAGTTGGAGAGGTACCATTCTTCCCGTTCTTTAACAATAACATCGACACAGACGATCTGAAGAACATCAAGCCGCTGATCGATACCTACTGTAAGGTGTTCAGCGGTTTCGTAAATGATCTGGAAGACATTCAGGAAGTGATTTTCGTTCTGACCAATTATGGAGGCGAGGATCTGGGGCAGTTTCTTCGGGATCTCAAGGATTACAAAGCAATCCAGATCGAGAGCGACGGAGATGGGGATCATTCCGGCGTTTCAACATTAACAATTGAGCTGCCGGTAGAAGCCAGAGAAAAGCTTCTGGAGATTACAAGAAAATGTATTTTCGAACAGGGCATGGGTATTGATCCGGATCCGCAGAATTTCGGAAACAGTTCCGGAGTTGCGCTGCAGTTCCTGTATTCCCTTCTGGAGCAGAAAGCCGGCTTGCAGGAAACGGAGTTCCGTTTAGGCTTCGGACGGTTCATCCGCTGCATCTGCCGGCTTCAGGAGATCAAAATCAAAGACGGCACGATCGTGCAGACCTGGACGAGGACCAGTGTAAAGAATGATCAGGAGTTATCCCAGATCGCATCTCAGAGCAAAGGAATCATCTCTGATGAGACGATCGTCAGCCACCACCCGTGGGTAGATGATCCTGAGAAGGAAATGGATCTCTTGAAGGAACAGGAAGAAAGCTCAGCGGCAGATATCTCGGACATGTTCCCGAAAGAAGGTGCATCGGGTGATGAAGGTGGTGATGCGTGATGTCCTACTGGGAGAAACGCCAGGAAGAAGCATACAAGGCCGGAGAGATGCAGGTAAATCAGTATTTCATGCGACTGGAGAAAGCATTTAATCAGGCGAAACGGGAGCTTCAGAAGACCGTGGAGAGCTTTTACTGGCGATATGCGAAGGAGAATGGGCTGACGTATTCAGAAGCCCAGAAACGGCTCGATAAAGCGGAACTGGGAGAATTGAAGGACTTCGTTGAGAAGGTAATGAACAACATCGGGAAATATAACCAGGATGTCAACAACATGTCCATCAAGGCCAGGATGACCCGCTATCAGGCATTGGAAGCGCAGGTGGACGCGATCCTCCGGGAACTGTATGCTGTGGAGTATGAGGCAGAAGGGGCACGGACGATGCAGGAGGTGTACGGCGATACCTATTACCGGACCTGGTATAACATCGATCAGTACCATGGCTTTCATGCCGAGTTCGCCCAGATTGAGCCGAGGACGTTTGAGCAGCTGATCAAATATCCATTCAATGGTGCCAACTTCTCATCCAGGCTCTGGAAGCAGAAAGACCACCTGCAGTCTCAGCTCATGGAATCGCTTACAACTATGATGGTCCAAGGAGCATCCCCGCAGAAGCTGGCCGAAGAGTTCGCTAAGAAGATGCAGTCAAAGAAGGCGGATGCGTACCGGCTCCTGCACACAGAGAGCTCGTTCCTGATGAGTGAGGCAACTCACGCCGGGTATAAAGAGGATGGCGTGGAGCAATATGAGATTCTGGCCACGCTGGACAGTAAGACCTGCGGCGTGTGCGGGAAGCTGGATGGGAAGATCTATCCTGTTTCGGAAGCGGTGGCAGGAAAGAACATGCCGCCGTTCCATCCGTGCTGCCGATGCACAGACGTTCCGTATTATCCGGATATGCCAACAGAAGGGCGAACGAGGATCGCGCGTGATGCAGCGGGGAAGAATATATCTGTTCCGGCAGATATGACATATGAAGAGTGGAAGAAAAAGTATATTCAGGAAGAAAAAGTATCAAAACCGAAGACTACGGATAATTTATCGATTCCTGATAGTATGAAAGGAGCGGCAAAAGACCAGTTTGACAAAGAAGTGAAGCTGATTCCTAATCGACATAAAGATATTATTGATAAAGCAGTAATCAAAGTTGTTGTTGATGAACAGGGGAACTCGAGATATGATAGGATTAATGGAATATTATATTTAGCGAAAGAACTTGACGAAGGAGAAGCCGTTCATGAAATGGCGCATGCGTTGGAGACGCAGGCGGGTGTATGGGAGGATGAAAGGTTTTTACAGGCTATTCATAAGACAATAGGTGATATCAACCCGCTTTGGGATGCGATATTGGATGAAGATACTTTTGTAAGGCCTATCACTAGATTGGCTGATACAGAAACATTGGTGAGCATTTATCAAGGGCGTTTGTATGTAGAACAGGTGCCGCTCATCAACGAAAATATGGAGTTTAATATATATGCTTTAGCAGACTTTTTTGCTGAAGCGTATAGAGAATATATCCTTAATCCGCATAACTTGAAACGAAAGCAGCCGGAGATATATCGATATATTGATGAGGAGATGGAATAGTGGCATACACATATGAAAGACTTATTTCTGACTTGGAACATGATGAGAACTGGAACGTAATTCGTGAAAGAGCAAATAATGAAAAATTTGATTTAAAATGTATTCCAGAAGATTATAGAGCAGCAGTGAAAAAGTCTATTGATGAGTATTTTAAAAGGAAACACGAAAATCAGAAACTCTCTTCTAATGTGCATTATGATATTTCTCATTTTTGCAAAGAAAGGACAGTAAAATGAGTCTAAAAGAAGAACTTCTGCAAATCAAAACATATGAAGAGTATGAACCTCAGAGAGAAAAATTCCGAAGTCTTGTTAGGGACAAAGAAGTGTTGGAACATTTGAATATGCTGTATGGAAAAGGATACGTTGGTGGAGACATTGAACATGGTCTTATAGAAGAGGTTTACAAAACTCCGCCAGGTCAGGGAAAACAACGCATTGGAAGATAATGAAATCAACCACCGGTCAATAGGCTGGTGGTATTTTTATACCCATTCTCAGGTGTTGCGACATCGCAACAAATAGGGAGGTGAGTACAATAGGATTTTTCAAGTGGATCAGATGGATCAGACAGCACCGTTGCAGCCATCACTACCGCAAGCATTGGAGCCGGGATTCTGGTCCGTATGGCGGATATGTGATGCGCTGCTCATTATGCGGGAAAGAGAAGGGACGGTATGATTGATATTTTTTGTACCGGAGTATCCTTCTACGGCGTAAAGCTCAGCTATGCAGCAATGGAAATCATTATGAGAGAGGATTTTGTAAAAGATCAGGACTTTATTGAGTTTGTCTTTGAAGATGGAACCCAAGGAGCAGTCCGAAAGGGTACAGTCATTGGTTTTACAGAATCAACAGTAGAGGTTTAGACATGCTTAAAAGGCATGTTATTTTTATGCCCTGCCATAAGGCATAAAACTGGGCGCTACTCTGCCGGGAGTATAACCGACCGATCCCAATACCCGGAGAGCGGGAATAAAAATCTATGGAGGTAAGCACGATGGAATGGTTAAAGACAATTTTAGAGAAGGCAGTGATCACCGACGGGAAGCTGGACATTGATGCCACTATGAAGGAAATCAATGCAGAGTTCCCGAAGCATGCAGTACCGAAGCAGGACTACAATGATAAGGTGAAAGAACTGGGAACAGCCAATGATACGATCAAGGACCTTAAGAAAAATAATGCGGACAACGCAGATCTGCAGAAAAAGGTCAAGGACTATGAAGCTGAAGTGGCAGGACTTAAAACAGCAGCGGCGAATACCAAAAAGGAATACGCCTTAAAGGATAAGCTGAAGGAAGCTGGTGCTGTAGATGCGGATTACATCATTTACAAGCAGGGCGGTCTGGATAAATTCACATTTGACCAGGACGGCAAGGTCATCGGATTGGATGACGTTCTCAAACCGATGAGAGAAGCTTCTCCGCACCTGTTTAAGAATGCCGGCGGGACCGGTGGCTATAATCCGGCAGGAGGCGGAAATCCTCCAGGGAATAATCCGTTTGCAAAGGAAACCTATAACCTTACAGAACAGGGACGCCTGTTCAAACAGAATCCGGAGCAGGCCAGACAGCTGGCAGCTGCGGCCGGAGTAAAACTTTAAGAAAGAGAGGAATTTTAAATGGCAGGAACAACCTTACAGGACGTAATTGTCCCGGAACTTTTTAACCCGTACGTGCTTAACCGGACAATGGAGCTGTCTGCACTGGTGCAGAGTGGCATCATTGCAAATAACTCGGAGTTCGACGCTTTGGCATCCCAGGCGGCGCCGACCGTTAACATGCCGTTTTTCGAGGATCTGACAGGAGAATCTGAGCAGGTGATCGAGGGAACAGATCTTGAAGATAACAAGATCACATCGAACAAGGATGTGGCAGCAATTCTCCGTCGTGCAAAGATGTGGTCCGCGACAGATTTATCCGCAGCACTGGCCGGAGCAGATCCGATGAAGGCAATTGGTACTCTTGTGGCACGCTTCTGGGAACGTGACATGCAGAAGGAGTTAATTGCCATCCTCAGTGGTGTATTTGGAACTGTGCCGGCCGGCGGATCCGGAACTCCGCCGGCAGAGACCAGGCTTGAAAGCAACATCCTGGACATTTCCGGATTAAGCGGAACGAAGGCGAACTGGTCCGGAGCTGCGTTTATTGATGCGGAACAGAAGTTAGGTGATGCGAAGGCTCAGTTGACCGGTGTTTGCATGCACTCTGCAACAGAAGCATATCTGAAAAAACAGAATCTGATCGAGACCGTGCAGCCGTCCAATGACGTTGCATTCGGTCTGTATCAGGGAAAACGCGTTATCGTTGATGATGGCTGTCCGGTATCTGACGGTACCTACACGACGTATCTCTTCGGTAACGGGGCTGTAGCACTTGGAAATGGTCATCCTGTTGGATTCGTACCGACTGAGACCGATCGTGCAAAGCGCAAGGGTTCCGGTGTCGATTATCTGATCAACCGTAAGACCATGATCCTGCATCCGAGAGGGATCGCATGGCAGAATGCTGAGGTGGCAAAGACCGAGGGTCCGTCCAGAACTGAGGTGGCAAACCCGAAAAACTGGAAACCGGTCTATGAGCCGAAGCAGATCCGCATCGTGGCATTCAAGCACAAACTGGGATAGGAGGCGTTATGACATTTTCGGAGATGTTAGAGAAAGTGAAGAGTAACCTGAAAATCGAGGATGACACACGGGATCTCAATATCTCCGATGTCATCCTCAGTGTCTGCGATTACTGCAATCTGGACCAGGAGAAACTTCCGGAACGCCTGGAACCTTTTATCCGTAAAAAAGTGAAGGGCGTGATGGATTACGAAACCGTAAAAGGAACCGGTTATCAGCAGGACATTGCCAGCATTAAAGAGGGTGATGGAAGCATTACCTACGCCACGGATGGCAGTAACAGCCGGGAAGGCGTATACGGTTTGTCAGATGCTGATAAAACGGTACTGCGGCGTTACAGGAGGTTGAGAGGATATGTTTAACCCTTATGAAGTAATGTATGATTCGGTTATGGATGTGTACCGGTATCAGGACAAAAAGGATGACGCCGGTTTCGACGCGTCCGGCGAGAGTCTGGTGGCGTCCAGCATAAAGTGCCGATACAGCATTTCAAGCCAGGGAGCCGCAGGAAGCCCGGTGCCTTCCCTGCAGGTGGCTAATCAGCTCTTCTGCGGACTGGAAACGGATATCCGGGAAGGTGACAAAGTGGTGGTCACGCTGCACAACGGACGGAAGGTAAAACTTCGGGTTGGAGAGGTGCACCCTTACAGCTTTCAGTACCAGTGCCGAGTAGAGAGGGATGAGAAGGCGTGAGCAGTTCCAATTATCGAAGAAATAAGGCGGCGCTGGATGCGTTTCGGAAAGATCTGGAAGCAGAGATGGGTGATCTCTCGGAAATCGATATCAAGCTCTTAAACCAGGCAGTGAACGAAGGGGTACGGGACATCAAAAAGAATACACCAGTACGAACCGGACATTTGAGAAAGTCCTGGCGGTCGGCTCCTGCGGTAAAAGATCCTTCTGGGGTAAAGAAAGTTCTGGTCAATGTGGCGGACTATTCTGAGTTTGTAAACTATGGGCACAGAGTTGTAAGCCGATCGGGAAAGACAACAGGATTTGTTCCGGGAAACCATATGCTGGAGAAAGGTATTTCCTATATCGACAGGCGGCTGATGGGACTTTTCAAAGCAGAGATCGAACGGATCAGGAGGGAACACGATGGTTGAGAGTCTATATAAAGCGATTGCCGCGGAATGCCGCTCATCTGTGCCGAAGCTTAAGAAGATTTACCGGGATAACATTCCACAGAATATGGAATTTCCGTGTATCCTGGTAGAGATTACGGAAACGACGGCAAACCGGCGTCTGTCAGAAAGACAGCGGATCAAACAGAACTTTGATGTTCAGTATTTCCCTGGTGATGAAAGCGAAAACCGCAGAAAAGAATGTGAAAAAGTAAAACAGAAGATGCTCCGGCGTTTTGATGTGGTAAGCGCCGATGGCATCTCTTTTTATGTCAGGAACAAAAATGCATCTATCGTGGATGATGTTCTTCATCTGTTGTTCGATGTGACCTACACCGAATACGAGAAGAAAGAGATCCCGAAGATGGAAGAAATGAACACAAATATAGAAACGGAGGAAAAAGATGGCAGGAATATGGGAAAGCCAGAATAAGGTCATTCCGGCAGCGTACATCAACCTTGTTACCAATACACCGTTGAGCATCACGGCCGGAGACCGGGGAACTGTGGCGCTGGCACAGGAACTGTCCGTGGGAGATGACGGTGCTATCTATCGCATCACAGCGACGGAGGCAAATTATCCGGAGAATGCTACTGCTGCAGATAAGAAACTGGCAAATCTGGCACTTCTGGGAGCCAAGACGGTGCTTTTATATAAGCTTCCGCCAAATCATACGGATGATCATGTGGAAGCGATGCTTGCAAAGTTAAAGACGGAAGACGCAAACGTGATCGTGTATCCGTATTTGAAGTCCACAACATCTGCATCAACCGCTCAGCAGACGATCGCAAACTGGGTTAAGGCAATGCAGGAAGAGGAAGGTAAGAACATTACGGCGGTTTTGACCAATTATGTTGCAGACAGCCAGTATGTGATCAACAACGTACAGGGAGTAACGCTTTCAGATGGATCCACACTGACTGCAGCAGAAACAGGTGCATGGATCGGCGGTGTAACGGCCGGGGCAAAGATCACGGAATCCAATACCGCAAGAAAGTTTGTCGGCGCGATCGATGTAACACCAAGAATGACAAAGACGGAGATGGAGACGGCGATCAAGGCAGGAAAGCTGATCCTTACTGTGGACAAGTCCCAGAATGTCACGGTCGTGGCAGATGTAAACTCGCTGACAAGCACGACACAGACCCTCGGTGACATCATGAAGCAGAACCGGTCTGTACGTACTGCGTGCGGAATCCGGGAGGACATCGGAACGGTCTGGGATTCCAACATCAAAGGTAAGTACGACAATAACGAGGAAGGACGATCTATTTTCAAGAGCGCCCTGGTTGAGTATTTCGCTGATCTGGAACGCCGTGGTGCGATTCAGAATTTCAGTGCAGATGACATCACAGTAGAAGCCGGAACGGCGATCAACGCTGTGGTAGTAACCGTTGCAGTTCAGCTTGTTGGCAGCATGGAGATTGCCTACATCACAGTAAATCTGACGTAAGGAGGGAGCCAGATGGCAAATTATACACAGCTCAGTGATACCCTCGGTGGATCTGAAGGAAAAGGCTTTATCACCCGTAGCGGACAGAACCGTGAAATGTTTGAGATTTCGAAGATCGATGCGCATGTCACACTGACTGTTGCAGAGAAAAAGCTTCTCGGGCACCGTATGAAGCAGCATAAAGTTGTTGGAGCAACCGGAGAGGGATCCGGCACATTTTACTTCATGAATTCGGATGCATTAAAAGAGTTTCTCGGATACAAAAAGAATGGCGTTTACCCGGCATCCACCCTGCAGTTCCTGAATGAAGATCCGCAGTCAACGGTGGGCCGGCAGACAGTGACTCTGTTCCATGTGATCTTAAAGACAGTCCCGGTCGCATACCTGGAAGACGATAGCGAGGACCCGATCACATTTGATTCTGATTTTACATTCGATGACTGTGACTGCCTTGAGGCGTTCCAGTTACCGGAGAATTTTAGATAAGGAGAGAAGACTATGGCAGATATGAAAGAAATGGATTTATATGGCTTTTTACATCCGGAAATAACTCCGGATAAAGAGATTATCGTATCCAGCCGTTTTAAAACAAAAGGAGGGGATCCTCTTCCTTTTGTGATCAGACCGCTGACACAGGATATCTGTGATGCGATCCAGAGAGGCTGCATCAAGACGGATAAGAAAGGAAACCAGACATTTGACCGTGTAAAGTATGTGGCAGAGACAACGGCAGCCGCGGTGGTATTCCCGGATCTGAAGAATGCCGAGCTTCAGAAAACTTATGGCGTAATCGGAGAGGTGTCTCTTCTCAAAAAGATGCTTTACACAAATGAATATGATCGCCTGATCGATGAGGTTCAGACGCTATCTGGTCTGGAGAATTTCGACGATTTGAAGGATGAAGCAAAAAACGCATAAGGCATAATGATCTGGAATTTTGTCTGGCTCATTATGCCCTGCAGAAACTGCATATTCTCCCTGAAACACTGGCAACGATGCCGATCAGGGAGAAAGCAATTGTATTAGCAAGTATTGAACTTCGAATTGAGGCGGAGAAGAGAGCTGCGAATAAGCATTAGGGAAGGAGGAACCACATGGGAGTACTGAGAGCAGTGTTTGAGTTGCAGGATCGATATTCATCGCGAATCTCGAAAATCATGCAGGCCTCCGACCGGGCGGCAGCATCGATTGAAAAGGCGAGTACGGCGGCCGATAAAGTCAGTACAGGACTTGATAAGGTAGGAAAATCAGGAACAAAGGCTGGGGCAGGATTGAGCGGAGCAGGCGCGGGTGCCGACAAGACCAAGACGAAGATGAAAGGGCTTGGCGATGAGATGGAGCGGACAAAGAAGACTGCTGATCGAGTCGCAAAAGCTCTGGCGGGTGTCTTCGCTGTAAAAACTGCTGTCGATGTTGGAAAAATGCTTGGTTCTGCTTCTGATGCATATGCAAATGCAAATACCAGACTGAACCTTGTGAATACGGATGATTCCGGGAATGTTATCGACCCGAGTTTCCAGAATAAGGTCTACGCCTCCGCGCAGCGTTCCAGGGCATCTTTTGAGAGCACAGCGAATGGAATTGCCAGCCTAGGCTTAAATGCCAGCAACGCCTTTAAAAACCAGGATGAGCTGATTGCCTTCGTTGAGTCGATCAATAAGCAGTTTGTAATTGGTGGAACAGAAGCCGGAGCTGCGGCAGGAGCCATGGTCCAGCTGACGCAGGCCATGGGATCCGGAGCGCTCCGGGGCGATGAGCTGAATTCCGTCCTGGAAGCAGCGCCGAGCATTGCCAGAAATATCGAAAAATACATGGGATGGGCGGAAGGCTCCATCAAGAAGTATGCCGAGAAAGGCATGCTGTCGGCAGAGATGGTAAAAAATGCCCAGCTTGCGGCGATGGATGAGATTGACCGGAAGTTTAATTCTATGCCGATGACCTGGGCACAGGTCTGGACAAGCGCCATGAACATGATCCAGAAAGGATCAGCTCCGTTCTTAACGGTAGTCAGCTGGCTGGCGAATAACATGTCGATCATCGGGCCGCTGCTCTTGGGATTAGGTGCGGCGCTGGCAGTGTACGCATCGTTTACCTATGGAGCGGCGGCAGCCCAGTGGGTATTGAATGCGGCGACAGCGGTGTGGAATGCGTTGTGCACGATGAATCCGGCAGGGCTCATGATGATTGGAGTCATAGGCTTGATTGCAGTCCTGTACGCCGGTGTGGAAGCGTTTAATAAAATTACTGGTGCTTCGGTCAGTGCAACGGGAATTATCTGTGGAGGATTTTCTGTGGCTGCACAATTTGTTGTGAATTTAGGCTTGTCAGCGGCGAATGTGTTCCTTGCAATAGCAAATGGTGGACGGGCTGTTGCGTTTAATATCAAAACAGCATTCGGCAATTCAATTCGTAATGTTCAATCGTTCTTTTACAATCTGCTGGCGACGGCGACAGAGGTGATTGGAGGAATTGCCGAGAAGCTCAATGCCCTTCCGTTTGTAAATATTGATGTTGCGGGTTTATCTGGAAAGGCTGATACCTATCGGGCAAAGGCACAGCAATATGCATCGGAAAAAGGATCCTACGAGGACGTAGGCGCCGCTTTTAATAAGGGACTTAATACATTCGATACCTGGAAAAAGGGATGGGCACAAAATGCTTATAATAAAGGCTACAGCTGGGGATCCAACGCAGCCGGTAAAGCAACCGATTTCTTTAATGGCGGTGTCGGATCTTCGATCGGAACCGTCGGGGATCCGGCTGTCGTAAAGGGAACTGAAAAGAATGGCAGCATCAAGGCGTCGTTGGAAGATGAGGATATTAGCTATCTGAAGGAACTTGCAGAACGTGACTATGTTGCGAGAATCGCCCAGAATACACTGGCGCCGAACATCGCAATCACATTTACCGGGGATATTCACAAGGAAACGGATTACGAGCAGATCGGACCGGCAATCGCTCAGATTCTTAGAGATGAACTGGAAACAGCACCGGAGGGATTATACTGATGAGCTACAGCGTGTACATCAAATACAGGAGTAAACGGTATAAGCTTCCGGTGAACCCGGAAGAAATCAAGAAGAAACAGAAGCTGAATATTGAGAAATACCAGGTGCTCGGCAGCGGACAGGTAAGCGTTCCAACTTACCAGGCATTGAATGAGTATAACTTCGAATGTGAACTTCCGCACCATGAGATGCACTATATGGAACCGGGCAGCCGCGCGGATCCGGACTGGTACATTCGAATGCTCACGAAGGCACAAAAAGAGAAAACGCCGGTCCGGCTCATTTATTCCAATGGCATGACGGATGATGAGTCGGTGATGGTGCTGGTGGAATCCTGTGAAATTTTGGAAAAATCGGGAGAAGAGGGGGATAAATATCTTGCCCTCTCGTTCCTTCAGTATCGGAAACCGTCAAAGAAATACCGCGCGGTTGTGACACCGGTAGCGACGGTGGCCCAGCCAGAGACACCGCAGCCAACGAACCCGGCAGTGGAGGAAGGAAAGACATATACTGTGCAGAAAGGAGATTCCCTCTGGAAGATCGCAAAACAGTTCTATGGGAATGGGGCATAGTATTCGAAAATCGTAAGTGCGAACGCGGATAAGATCAAAAATCCAAATTTGATTTATCCGGGGCAGGTATTCACGATTCCATCATGAGGAGGACGTTATGCAGCTATGCGTGGAAAATAATGGTGTGATCTATGAAATATCAGAAATGTGCTCGGAGCTTAGCTGGCAGGACAAATTGAATTCTGGCGCTTCCGTCCTGGAATTTACATACCTGTATGACGGAGAACTGATGATCAAAAATGGAGATGTCGTCCGACTCACTAATACCAGTGAGAAGGATGGCATCTTTTTCGGAGAAGTATTCCGTGTCAGTATGGGTGAAGACCGGCGGGTGAAAGTAAAGGCGTATGATCAGTTACGACGCGGAAAGTCTAAAGATATCATTCCATTAAAAGGCGGACAGGACGATGTGGTATCCGTTACTCAGTCGATGTGCAGATATCTGAATCTAACGGCCGGGGATATGCCGACAGGAATTTCATACAAAGTTCCAAAGGATAAAGTAAAGTACCAAGACACATGGATTGATGTGATCTATGGACTGATCGGAGATACCCTTCTTAATACAAAAACTGCGGATAATCCGCAGGGAGAATGGTATCGTTTGGCGGACGTTTACGGAAAAATCCGGTTGGATAACCTCCGGGACCTTCAGCTCCCTTTGGTACTTGGTGATGATTCCCTAGCATATGGATACAGCTGGGAGAAGTCCATCGATGATGAATTTTACAATGTGGTGAAGATCTCCTGGATGGATGAGAAGAACGGAAAGGCGCAGACCACCCAGGCTGCAGATCAGGATTCAGTAAATCGATATGGTAACCTACAGTATTATGAGCATGTTTCGGATAAGAGCGCTGACGCGGGAAAGCTTCAGGAGAAGGCGAAGAAGCTTCTACAGCTATATAACCATGAGAAAGAAACGATAAAGCTGTCCTGTATCGGGGATCATTCTGTGAGAGCTGGATGCAGTATTTATGGCAGCATTGCAGATATCGAACTGGACCGGCGTGTGATCGTAAAAGAAGTAACACACAAATATTTGCCGACGCACACAATGGAACTGGAGGTGATTGCCCAATGATGCTGACGGAAGAATTGAAGAAAGTGATGAGCGCATTTCTGAACAATCAGAAACTGCCCGCGATAATTGTGGGTACCTATGACGGATCCGGGGTTCGGGTGAATGAGAAGTTCAAGATCCCGGCGGCACAGCTTTCTGGAAACATGAAAGCGCAGCTGAGGACAGGAGATAAGGTCCGCATGATTGCGGGAACCGGTTGGGAGGAATTTTACGTATTGGAGATCATTGAACGGCGTCTGGCCTTCAAGGAGGAAATAAAAGAGGAGGCGCTGAAGTAATGGCTTTGACAACAGATACCAGAATTCAGAAACAGACATTTTCAAATCGGAGCTACAACGACTCAGGCACCTGTATTCGTGGAATGGTAAATGATCTGGAGGCACTGGGGCAGGCAATCCGGAAACGACTCTCGACGCAGCAGTTTGAATATCCGATCTACAGCTTCAATTATGGAGTGAACTGGCGGGACCTGATCGGACAGGATCAGGAGTATATTCGGGCTGAGATGCAGCGGATGATCCGGGAGACACTGCTGCAGGACGACAGGATCAGCGATGTGTCTGGCTTTTTGTTTGAGTTTAAGGGAATCACCTGCGTATGTTCTTTTGATGTGTCGAGCATATTTGGTCAGTTACGGGAAGGAGTTGAGGTGAATGTTTGAAGATAAGACGTATGAAAATATCCTTCAAGGTATGCTCAATCGTGTCTCTAACGATGTGGACAAACGAGAGGGCAGTGTGATTTATGATGCCCTTGCCCCGGCGGCGTATTTTCTGGCAGATCAGTATTTTCAGCTGAGTAACTTTGTTGACCTTGTTTTCCCGGACACAGCGGTCGGAGAGTATCTGGACCGTGCCGTTAGCGGATATGGAGTGAATAGAAAAGTTGCAAGCCCGGCAGTTCGGAAAATCGTAACATCCGGAGATGTTGCAATCGGGACAAGATGGATGATCAGTGATGTGGCATATCGGATAATCGGTCGGATAGATGAAAATGTCTATGAGGCAGAATGCGAGACAGCAGGGAAGATCGGAAATACATATTCGGGCTCTTTGGAGCCGCTCTCGGCAGTTTCGAATGTGACCGCAGAACTGACGGACATTATTACTGATGGAGCCGATGAAGAGGCAGATGAAGCGCTGAGAGAACGTTTCTATGAGAAGGTACGGAATCCAGCGACATCGGGAAATAAACATCATTACAGACAGTGGGCTCTTGAAGTCCCTGGCGTCGGAGATGCGAAAGTATTTCCTCTGGATTCTGGAGATGGGACATTAACAGTACTGATTGTAGATGTAGACAAGGCGAGAAACCCTTCGTTGGAGCCTGCCGTGCGAGATTACATAGAAACAGTTCGTCCAATCGGAGCAACGGTCACGGTCTCGAGTCCGACAATGAGGTCTGTCAATGTGTCAGCGAATGTGATTCTGGATGGAACAAAAACGTTGGATGATGTGCTTGCTATGTTCAAGAGTCAGTTCACGGAGTATTTAAAATCGTTGGTTTTTGTGGAGTATCGTGTCAGCTATGCGAAAATCGGAAGTCTTCTTCTCAATATTGAAGGAGTCCAGGATTACGATGATTTAAGGCTTAATAATTCCACCGGCAATATCATAGTAGGAGAGAAAGAAATTCCTGCGATGGGTACGGTAAGTCTGGAGGAGGTGCATACAATTGCGGCTGATTGAGGTCTTACCAGATTATTACGATGATAACGAAACGATGCAGGAGATTCAGGGAAATCTATCGCAGGAGTCGGATAACTTGGAAGATGGCCTTGCAAATACCTTAAAGGAGATATATTGGACAAGCGCTACGGGAAAAGGATTGCTCTCAAGACATGAGAGAATATTCGGAATTATCCCTGATGCAGGAAAATCAGATCGTTACCGGAGAGAAAAAATTTCAGCAAAAGCGGCGGGGGCCGCGACCACATTGGTGGCACTGATCCGGAATATCGCAGAAAGTTATACCAATGCAGCGGTAGAGATAAAAGAGGATAACCCGAAATACACAGCAACGGTTCGGTTTACGGGAACATCGGGAATTCCTGGGAACATTAAAGACATCAAAGAGAGTATCGAAGAAGCGATTCCATGCCATATCAGGATATTGTATGAGTATATTTTCAACACCTATGGAGCTGTTGGAACCTTCACGCATGAACAGCTTGCTGCATTTACTCATTATAAGATTCGAAATGGACACTTGAAGACCAGAATCATGGAGATGGGGACTTATCAGCATATCGAACTTGGGCAGCTGACTCATGATCAGATTACGAAAGGAGATTTACCGAATGGCAACTAACACAACAAATTATGGATTTAAAAAGCCAGATGAAAGTGATTTCTATGACGTGGCGGATCAGAATAAAAACTGGGATCTGGCAGATGAAGCACTGAAAAATCTGGATACGCCGACATTTGAAGACTATACTGGATCAACCGCAGTTCCGTCAGCAACGGATGCAATCGATCAGATCAAATCGAAAGGAAAGCTGGGGGCACTCTTATCAAATATCAAGGCTGCATTTAAAGGGGCTTGCTTAATTGGCCATATTGTCAACAACTGCGTGACGGACAACGCTGGATTGCCGTTATCAGCGGCGCAGGGGAAGGTGCTGAAGGATCTCTACACTCAATTGTATAGTGATATCGATAAGAAAAAATCTCCCTTCGGTAATGCTTTGGAACCCGGGGATGTTGGTTTAAATTGCTATGGATATTTGATGAGCCGTTTCGGTTTAGATGGTGTGAGCACATCACAGAAAGGTGATAAATATTATCTCGCTGTTAGCTCCAAAGGGCAAATATATGGCGGCGCTCAAATTAACGGAGCAGAAAATATTACATGGAAAGAAAGTGCATCAAAAACGGACTTACCAAATATTTTTACAGCCAAATTAGGCACATCCAATCAAGAAAGTAATCATGCTACAACCATAAAAGGATTATGGAATAGCTTTCCAGAAAATCAGGTATTTGCTTGTAATTTAGTTGATATTAATAATTTCTGCGTATTCGGCTTTATATATACTAATCATAAATACGGAGCAGTGTTATATTTGGCTTTTAACAATTGCGGCATCGTAAAATGTAATAACGGAACTTTTAGCGATACGAAGCTATAGTGCCTTATTTTTTATTACGTAACACTGTTAACCGTTGTTCCGGTTAATTTAAGCCATGTGGAAGCTCTCTCGTTTCTCACATAGATAGATTTTTCTGCGGCAATGTCTGGGATATAGATAAGTACATTACGCCAGTCACCTTTTTGGGGATTTCCACCAAGAAAAATCAATGTACCATATTTATATGCACCATCAGGCGCACCTTTATACCAAGCCCCCTCTGTGCCTACGCTCCAGATAGATAATGGGGCATTATCGTTGTTTATATTTGTCCAATCAGTAGGGACGGTAGAAGGAAACATATTTTTTTGTGTCAGGAGTATTTCTCTTGTATAAGTTGAAAAATTATCATTAGATGTATACAAAGAAACATCTTTAGAATTAACCTGAAGACGAGAAATTTCTTTTCCGTTTTCCCATGCACGTAATGCAGTCCAATCAGGTCCATGACGAATAAAAGTATTGCTCTCACTATACAATTGAGTATGTGTTCTGGGTAAATGCCCTATCAGAGCCTCCATCCTTTACAATGAAATGTGAAGGAAAGGAGGCTTTTATGATAGAGCAGATTATCAAAAACGTACTTAATGCGATGACGTCGCGGCTGGATCCAGAGCAGTTGGAACATCTTAGCAATGTACTTTACATGAATTTCCATGGAAAAGAGCTTCGGGAGGAATGTACCGAACTGGTGAATACTGAAGAAGACGGGGATGAAGCGCGAATCAGAATGTTTGTGGCCAGCAAGATCGCGATGAATCGAAAGCGTAAAACCCTGGAACACTACGTGAAGGAAGTCCGGAATGTGATGACCTTTTTGGGTAAAAGCATTGCGGACATAACAAGCATGGATCTCCGGATGTATTACGGGTATATGCGCGAAGTTAAAGGAATGAAAGCAATCACTGTGCAGACAAGGTTGCACTATTTATCCAGTTTCTGGGACTTTTTGGTAACGGAAGAACTTGTCCGGGGAAATCCGGTAAAGAAAGTCGGCACATTAAAATTGGAAAAAGAGATAAAGAAGCCGTTTTCGGCTGAAGAAATGGAGCGGTTGCGCGATGCTTGCCCAGGAGTGAGAGACAGGGCGATGATTGAATTTTTGTATTCTACTGGTGTTCGCGTTTCCGAGATGGCAGCCTTAAATGTTGGCGATATCGAAATGGGGCGACAGGAATTGATTGTATACGGAAAGGGGAGCAAAGAACGAAAAACTTATCTAACGGATTCGGCGAAGTTTTACCTAAAACGATACCTAAAAGAACGTGATGCAAAGGATAATGATCCGCTATTCGGTGCGGAGCATCATCCGAATCGTCGTCTGACGGTGGCCGGGATTCAGTACATGCTCCGGCAACTGGGTGCCCGGGCCGGAGTAGAAAAGACACATCCGCACCGGTTCCGGCGGACAATTGCCACAGACCTGTTGGCCAGAGGCATGCCGATCGAACAGGTGAAAGAGTTTCTTGGTCACGAAAAGCTGGATACAACTCTCATATATTGCACCGTTAAGGAAGAACAGGTGAAAGCGTCCCACCGGAAGTACGCATAAGAGCAAAAAAATATGATTTTTAGGCAGGCGGAAACGGCTGCTTGTTTGCTATGCGCGGAGATATGGCGGCGGGAAACGGCAGATCTGACTGACCGGCTTAATTGTATAGTGATCTGGGGATAAACTTGCAGTGTAATATCAATAGTTTTCCGACACTGAATGCAAACACCGGAGACTTTGTTGACATCACATTCGGAGATCCGATGCCTGACTTGAATTATGTCGTTGTTGCCAGTGTATGTGATGGGTCACAGAACTGGTCGCACATTGGACTCTCAGTATCTACTCGCACCAAGACTGGATTTAAACTGAGTGTATGGAATAATTCAGAAAATATTGCAAATGCCTTTTCCGTTTGTTGGATTGCAGCAAGAAATCGGTTAACGATTTAACTAAAGATCATTGTAAAAATACTTAAATACTTTTTAACCCTTCCATGCTACAACGTGATCCGATCCTGCTTGATCTGTAAAGTGCAGATCCCCGCCAACATCAAGCCACAGGACACCGGCGTTTTTCCCTTGATTTTCAAATGCAAGTTGGGGCCTTCCTCCAGAATCGGGATTTTGGCTACTTATAAGAATTGGTGCCTTAGTCCATGAATCCTTCTCAATGTTGGTGGACGTATAGTATAAATTCCGGCCACTATACCCATTATCCACTGTTTTTGATGCGCAATCGGCTACCTTTGTCGATAGAGCCTGCGAGTCACTATACAATTGAGGGAAAGAAGAAAAATCAACTCATAGAGACAAAAGTCAATTGAAAAATCACATAAATTTGAAAATTCAGGATCCGCGAGGGTCCTTTTTATATACAAAAAAATAAATCATGGAGGTAAAAATCATGGAAAAAATCAAAGTCAAGGGTAAGCTCTACGAGATCAGGAGCATCCAGACAACCGAACCGCATGTACTGCAGATCATCTTCGCCGGTACGCCGCCGACGAAATGGGGAGATATCACTCTCTATACAGCCGGTGATATCGAGTGTGCAACGCTGACGGGATGGGAGACTGTGTACCGCGATGAGGGACAGACTATCTACTTATCTGATGACGGCAGTACATACAAGGCGCCGGATCCGGATAGCGGTGGCGAGATCCTTCCCCCGGAGCCGTACACGCCGACATTGGAGGAACTGCAGGCGGCAAAGAAACAGGAAG
>ERZ836829.851-NODE-851-length-26007-cov-4.154786_pt1 | contig 26007 bp, 31 predicted proteins | sample MGYA00519574_ERZ836829 | MGnify/ENA primary metagenome ERZ836829 (study PRJEB31850, sample SAMEA3708808) | human gut metagenome | biome: human gut; feature: human-associated habitat; material: faeces | place: China | collected 2014 ... | reverse complement strand
TCAGAAGTAATAATCATATGTATGCTCAGATTATTGACGACTCAGTCGGCAATACTCTGGTAGCAGCATCCACCAATGAGAAGGCAGTTAAGGCTGAGCTTGAGCACACCAATGACACTGCAGCAGCAACTTATGTTGGAACTCTGATCGCTAAGAGAGCTCTGGAGAAGGGTATCGAGGAAGTCGTTTTCGATAGAGGCGGTTTCATTTACCAGGGTAAGATCCAGGCACTTGCAGACGCAGCTCGTGAAGCTGGTCTGAAATTCTAGTAGAGAGGAGAACGGCATGAAGCGTACAATTATTGACCCAAGTCAGTTTGAATTAAATGACAACGTAGTAGCAATCAAGCGTGTATCCAAAACCGTAAAAGGTGGACGTACCATGAGATTCTCTGCTCTGGTAGTAGTAGGTGATGGCAATGGTCACGTAGGTGCAGGTCTTGGTAAGGCTGGTGAGGTTCCGGAGGCAATCCGCAAAGGAAGAGAAGCAGCTATGAAGAACCTGGTAGAGATCCCGGTTGACGAGAACAAGAGTATCCCGCACGACCACATCTGCAAGTTCGGCAGCTCTTCTGTACTGTTAAAGAAGGCTCCGGAAGGTACTGGTATCATCGCTGGTGGTCCGGCTCGTTCCGTACTGGAGCTTGCTGGTATCAAGAACATCCGTGCTAAGTCTTTAGGCTCCAACAACAAGACCAACGTTGTTCTTGCAGTGATCAACGGTCTGACTCAGCTTAAGACTCCGGAAGAGTATGCAAGACTTCGCGGCAAATCTGTTGAAGAGATCTTAGGCTAAGGAGGGTAATGAAATGGCAGAGAAGTTAAAAGTAACGTTAGTCAAATCCCCGATCGGTGCTATCCCGAAGCAGAAAGCTACCGTAGAGGCTCTGGGCCTGAAGAAAGTCAACAAGACTGTTGAACTTCCGGATAACGAGGCTGTCAGAGGTATGATCTGGCACGTAAAGCATTTAGTTAAGGTAGAAGAAATCTAATTATAGAAGTAAGGAGGTGCAGTGCAATGGATTTATCCAATTTACAGCCTGCTGTTGGTTCTAAACATAGTGATAATTTCAGAAGAGGACGCGGTCACGCTTCCGGAAACGGCAAAACTGCTGGTAAGGGCCACAAGGGTCAGAAAGCACGTTCTGGCGCACCGAGACCTGGTTTCGAGGGTGGTCAGATGCCGTTATACAGACGTCTCCCGAAGAGAGGCTTCAAGAATCGTAACACCAAAGTTATCGTTGGTATCAATGTAAGCGCTTTAGAGTGCTTCGAGAACGATGCAGTTGTTACTGTTGAGACTCTTCTTGAGAGCGGAATCGTTAAGAATCCGAGAGATGGCGTCAAGATCCTGGGTAACGGAGAACTGACCAAAAAGCTGACCGTAAAGGCAGATGCATTCAGTGAGGGTGCGAAGGCTAAAATTGAAGCTTTAGGTGGAACCTGCGAGGTGATCTAATATGTTAAAGACACTCCGAAATGCATGGAAGATCAAGGAGATCAGAACAAAACTGATCTTCACCTTCCTCATGCTGGTGGTCATCCGTTTTGGATCTGAACTGCCGATTCCTGGAGTTAAGACGGACTTTTTCGCGAATTTCTTCGCGAATCAGTCCACTGATGCATTTGGATTTTTCAATGCGATGACTGGCGGATCCTTCTCCTCCATGTCTATTTTCGCACTGAGTATCACCCCGTACATTACATCTTCCATCATCATGCAGCTGCTCACGATCGCAATTCCGAAGCTGGAAGAGATGCAGCGTGACGGCGAGGATGGCCGTAAGAAGATCGCAGAGTACACCCGTTACTTAACGGTTGCGCTTGCACTGATCGAGTCCATCGGAATGGCAGTCGGTTTCGGCGGCCAGGGACTTCTGATCAATTACAATGTATGGAGCGTGGTTATTGCAGTCGCTACCATGACTGCAGGAAGCGCATTCCTGATGTGGATCGGTGAGCGTATTACTGAGAAGGGCGTGGGCAATGGTATTTCCATCGTCCTGCTGTTCAATATCGTATCCTCTCTCCCGCAGGATGTGAACACCCTGTACACCAGATTCTTAAGCAACAGCAAGAATATCGGATCAACTGTGCTGATCGTGCTCATCATGCTTGCGGTTACCGCAGCCATGGTTGTGTTCGTAATCATCCTTCAGGATGGTGAGCGCAGAATTCCGGTCCAGTATTCTAAAAAGATGGTTGGCAGAAAGTTAGTGGGCGGCCAGGCTTCCCACATTCCGTTAAAGGTGAACACCGCAGGTGTCATCCCGGTAATCTTTGCTTCCTCCATCATGTCCTTCCCGATTGTGATCGCACAGTTTTTCCATCCGGATTACACCACCATCGGCGGTAAAATCCTGATGGTCCTGAACTCATCTTACTGGTTCAGACCGGAGATGCCGACATATTCTGTGGGACTGGTGATCTACCTTGTATTGATCGTGCTTTTCGCATACTTCTATACATCCATCACCTTCAATCCGCTGGAAGTGGCAAACAATATGAAGAAGTCCGGCGGTTTTATCCCGGGTATCCGCCCAGGTAAACCGACTTCCGAATATCTTGACAAGATCTTAAATTACATCGTATTTATCGGTGCAGTTGGCCTGATCATTGTCAGCGTTATCCCGATCACCATTTCCGGAGTATTCACGGTAAGCCGTCTGTCCTTCATGGGTACCTCCCTGATCATTATCGTCAGTGTTATCCTGGAGACCATTAAGGCTATTGAATCTCAGATGATCGTTAGAAATTACAAAGGCTTTTTAAATGATTAAGCGTTCGTAAGAGAAAGCTGCTGCCCATATGCGTGCAGCAGCTTCTTTTGTATAACAGGAAATTACGTCCTGTCATAGAGGAACGCCCTGCGAGGAGGATTAACCAGATGAAGATCATCATGTTAGGTGCTCCGGGTGCCGGCAAAGGCACCCAGGCAAAGAAGATTGCAGCGAAATATGGTATTCCGCATATCTCTACCGGAGATATTTTCCGTGCAAATATCAAGGGCGGTACAGAGCTGGGTATGAAGGCGAAGTCTTACATGGATCAGGGACAGCTTGTTCCGGATGATGTCACCATCGGCATGCTGTTAGACCGTATTGCAGAGGCTGACTGCGAGAACGGATATGTGCTGGACGGTTTCCCGAGAACTATTCCGCAGGCAGAAAGCCTGACAGAAGCACTTGATAAGCTGGGCCAGAAGATGGATTTCGCAATTGATGTTGATGTACCGGATGAGTCCATTATCAACCGTATGTCAGGCAGAAGAGCGTGTCTCTCCTGCGGTGCTACCTATCACATCGTATACAATCCGACCAAAGTGGAAGGTGTCTGTGACGCATGCGGCCAGAAGCTGGTACTGCGTGACGACGATAAGCCGGAGACTGTAAAGAAACGTCTGACGGTATATCATGACCAGACTCAGCCGCTGATTGATTATTACAAAAAGGCCGGAATCCTGAAATCTGTAGACGGAACACAGGATTTAAACAAAGTATTTGAGGACATCGAAGCTGTCCTGGAGGCGTAATATGTCAGTAACGATCAAATCCGCAAGAGAGATTGAGCTGATGCGGGAGGCCGGAAGAATTCTGGCGAAGGTACATGAGGAACTGGAGAAAGCCATTCACCCGGGCATGTCCACTCTGGACATTGACCGTCTGGGCGAGAAGCTGATCCGCGAGTTCGGGTGTGTTCCTTCCTTTAAGAATTACAATGGCTACCCGGCATCCATCTGTGTTTCTGTGAATGATGAGGTGGTACATGGTATTCCGAATAAGCACCATATCATCAAGGAGGGCGACATTGTCAGCCTGGATGCAGGCGTCATTTACAAAGGCTATCATTCTGATGCTGCAAGAACCCACGCGGTTGGTGCCATCAGCCCGGAAGCGCAGAAGCTTATCGATGTTACCAGGCAATCTTTCTTTGAGGGGATTAAGTTCGCGAAAGCTGGCAATCATCTCAATGATATCTCTTCCGCAATCCAGGCCTATGCAGAAAGCTTCGGATACGGTGTTGTCCGCGATCTGGTGGGACACGGTATCGGATCTCATCTGCACGAGGAGCCGGAGGTGCCGAACTTTGCGCAGAAGCGCAAGGGCATCAAGCTGGTTCCGGGTATGACGCTGGCCGTTGAGCCCATGATCAATATCGGAACACCGAACGTAGCATGGATGGATGACGACTGGACGGTGGTTACAAAAGACCACAGCCTGTCTGCTCATTATGAGAACACCATTCTGATCACTGAGGGTGAGCCGGAGATCTTATCTCTGTAAAGGCGGTGTGCGATGAAAATGGAACTGTACTGTCCGGCAAGATCTCTTGCGGGACATGACAAAAACCAGTATTTTATCATAGTATCCGATGAAGGGGAATACGTTGCCATGGCAAATGGAACCACCCACAGGGTGGACGACCCGAAGCGGAAAAACAAGAAACATATTCAGGCAGGGAAGACGCCGCTCTTTACGGCGTCTCCCACTGATGAAGAAATCCGAAACGAGCTGAACGCCTGGGTGAAACGCCACGGCTGTATTTAGGAGGAATTGATTACATGTCTAAATCAGATGTTATTGAAATTGAGGGAACTGTTGTTGAGAAGCTGCCGAACGCAATGTTCCAGGTAGAGTTAGAGAACGGCCATCAGGTACTGGCTCATATCAGCGGTAAGCTGCGTATGAACTACATCCGTATCCTGCCGGGCGACAAGGTTACCCTTGAGATGTCTCCGTATGATTTAAGCAAGGGCAGAATCATCTGGAGAGATAAATAAGGTTATAGAAGCAGCCGCTTTTATAAATAAAAAATAGTAAAAAATATTTAGAAAAACACTTGCATAATAGGAACCATGATGTTATAATATCATGGCGACTTTGTTGAGATGCTGGGCGAAGTTTGTCTAAAATTAGTCCGGCTGTACCAATATATCTGGACAGATATATGCAACTGTAGAAAGGAGAATTGCCGTGAAGGTGAGATCATCAGTAAAACCGATTTGCGAAAAGTGCAAAATCATCAAACGCAAAGGCAGTATCAGAGTAATCTGTGAAAATCCTAAGCACAAACAGAGACAAGGTTAAAAACAAAAAGTTATAGGAGGTTACGACGCAAATGGCTCGTATTTCAGGTGTTGATTTACCAAGAGAAAAACGTGTTGAAATCGGTCTGACTTACATCTACGGAATCGGTAGAACAAGTGCAAACCGTATCCTTGCTGAGGCTGGCGTTAATCCTGACACCCGTGTTAAGGATCTGACCGATGACGAAGTGAAGAAGCTGGCAGCTGTTATTGCTGACACTCAGACTGTTGAGGGTGATCTTCGCAGAGAGATCGCTATGAACATCAAGAGACTGCAGGAGATTGGCTGCTATCGCGGAATCCGTCATAGAAAAGGTCTCCCGGTTCGTGGTCAGAAGACCAAAACCAATGCAAGAACCCGCAAAGGTCCTCGTAAGACTGTTGCAAACAAGAAGAAATAAGTAATTCGTTACATTATGTAGAATCACGTTGCATGTTTTAAAAACAGGAAACAGGATTCGGAAATTCAAGAAAGTAGGTTAGTTTAAAATGGCTAAAAAAGTGTCCACTGCAAAAAAAGTGACAAAAAAGCGCGTAAAGAAAAACGTTGAACGCGGACAGGCACATATCCAGTCTTCTTTTAACAACACCATCGTTACCTTAACCGATGCACAGGGTAACGCGTTGTCCTGGGCAAGTGCCGGTGGTCTGGGATTTAGAGGTTCAAGGAAATCTACTCCATATGCAGCTCAGATGGCTGCAGAAACTGCCGCTAAAGCAGCTTTAGTACATGGTTTAAAATCTGTAGACGTTATGGTTAAAGGACCTGGTTCAGGCCGTGAGGCAGCAATTCGTGCGCTTTCCGCATGCGGTATTGAAGTAACTAGCATTAAGGACGTAACTCCGGTTCCACATAACGGATGTCGCCCGCCAAAACGTAGAAGAGTCTAATTAGGAGGTACTAAAAGTGGCAGTAGATAGAGTTCCTGTTCTTAAAAGATGCAGATCTCTTGGTTTAGATCCGATCTATTTAGGAATTGATAAAAAATCAAACAGAGAATTAAAAAGAGCTAACAGAAAAGTAAGTGAGTATGGTCTCCAGTTACGTGAGAAGCAGAAAGCAAAATTCATCTATGGCGTATTAGAGAAACCGTTCCGTAACTACTACACCAAGGCTGAGAAGATGGAAGGCCAGACTGGTGAGAACATGATGATCCTTCTGGAGCGCAGACTGGACAACGTTGTATTCCGTATGGGATTCGGCCGCACCAGACGCGAGACCAGACAGATGGTAGATCACAAGCACATCCTCGTAAACGGCAAGTGTGTAAACATTCCGTCCTACCTGGTAAAAGCTGGTGACGTGATCGAAGTAAAAGAGAAGGCTAAATCTTCTCAGAGATACAAAGATGCTCTTGAGGTAACTGCAGGACGTCTGGTTCCGGCTTGGCTGGATGTTGACCAGGAGAATCTGCGCGGTACTGTAAAAGAGATGCCGTCCAGAGATGAGATTGATGTTCCGGTAAACGAGATGCTTATCGTCGAGTTGTACTCCAAATAATTAAGAGTACCAATTTCCCTCGATAGAAGAACCCAAAAGGAGGGGCTAGAGTCGTGTTCGATTTTGAGAAACCAAACATTGAGATTGTTGAGATTTCTGATGATAAGAAATATGGCAAGTTTGTAGTTGAACCACTTGAGAGAGGCTATGGCACAACGCTGGGTAACTCCCTGAGAAGAATCATGCTTTCTTCTCTGCCGGGTGCAGCTGTCAGCCAGGTGAAAATCGACGGCGTTTTACATGAGTTCAGTTCTATTCCGGGTGTTAAGGAAGATGTAACTGAAATCATTATGAACATCAAGAGCTTATCTATTAAGAACAACAGCGATAGCAACGAAGTAAAGACCGCTTACATCGAGTTCGAGGGTGAGGGTGTCATTACTGCAGCTGATATCCAGGCTGACCCGGACATTGAGATCATGAATCCGGATCAGGTGATCGCACACTTAAGCGGCGGCGCAGACAGCAAGTTCTACATGGAACTTACGATCACTAAGGGCCGCGGATATGTGAGCGCAGACAAGAATAAGAGTGAGGATATGACGGTTGGTGTGATCGCGGTGGATTCCATCTACACACCGGTTGAGCGTGTCAACATGTCCATTCAGAATACCCGTGTTGGACAGGTTACCGATTACGATAAGCTGACCTTAGACGTGTACACTAATGGAACCTTAGCTCCAGATGAGGCTGTAAGCCTTGCAGCGAAAGTTCTGAGCGAGCACTTAAATCTTTTCATCGATCTTTCTGAGAATGCCAAGACTGCTGAGATCATGGTAGAGAAAGAGGACAATGAAAAAGAGAAGGTTCTCGAGATGAACATCGATGAACTGGAACTGTCTGTTCGTTCCTACAACTGCTTAAAGAGAGCCGGAATCAATACTGTGGAGGAGCTGTGCAACAGAACTCCGGAGGATATGATGAAGGTTCGTAATCTCGGCAGAAAGTCCCTTGAGGAAGTTCTGGCGAAATTAAAAGAGTTAGGCCTTCAGCTCAACCCGAGCGAGGAATAATTCTTCAATTACTGATAACTTTAAAGTGGCGGCTCCGTAAGTCCATCAGGCAGAGAGCCGCTACGTTATGAAAAATTGGAAGCTGTGGTCCGGTAAGACCAAAGGGCACGGGACTGCACTCCACATTATATGGAGGAAAATAAAATGGCAGGTTATAGAAAACTTGGAAGAACTTCCAGCCAGAGAAAAGCAATGATCCGCAGCCAGGTAACTGCACTGCTGTATCATGGAAGCATCAAAACCACTGAGGCTAGAGCAAAAGAGATCCGCAAAGTTGCTGAGGGTCTGATTGCACTGGCTGTAAAAGAGAAAGACAACTTCGAGACTGTTACTGTTACCGCTAAGGTTGCTAAAAAGGACGCTGAGGGTAAGAGAGTCAAAGAGGTAGTAAACGGCAAGAAAGTTACCGTTTATGATGAAGTTCAGAAGGAAATCAAGAAGGATAAGCCGTCCAGACTTCATGCTCGTCGTCAGATGCTCAAAGTTCTCTACGATGTAACTGAGGTTCCGACCGCAGCTGCAGGCAAGAAGAAAAACACCAAATCCATAGATATCCCGGCAAAACTCTTCGATGAGGTTGCTCCGAAGTACGTTTCCCGTAACGGTGGTTACACCCGTATCGTTAAGATCGGCCAGCGTAAGGGTGACGGCGCTATGGAAGTGCTGTTAGAGCTTGTTTAATTTTATAATCATATAAATTTATGAGCTTAAGGCTCCTGGAGATTCGTTCTCCAGGAGTTTTTTCTTTTCCGGGAGTTTGTAATAATTTTTTCAGAATCTTTCAATTTGCGGCGATATTGCATCATAATGGTAAGGAATACGTAAGTTGACTGGACATCTTCCTTCGCTTATAATAAAATTACAAAAAGAACCTGCCGAATGAGGCATTGATTAGATATAGAGTGAGCAGTCTGACAGAACACGGATTCCAGAATGAAGAGAGTGAGGGATGAGCATGACAAAGAGAAGGTTTGCAGTATGGGGACTGATTCTGGCGCTATGCACAGGCACAGCAGGCATGACTACCGCTTATGCGGCGGACAAAACAATTTCAAGTGTAAAATTACAGATTTACACGGACCTGGAGGTAGGAGACAAGATTGGAGATGCTTCCATTGACATCGACAGCACCACAGCACCGGGCGGTGGTATTGCTATTTCCGGTTCCACGGAGCGTTACCAGATTAAGGAAGCAGAGTGGACCACCTCTTCTTCCAAAGAAGTAAGTGTGGGCTACCAGCCAGAGTTGAAAATCCGCCTGGAAGTAGCGGATTCTGATTATGCATTCAAGGGAATCTACCGCTCCAGCAATGTAACCATCAAGGGTGCTGAATTCGTCAGCGCCAGCAAGAGCAGTGGCGACTTGGTCATCAAGGCAAAGTTAAAACCAATTAAGGGAACTTTCGAGGCACCGGAGGACGCATACTGGAAGGACAATGCCAAAGGAACTGCAAAATGGGAAGAACCGGATAACGGCGGAACCGGTCAGTATGAGGTAGAGCTTCGCAAGGGCTCCACGAAGATTTATACGACTGAGACAACGGGCAAAACCTTCAACTTCTATCCGTACATGACGCAGGCTGGAACCTATACATTCCGTGTCCGCACCATTGCCAAGACATCCAAACAGGATGATTACGGCAAGAACAGTGAGTGGGTAGAGTCGGATGAGATTTATCTTGCCAAGGAAGATGTCTCTGATGGAAGTGGCCGCAACGACAACAACACAAGCGGCAGTCCGAACGGCAACACCAATGCCGGCTGGAAAAAATATGACAATACCTGGTACTACTACTATCCGGACGGCAGTTATGTAAAGAACGGCTGGGTTGAGGTTGGCGGACGCTGGTATTTGTTTGACGCGAGCGGCAGAATGCTCACCGGCTGGCAGGAGCGGAATGGTCAGATGTATTATCTGGACGGAAGCGGTGCCATGATCACCGGATGGCTTTCCTGGAATGGCCGCTGGTGCTATATGAACGAGACTCAGGATGCTTATTACGGATGTCTGGTACGCGGCCACTGGCTTGGCAAAGACGGCAAGACCTACTATCTGGATAATGTCGGTTACATGGTTGAGGGCTGGAATCAGGTAGACGGCAACTGGTATTATTTCTATCCAGGCCAGGGCAACAAGGCAGTGAATACTACCATCGATACCTTTTATGTGAATCAGCAGGGGATCTGGGTACACTAAAACAAGATAGGACTGCCGGAAAAAGGAGCATTAAAAACTCCTTTTTCCGGCAGTCCCTTTTTTGTATGATAGGAAATTGCGTACTATCATATAAAAACGCTCCGCGAGAATGTGCCAAGGCACATTCCTTTTCATTTGTGAAACTTGTATAAATCGGAACGAAAAATATGTGGAAAACAGAAAAAAACAGAAAATGGATTGCACGCTGATAATATCAGTGATATATTAAGCTTAGCATTAAGAAAGAAAAGGAGTAATGACATGACGAAAAAAGAGCGTGTAATTGCAGCAATCGAGCAGCGAGAGATCGACGGTGTTCCGTCCAGCTTTTCTCTTCATTTCCCGGCAGACAAGAAGCAGGGAGAGGCATGTGTGAAGGCACATCTGGATTTCTTTCGGGATACAGATGCGGATATCTGTAAGATCATGAATGAGAATCTGGTACCGGTATTCGGAACAATCCATACTCCGGACGATTATGACCGTCTGATTCCTGTTATGACCATGGAAGACGAGTTCATGAAAAAGCAGATGGAACTGACCAGGCAGATCCTGGCGGGCTGTGATAAGGATGTATTTACCATGGGTACTCTCCATGGCATCTGTGCATCCGGCATTCATCCGATTGAGCAGGCTGGCATCAATTATTATGCAGCAAGACAGATGCAGGTTGATTTCCTCAGATGGGATGAGAAGAAGATGCTTTCCGCTATGCAGCGCATTACCGATGTGCTGTGCCTGTTGGCAAAGGCTTACATCGAGGCTGGTCTGGATTCTGTTTATTATGCATCCCTTGGCGGCGAATATGAGTTCTTTACGGACGAAGAGTTCGCAAAGTGGATCAAACCGTTTGATATCCAGGTTATGAAGGCTATCAAAGAGGCAGGCGGATACTGCTTCCTGCACATCTGTAAGGATCACCTGAATATGGAGCGCTACAGAGATTATGCTCCGTATGCAGATGTTGTGAACTGGGGCGTATTTGAGGCACCGTTTGATCTGGAAAAAGGAAAAGAGCTCTTCCAGGGCAAAACCATTATGGGCGGACTGCCGAACCGTCACGGAGTTCTGGTTGATGGAACCAAAGAAGAGGTTGAGGCTGAGGTAAAGAAAGTGATTCGTGAGTACGGAAGAAAAGGCCTGATCCTTGGCGCAGACTGTACATTGGCAACAGAACAGGATTTGGATAAGGTAAAGGCCGCAGTGCTTGCTGCGAGAAATAGTTGATAAAATCCTATTTACCTATATAATAAGTATGTAAGAAAAGAACCCACACAGATGTGAGCATTCATGACTCTGTGTGGGTTCTTTTTTATATGATAGGAAATATCTCAGGCAAAAAGTTTTACAAGCTCCTTCAGCATTTCGGTGATAGCTTCCATGGACTGAATGGATACAAATTCATGGCGTCCGTGGCCATTCTGACCTCCGGTACAGATGTTGGGACATGGGAGTCCCTGATAAGAAAGACGCGCGCCATCTGTGCCGCCGCGGATCGGAGTGACGATCGGGGTGATACCGCAGTGCTCCATGGCAGTCATGACATTGGAGATAAGCTTCTCGTGGCCTTTGACCTGCTCATACATGTTTCGGTAGGTTTCAGTGATGGTGATCTCTGCAGTGCCGGCACCATATTTTTTGTTGATGAAATCGACTGCCTCCTGCATGATCTGCTGACGATGCCGGAACAGTGCCTCGTCATGGTCGCGGATCAGGTAGTTCATGACGGCGGTTTCGGTTCGTCCCTGAAGCTTGTCCAGATGATAGAAGCCTTCCCGGTTCTCTGTGCATGCCGGAGTTTCATATGCCGGAAGCAGTGCCTGATATTCCATGGCGATCTGAATGGCATTTTTCAGGATTCCTTTGGCATAGCCGGTATGGGCAGTGACTCCGTGAATCGTAACAACTGCAGAAGCGGCATTGAAGTTTTCATAGGAAAACTCACCGATCAGGCCGCCGTCGATGGTATAGCCATAGGCAGCGCCGACCTCTTCGAGGTTTACGTGGTCTGGTCCGCGGCCGATTTCTTCATCCGGAGTGAACAGGATGGAGACAGGCGGATGCGGATAATCCGGGTTCTGCATCAGAAATTCTGCCAGAGTCATGATCTCTGCCACGCCGGCTTTGTCGTCTGCACCAAGCAGGGTAGTGCCATCGGTGACGATCAGATCCTGGCCAACGAATGTTTTCAGATTCGGAAATACGGAAACAGCGGTGACAATGTGCTTCTCTTCATTGAGGACGATGTCATTTCCGTCATAATTGCGGATGATGCGTGGTTTGATATTGTCACCGGACATGTCCATGGCAGTGTCCATATGCGCAATGAGTGCCAGACAGGCGCCGGTGCAGCCCTTTGCAGCCGGAATATGGCCGTATACATAGCCGTTTTCATCGGTGTGGGCGTCAGTAATACCGAGAGCTTTCAGCTCATCTGCCAGCCGGGCAGCCAGAACTAGCTGTCCTTTGGTGGAAGGTACGGTGGAGCTGGTAATGTCAGACTGGGTGCCGTACTGTACATAATTTAAAAATCTTTCACTTACATTCATGATTGATTTCCTCCTTGTCAAAATACATTTATCATGTTTCGGAAGGTTCGTCAAGATTGGCCCTGGCAAAATGGAAAGATTGGTAGATGTGTATAGAAAAAAATAAGGAAATAGTCGAATTCGACAAAAAACATGTTTTTAAACCCTTTACTATTGACAAATTAGATATTGGTGATATTATCAGTAATATAACAATGATATTCTTGAGACTCGGAAAACAGGTTTTGGGAATGATCAGGAAAATACGGAGGTCGATAGACGCATGCTAAAATATACCATCAAGCGGTTATTAGTAGCAATTCCAACATTTTTCGGAATTACAGTCCTGGTGTATTTAATTTCATTGCTTGCACCGGGCAGTCCACTGGAAATGCTGATGGCGGATCCAATGGCAACAAAGGAAAGTATGGAGGCCTTAAAAGAGCAGATGGGTCTCAATGACCCAGCCATCATTCAGTATTTCCGCTGGCTGGTATCCATGCTTCACGGAAATCTGGGAATCTCATACCGGAACAGCCTGCCGGTTCTCGGACAGGTTCTGGAAAAACTGGGACCGACTCTGATTCTCACCCTTTCCTCTACAGCATTATCTGTGCTGATCGCGGTACCGCTTGGTATCATGTCAGCATACAAGCCTTACTCCGCATGGGATTATATTTCTTCCGGACTGGCTTTTGTAGGTGCTTCTACCCCGACCTTCTTTACAGGTCTGGTTATGATCTACATATTTGCGGTAAGGCTGGGTGTCCTTCCTATGGGCGGTATGTATGACGCAGGTATCCATACCGCGGCATCGGCGGCGCATCATTTGATTCTACCCTGTCTGGTATTAACTATTTTTAATATCGGAAGCATTCTCCGCCAGACACGAGGAAGCATGATGGAAGTCTTCAATGAGGATTACATCCGCACTGCCCGTGCAAAGGGCCTGATCGAGCCGAGAGTCGTGATCGTTCACGGTTTGCGAAACTCCTTGATTCCGGTTGTTACCGTATTGAGTACCATGATCCCGTTCATGTTCGGCGGCGCGGTCGTGGCAGAGCAGGTATTCAGCTGGCCGGGACTTGGCAGCCTGATGGTCCAGTCCATCAACGCCAGAGATTACCCAATGATCATGGGAATCACCGTTGTGATTGCTGCAGCAGTCCTGATTGGCAACGTCCTGACGGATATTGCTTACAGCTTACTGGATCCAAAGATAAGAGAGAGCCGTTAGGAGGAGAGAAATGTCCACAAAAACAGTTGAAAAAAAAGATTCATACTATCGTGACGTGCTCCGGAAGTTTACAGCGCACAAGCTGGCCATGATTGGTGTTGCGGTCATTTTGCTGGAAGTGATCCTGGTCATTGTGCTTCCTATGATCATGAAGCTGGATCCGTATACGTCAGATATTCTCGCGTTCAGCGCAAAGCCGGGAGCGGGACACATTTTAGGAACTGATGATACCGGCCGTGACGTATTTGCACGACTGGTTTACGGAGGCCGGATCTCCCTTCTGGTGGGACTGCTTTCCGCGATCATCAGTCTTTGCATCGGTGTACCGCTGGGTCTGATCGCCGGTTACTATAAAGGTATCTGGGAAAGCATCGTTATGAGAACCGCAGATATCTTCATGTCCTTCCCGTCCATGATCCTGATCCTGGTGCTGGTATCCGTTATCGGACCTTCTGTATGGACGGTTACCCTGGTCATCGGTATTCTGGGCTGGACCGATTTCGCAAAACTGATCTATGGAAATGTGCTGTCGGTCAGAGAGAAAGAGTATGTGGAATCTGCCAAGGCAGTCGGAACCAAAGATATCCCGCTGCTGATCAAATACGTGATCCCGAACGCATTTGCTCCGATCCTGATCAACTTTACATTCCGTACAGCGCAGGCGATCATTCAGGAGTCTGCACTGAGCTTTTTGGGTATGGGTGTTCAGCCGCCGGAAGCATCCTGGGGAAATATCCTGTACGCGGCACAGTCCATCACCGTACTTTCCTCAAGACCGTGGCTGTGGGTACCGCCGGGAATCTTACTGGTGCTCACTGTATCCAGTATTAACTTCATAGGAGATGGAATCCGGGATGCTCTGGATGCCAAAACCAAAATAAAAAAGAAATAAATAAAAGGAGGAATATTATGAAGAGAAACATGTTAAAAGTGGTAGCTGCATCTCTGGCAGGAGCAATGCTCCTTACCGCATGCGGCGGTTCCGGTGGCGCAAATCAGACCAGCGCAGCAGCAGGTGGCTCCGCAGAGACCGGCGCGGCTGCAGAGACAGGAAGCACAGGCGGTGAGAAAGTCATTACCATGGCACAGACCGGTGACTGGGATACCTTCATGCCGATGAACACCACCAACGCAGGTGCGGATAACGTGATCGAGCTGATGTTTGACCGTCTGATGGTCATCAACACTGATGGTACCTTTGGGCCGCGTCTTGCAGAGAGCTGGGAGACCAATGAGGCTCAGGATAAGATCACGTACCATCTGAATGAGAATGCAAAATGGCAGGATGGAGAACCGGTAACCGCAGAGGATGTTGTTTACTCCGCACAGGTTGCATCTTCTTCCGAGTACAGCTATCTGCGCAGAATCCGTATGCAGTACTTTGCAGGAACCGATGAGACCGGCTGTGAGACTGGCACCGACAGCATCGAGGTAGCAGCACTGGATGATCATACCGTAGAGTTTACCTTAAAGACCCCGATGGATCCAGCTATCATTTACGCACTGGTTAACCGTGACTTCTTTATTATGCCGAAGCATCTGCTGGATAGCATTTCTGACGCAGATCTGGTAAACGACGCATTCTGGCAGAAACCGATTGGCTCCGGCCCATGTATCTTCGACAGCATGGAGTCTGGCGTATCCATTGAGTTCAAGGCAAACAAAGACTACTATCTTGGCGCTCCGGATTTTGACCGTCTGGTATTCAAGAAGGTACAGTCCACTAACCTGTTATCCGGCTTAATGAGCGGCGACATCGACGTTCTGTCCGCCAACAGCCAGATCCCGTTAGCAGACTGGGAAGCAGCTAAGAATACACAGGGTATCGTTACGAAATCTATACCGACCTTTGCATATCAGTACATGGCAATGAACACCGCCAGAGATTATCTGACCGAGGATGTCCGTCACGCAATCAGCCTTGCAATCAACCGTCAGGTTATCGTTGACCAGCTGCTGCAGGGTGAGGCACGTATCGCAATCGGACCTCTGGCTGAGGATCATCCGTACTTTGATGAGAAGCTGCTGCCGATCGAGTATGATCCGGAGAAAGCAAAATCCATGCTGGAGGCTGCTGGCTGGGACAGCAACCGTGAGCTGCAGGTGCTGGTATCTACCGGTAACGAAGTTCGTGAGAAATCTGCGATCCTGATTCAGCAGGATTTACAGAAGATCGGCATTAAGACCAAGATCCAGACCTTAGACTTCCCGACTCTGCTTACCAATGCAAGAAACGGTGACTATGATCTGTGCTTCATCGGTTCTTCAGGTTCCGTTGATCCGTCTGAGTCTGTACCGAACGTAACTGCAGGTTACATGAACAACTTTGCACAGTTATCTGATCCGACCCTGGGCCAGATCGGTGAGTCCGGTGCAAAGGAAATCACCTTCGAGACACGTAAGAAGGTCTACGATCAGTATCAGGAAGAGTTATTTAAACAGATGCCGATGGCATTCCTGTATCACACCAACGATCTGTTTGCATATAACGAGAAGCTTGAGAATGTACGCGAAGGCGCAATCGATTACAACATCAACAAGAATGTATGGGAATGGAAAGTAAATAAATAAGCATCTGTTAAATACCATACGAAAAGCGAGGTATTGGAATGTCAGAGAATTTAATTGAAGTAAAAAAACTCGTTACTCAGTTTTCAGGTAAGAATGGAACCGTGACAGCGGTAGACGGAGTATCCTTTCATGTAAAGAGAGGAGAAACACTTGGAATCGTGGGTGAATCCGGGTGTGGAAAATCCGTTACAAGTATGTCGATCCTGCGGCTGATTCCCAAGCAGACAGGAAAAATCGCATCTGGAGAGATTCTGTTCGAAGGCCGCGATCTGGCAAAGCTGTCAGAAAAGGAGATGCGTCAGATCCGTGGAAATGAGATAGCGATGATCTTCCAGGATTCCATGACAGGCTTAAACCCGGTTATGACGATCGGTAAGCAGCTGGTAGAAACCATTACCGCGCACAGTAAGATGGATAAAAAAGAGGCTTGGGCGAGAGCTGAGGAGATGCTGACGAAAGTCGGCATCCCTTCCCCGGCTCAGCGCCTGAAAGAGTTTCCGCACCAGTTATCCGGCGGTATGCGTCAGCGTGTCATGATTGCCATGGCACTGTCCTGCAATGCATCACTGTTCATTGCAGATGAGCCGACGACAGCCCTTGACGTGACGATCCAGGCCCAGATCCTTGAATTGATGAGGGAGCTGAAGGAAAAGGAGAATAAGTCCCTGATGCTGATCACCCATGATATGGGAGTTGTGGCAGAGATGGCAGATGACGTCATGGTCATGTATGCAGGAAAAGAGATGGAATACGGAGACGTAAGAAGTATTTTCAAAGATCCGCTCCATCCGTATACCCGCGGTCTGTTAAAGTCCATTCCACGTCTGGACCAGAGTTCCGATGATCCGCTGTTCAACATTCCGGGATCAGTTCCGGATTTGTCCGAGATGCCGAAGGGATGCCGTTTCTGCACCAGATGTCCGGAAGCAGACAAACGATGCAGGGAGCAGGAGCCGGGGCTTTACGATGTAAATGGAAGACAGGTACGCTGCTGGAAGTACGCACCGGAAGGAGGTCAGGATGATGTCAGAGGATAAGAAGGTATTACTGGAAGTTCAAAAAGTAAAAAAAGAATTCGTAACATCAAAGAGCCTGACTGGAAAGCCGTTAAAGATTGTCCATGCAGTGGATTCTGTAGATCTGACCATCTATGAAGGCGAGACCATCGGCGTTGTAGGTGAGTCCGGGTGCGGCAAGTCCACACTGGGCCGCTGTATCCTCCAGCTGATCAGACCGACGGCTGGAAATGTGTTGTACCGTGGTGAGGATATCACCAAACTGAACAAGGAGCAGATGCGCCAGATGCGGCGCAAGATGCAGCTGATCTTCCAGGATCCGTACGCATCCCTGAATCCGCGTATGACCGTTCTCGAGCTGATCATGGCTCCGCTTGAGGCCTTCGGGATCGGAACCATGGAAGAGAGAGTCAAGAGAGTCAAAGAGATCATGGAACTGGTAGGCATGCCGGAAAATATGATGAACCGCTACCCGCACGAGTTCTCCGGCGGACAGAGACAGAGAATCGTCATCGCGCGTGCTCTGGTCTTAAATCCGGAATTCGTTGTCTGTGATGAGCCGGTATCTGCACTGGATGTATCAGTCCGTGCGCAGGTACTGAATCTGATTCAGGAATTAAAGAAGAAAAAGCATTTAACCTATATGTTTATTTCCCACGATCTGAGCGTTGTAAAGTACATTTCCGACCGAATTGCCGTGATGTACCTGGGCCGGATTGTAGAGATCGCAGAGAAAAATGAGCTTTATAACAATCCACAGCATCCGTATACGAAAGCACTGCTTTCCGCAATCCCGATTCCGGATGTGGATAATAAAATGAAACGGGAAATTCTGACAGGGGATGTTCCGAGTCCTCTGAATCCGCCGTCTGGCTGCTATTTCCACACCAGATGTAAGTACGCTACAGAACGCTGCAAGACCGAGTGTCCTGCATTACATGATGTAGGTAACGGACATATGGTAGCATGTCATTTAACTTAAAGGAGGCGCGCAGAAGGTACAAACCAGACGAAGCTTGAAAGCAGAGCATCGATCAGTGGATAGAGGCGAATCAGAATGATTTTGTAAGGGACCTGGCGAAACTGGTTGCGATACCGAGTATATCGGTAGAGAACGACGGGCCATGGCCATTTGGAGAAGAATGTAAGAACGTACTGGATAAAGCAACAGAGATTGCCGGAGAATATGGATTTACGGTAGTAAATCATGAATATCACTGCGGCAGCTGTGTGGTACCGGGTACCGGCGAGCATCCGAAGCGAATCGGAATGTTTGCTCACCTGGATGTTGTTCCGCTTGGAGACGGATGGCAGTATCCGCCGCTGGGCTGCACCTTAAAGGACGGTTTTCTGATCGGACGCGGTGTAGGGGATAACAAGGGTCCGGCCATCTGTGCGCTTTATGCACTGCGCTATTTAAAAGAACATAAAATAGAATTAAAAAATGATGTCATGATTTATTTTGGATTGTCGGAAGAAACAGGTATGAAGGATATCGAGTATTTCTGCAAGACGCAGCAGATTCCGGATTTATGCCTGGTTACCGATACCAATTTCCCGATCTGCTATGGAGAAAAAGGTCTGCTGCGCGCAGAACTGAACCTCCGGACAGACGGAAATCTGATCGATTTTCATGCCGGAAGCGTTGTGAACGTAATTCCCTCCAAGGCAGAAGCGCTGCTTTCTGATGTATCCCTGGAAGAGGTAAAACGTCAGCTTGGAGATCAGGAAGCACTTACGGCAGAGGCAGATGGTCCGCATGTGCGGATCACGGCAACCGGAATTTCCAGACATGCAGCATTCCCGGAGGGAGCTGTGAACGCGGTTCAGGTTCTGGCAGCAGCATTATCCGGCACCACCCTGCTTCAGGGAAGCTGCGCAGATGCAGTGAAAGGCCTGGCAGAGCTGACTTCTGACTTTTACGGAGCAGGAGCAGATATCTCCTTTGAGGATGAAGCGTCCGGAAAGCTTACCGCTGTCGGAAGCGTAGTACGCATAGAAGCCGGAAATATGAAGATTCTTTTTGATGTCCGCTACCCGGTTACGGCAGATGGCGAGGAGGTCAGCCGCCGCTTTGGGGCATGCAGTGAGAAGAAAGGCTTCTCGTTCAGGGTAACGGAGCTTTCCAGACCGGCTTACCAGCCGGTCAACCGGCCGTACATTCCGCTGTTATGCGATATCTGTGATGATGTCCTTGGAAAGCATTACGAGCCTTATACCATGGGAGGAGGAACATATTCCCGCAAGCTTCCGGTAGCAGTCGGTTTTGGACCGGGCGTACCGGACGCAGTCAATCCGTTTGAGAACGGTCATGGACAGGGACACCAGCCGGATGAATGTGTTCCGCTGAAGATGTTGCTAAATGGCCTGAAAACATATATAATTGCGTTATTGGAGCTTGATAAAATGATGTAGGGAAGGGTAAGAAAATGGTATGAGTGGAAAACCATCTTTGAAGGCCGAGATTTATGAAGCTGTTTTGAGTGATATCATTCAGGGAATTTACAAACAGAACGAAATTATTACGGAGAAACAGCTGATTGCCAAGTACGGAGTGAGCAAATCTCCGATTCGGGATGCCCTGATCGAACTTTGTAAAGAGGGAGTTCTGATCAGCCATCCGCGCTACGGCTATGAGGTGGTACGGATCAATGAGAAGGAGATCCTCGATGTCGTGGATTTCCGAATTCTGATCGAAACCGGTTGCTTCCGGGTTTATGCTCCGACGTTTACCCCGGAAGATATTGCGGAACTGAAGGAGTTCACCATGAAGGAATGCTGCTGGAATGGGACAGATGAGCTTCCGGCATTGAAGCACTGGGAAAACAACATGAAGTTCCACCTGAAGCTCATTTCCTACAGCGGCAACGATTACTGTTACCATATGGTGGAGAGCAGTACCGGAGTTCTGACTCGTGCATATGCACAGCGTTTCTGGGACCAGCGGGATAACCGGTCCTGGAATGTGGATGTCGAAGGCCATCTTTGCATTATCCGGTGCATGGAGGAAGGCAGATTTGACCAGGCAGAGCAGGCTTTAAAAAAGGATATTGCATCCTTTCTGGATATCATCTGTCCAAATTACGCGAGAACTTTTAATCTGTAGTAAATGGAGAAAAGGGAGAGGCTGTCATGAAATGGAAACGTACCAGATTCCATTTTGCGGCAGCCTCTTTTGTCAGTCATCTTTTCTCTTTTTCTTTTGGAAAAGAAGGCGTATAATGAAAGGCAGTATTTGAAAGAATGGAGGAGACAGAGAATGGGGAACGGATTGTCTGACAGAAAGGCAGAGACACAGGAGCTGATGCAGATTCGGCAGGAGGCTTATGAGGCAGCCTCACAGCTTCTTACGGCAGCGCATCCGAAGAAAGGAAGCATTCTGGTGGTGGGATGTTCTACCAGCGAAGTTGCCGGTGAGCGGATCGGAAGCTTCTCCAGTCCGGAACTGGGTCAGGCACTTTTTGACGGTGTATACCAGGCAGCTAAGGAAGCGGAGGTATTTCTGGCTGCCCAGTGCTGTGAGCATCTGAACCGGGCACTGATCCTGGAAGAGGAAGCAGCAGAACGTTATGGCTATGAGCAGGTCAATGTGGTTCCGCAGCCGAAGGCCGGAGGTTCCTTTGCGACAGCTGCGTATCACAGCTTTACGCATCCGGCAGCAGTGGAGCATATCCGGGCAGCAGCCGGAATGGATATCGGCGACACCCTGATCGGCATGCATTTACAAGAAGTGGCGGTTCCGGTACGGATTGAGCAGCGTCAGATCGGAGCAGCCCGGGTGATCTGTGCCAGAACAAGATTGAAGTTCACCGGTGGTGCAAGAGCCGCATACGACGAAAATCTGTTATAAGAAGAATTGCATCTATTGCATATCAATGTGGATAACAGATGGATTTTTTCTTGACGCTGTGTATAATTTCGCTTAAAATGAAACAACGACAATGTATACAGAGATACACAGGAAAGGAAGCATTTGTTTATGGGTATCATAAAAGCTTCAAAATTAATATATGATTATATCCGCCGGGATGAAGATGACCATGTGGAAGAAGTAAAGCGTGCGATCGATGATCTGACTCTGGACATTAACCAGGGAGATTTTGTGGCTATTCTGGGGCACAACGGCTCCGGAAAGTCTACCTTTGCCAAACAGGTGAACGGCATTCTGCTTCCGACAGACGGCACTGTCTGGATTTCCGGCATGAATACAGCGGACGATGCTCATATCTGGGATATCCGAAAGACTGCAGGCATGGTATTCCAGAACCCGGATAACCAGATCATTGGCAACATTGTGGAAGAGGATGTGGGATTTGGACCGGAGAATCTGGGAGTGCCGACCGACGAGATCTGGCGCAGGGTAGACCAGAGCCTGGAGGCAGTCGGCATGACTGCGTACCGTTTAAAATCACCAAACAAACTGTCCGGCGGTCAGAAGCAGCGTGTGGCTATTGCCGGTGTCATGGCTATGCGTCCGCAGTGCATCATTCTGGATGAGCCAACAGCCATGCTGGATCCGAACGGCCGCAAGGAGGTTATTGCTACCCTGCATGAATTGAACCGCCAGGAGAAAATCACCGTTCTTCTGATTACTCACTATATGGAAGAAGTGATTGACGCAGACCGTGTCATTGTCATGGATGATGGAAAACTGGTGATGGACGGAACCCCGCGGGAAATTTTTTCCCGGGTAAAGGAACTCAAAGAATACCGTCTGGATGTACCGCAGGTGACAGAGCTTGCATATGAGTTAAAGCAGGCCGGCCTGGATCTTCCGGATGGAATTCTTACGATGGATGAGCTGATGGATAGGCTTCTCCCGATGTTTCGTGAAAAATTTTCAGAGGTAAAATAAAAGGAGGAAGCTATGTCGATCAGGGCAGAGCATTTGAATCATATTTATGGCGAAGGAACAGCCTTTGAGCAGTATGCTTTAAAGGATGTCAGCTTCGAGATTGAAGATGGACAGTTTATCGGACTGATCGGTCATACCGGTTCCGGAAAGTCTACGCTGATCCAGCACTTGAATGGTCTGCTGCGGGCCAGCAGCGGAGCCATCTATTATAATGGAGAAAACATTTACCAGGACGGTTACGATATGAAGGCCCTGCGCAGCAAGGTGGGACTGGTGTTCCAGTATCCGGAGCATCAGCTGTTTGAGGTGGATGTCTTTTCTGATGTCTGCTTTGGACCGAAGAACCAGGGACTTTCCAAAGAGGAGGTGGAGGAGCGTGCAAGAGAAGCGCTGACCCAGGTTGGTCTGGATGAAAAACTCTGGCAGCAGTCTCCCTTTGAACTGTCTGGTGGTCAGAAGCGGCGCGTGGCCATTGCCGGTGTGCTGGCTATGCACCCGGAGGTACTGATTCTGGACGAGCCGACGGCCGGACTGGATCCGAAGGGCCGCGATGAGATTCTGGATGAGATTTCCGCGCTGCACCGGGATCGTCATATGACCATCATTCTGGTGTCTCACAGCATGGAGGATATTGCGCGTTATGCGGACCGGATCATGGTCATGAACCACGGAGAAAAGGTGTTTGACGCACCGCCGAAAGAGGTATTCCGCCATTACAAAGAGCTGGAGGCCATTGGGCTGGCAGCCCCGCAGATTACTTATATTGTGCAGGGCTTAAAGGAGCATGGCGTGCCGATCGCAGACGATATTACCACAGTGGCAGAGGCAAAGGACGCGATCCTGCAGCTGCTCGGGAAGGATGAAAGACCATGATTCGCGATATTACATTAGGACAATATTACCCGGTGGATTCTGTGCTGCACCGCATGGATCCGCGGACCAAGCTGTTTGGAACGCTGGTGTTCATCATTTCCCTGTTTTTTGCAAACAGCATTGCCTGCTATGTGGCGGCAACTCTGTTTCTGATTACGGCCATTTGTATGTCGAAGGTGCCGTTTTCCTTCATGGTAAGGGGATTAAAGGCAATCGTATTTCTGCTGCTGATCAGTGTGAGCTTCAACCTGTTTCTGACACCGGGAACGCCGGTGGTTCAGTTTGGCATTTTTAAAATTACGCATGAGGGCATCCGTACGGCCGGTTTTATGGCACTGCGCCTGATCTATCTGGTAATCGGTTCTTCGGTTATGACGCTGACGACCACACCCAATGAGCTGACAGATGGACTCGAAAAGAGTCTGGGCTTTTTGAATAAGGTCGGTGTGCCGGTTCATGAGGTTTCCATGATGATGTCCATTGCTTTGCGTTTTATTCCGATTCTGGTGGAAGAGACGGACAAGATCATGAAGGCACAGATGGCAAGAGGTGCCGATTTTGAGAGCGGCAACCTGATCCAGAAGGCGAAGAGCATGGTTCCGCTTCTGGTGCCGCTGTTTATTTCAGCCTTCCGCCGCGCGACCGATCTGGCTATGGCCATGGAAGCACGCTGTTACCATGGCGGTGAAGGCCGTACCAAGATGAAACCGCTCAAGTATGCGAAGCGTGATCATATGGGCTACCTGGTGTATGTGATTTATCTGGTAATCATGATTCTGCTTCGCGCGTAGCGTGATAAGATAACAATGAAATTGTGATTGCTTCCCGGAAGTTTCTGATGGGAAGCAATTTTTGACTTGTTTGCATCTGGCAGAGTGTTTGGCTGCATGACAGGAAAAAGCTGCCGGGCATTTGCTTCAGGAGGATAGAAATTATTGATGAAACGAGTAAGAATGGTGGTATCCTATGACGGCACCGCCTACCGCGGCTGGCAGCTCCAGCCGAATGGCGTGACCATAGAAGAAGTACTGAATCGGGAACTGACGGCGCTGTTAAAAGAACCCATTGCTGTGATTGGCGCAAGCCGTACGGATTCCGGGGTGCATGCCCGGGGGAATGTGGCAGTCTTTGACACGGAAAACCGCATGCCGGCAGATAAGATATGTTTTGCCTTAAACCAGCGGCTCCCGGAAGATATCCGGGTGCAGACCTCTGAAGAGGTAACGGCAGAATGGCATCCGAGAAAGGCAAATTGCACCAAGACCTACGAATATAAAGTGTTGAACCGGAAGATTTCGATGCCGTTAGAGAGACTGTATGCCCATTTCTGTTATTTTAATCTGGATCTGAATAAAATGAGAGAAGCTGCGGCATATCTGGTGGGAGAGCATGATTTTAAGAGCTTCTGCACGGTGCGGACCCAGGCAGAGGAGACGGTGCGGACTATCTACAGCCTGGATATCACAAAGCAGGATGATATGATAACCATCCGCATCAGCGGAAGCGGCTTCCTCTATAATATGGTGCGCATCATTGCGGGCACACTGCTGGAGGTGGGAATGGGGGCATATCCGCCGGAGCATATGGAAGAGATTCTGGATGCCAGGGACCGCCAGGCCGCAGGGCGCACAGCTCCGGCCAGGGGGCTGACTCTGGTGAGCATGGAATACCAGAAAGAACTGCCGGACTGGCATCACCGGGAGAATAAATACTGGGAGTATGATATTCTGCAGTCTCATATTAAAAACGAGAAGAACGCTTATTTTGTGATTACGCGCTGCGTGGATGAGGAGATGGATGGTATTTTAAGAAGAAATATTCACCATGCGTTCCAGAACGGGGCAGAGCGGGTTTATGTGACAGATCTGAGGCAGCCGGAACGTCTGAGAACTGATGATGTACATGGCCGGTATGTGTTCGGAAATGTGCAGGAAAATGTGGAAATCCAGTTTACCCGGGAAGAACTTGAAAAACTGAAACGGCTTGCGGAGACTGCGGATTCACAGCCGAAAAAGATTCTCAGGTGGGTAACCGCCCTCCCGGTTGTGGATAACGCTTCCGAAAATTAAAAAATCTGTGGAAAACCCTTCAAAAAGGCGTAAAATCAAGGAAAAAGCGCTTGACACAAGGAAACGCTTATTATATAATATACAACTGTGACGTTAGGTGGAAATGCTTAGGCCAAAGCCCCGGAATAGGCATTTTACTATACATTTCAAAACAATTGCGGTGATGAACCGTTAGAATCAGATAGTTTAACAGGAGGTTAACCAATGAAGAGTTTTATGGCTAGTCCAGCGACGATTGAGAGAAAATGGTATGTAGTAGATGCTGCCGGATGTACTTTAGGACGTTTGGCTTCAGAAGTAGCAAAAGTATTAAGAGGAAAGAATAAACCGATCTACACCCCGCACATCGACTGCGGTGATTATGTGATCGTTGTAAATGCAGATCAGATCAAAGTAACCGGTAAGAAGTTAGATCAGAAGATCTACTATCATCATTCCGATTACGTAGGTGGTATGAAAGAGACCACTCTGCGTGAGATGATGGCTAAGAAGCCGGAGCGCGTTATCGAGCTGGCTGTTAAGGGTATGCTTCCGAAGGGACCTTTAGGAAGAAGCATGATGACCAAGCTTCATGTATATGCAGGACCGGATCATGAGCAGGCAGCTCAGAAGCCGGAAGCTCTGGAAATCAAATTCTAAGGAAAGGTACTGAAAGGAGGAAGTTATCATGGCAAATAAATATTACGGAACAGGTAGAAGAAAAAAATCTATCGCAAGAGTATATCTGGTACCGGGTACCGGTAAAATCACCATCAACAAGAGAGACATCGATGAGTATCTTGGTCTTGAGACCTTAAAGGTAGTTGTTCGTCAGCCGTTAGTAGCAACCGAGACTGTTGACAAGTTCGACATTCTGGTTAACGTTCGCGGCGGCGGTTTCACCGGCCAGGCTGGTGCAATCCGTCACGGTATCTCCAGAGCACTGCTTCAGGCAGACGCTGAGTTCAGACCGGTTCTGAAGAAAGCAGGCTTCCTGACCAGAGATCCGCGTATGAAAGAGAGAAAGAAATACGGTCTCAAAGCAGCTCGTCGCGCTCCGCAGTTCAGCAAGCGATAATCGAC
>ERZ836829.842-NODE-842-length-26328-cov-11.490618_pt1 | contig 26328 bp, 33 predicted proteins | sample MGYA00519574_ERZ836829 | MGnify/ENA primary metagenome ERZ836829 (study PRJEB31850, sample SAMEA3708808) | human gut metagenome | biome: human gut; feature: human-associated habitat; material: faeces | place: China | collected 2014 ... | reverse complement strand
GCCCGACCTATCCGACACAAGAGCTAAGTGCCGGATAGGAACGGCAAAATTTTTTACACTTCTATTACTTCTTTATCGCACATCAGTAAAGTCTCAGGGTATGAAGCAGCTGATGGCCGGTGGCGGTGTGGCCCTCATCGGTATCACTCTGGTTCCCCTGCTTTCCGGGCTCTTCGGCTAAGAAAGGGAAGGCAGGTGAAGTATAATGATCGACAATGATTACAGGGCTTGGGATGAATGCCCAGATGTTGACAACTGCGAACTCATTCGTTCCTTTTTGGAACTGGTCGATTCGATGGTACGGGATATCCAGCATTTGAAGGCTGAAACGATCCGTGCCAGATACGAACTGAGCCAGAAATTTTCTTTAAGGATTTCACTTTGCTTTTTGTCCTGCAGATCTCGGTATGGAATATATTTCTGATCTGAAGCCATCAAAAGTAACCTCCATCACGAAAATACTTGTTTATAAAAGTATATCACAGGATTCATATTCGCGCGAACAAAATACGTCGCAAAATCAAAGTTTAACGACGTATTTAGGTTTTCAAACCTACCTCTTCCATCAACCAGAAATGCATTGTTTTCCGCGTTTTGAAGATCTCATCATGGTCTATCTAAAGATTCTCATTTCATCATTTTGTATATAGTATGATATCTTTGATTCTTCAAAAGTCTTTTTTCTTCGCGGATGTAACTTATCAAATGTAAGGACAATTCTAATTCCATCAAGTATAGCAGCTGCCTGATAATAGTTTCTTCTTATTCGATTTAGCGAATCGGATGGTTCATTTTCGACAAATAGATAAAACTCCTTCTCGATATAATACAATCGGAAGTTAGAAAATCCCAGAGGAGAAAGAATATCCTGATGGATGCCTTAATGGCTAGCCTTCAGGAAATACTGAAACTGAGCGACGAACAACTTGCTGCGTTCACTGCTGATTTCGAGGTCAGACTGCCGGAATGTCTGCGTAAAGCACTCCATCCAGTAGTTACAGCGGCATAAACTACTATTTTGTTAGCTGAAATATTGAATTTTCAAGGTGCGAAGCCCATTTTGTTTATTTTACTATTACTTTAACGGGAACACTACCGGCACATAAAGAACAAATGTGATGAAACGAATCAGGCAAAGCACTGCTCCCATTTTTAAATAATCTTTCATCTTATATCCGCCGGCTTCATAGCCCATCGTCATAGCCGGTGCGGCCATTGGTGTCAAATAACAGTTGCTGGAAGCCTCCTGACATGTCAACATCAACGCTCTGGCATCATATCCATTCTGAACACATATTAAGGCAGCCAAAGTTTTAAAGGCATTATTAACCGCAGAGTTGGTCACAAACTGTGTCAGTACAAAACATACGATATACATGCAAATCATAGTCATGAGAGGGCTCATATTCCCTGTCAGGCTGTTAAAGGTATCAGCCAGAAGGACATCTGCACCCGTAGCCTTTAATGCGGTAGACAACGGCATAGTTCCGATAGTGATGAAGATTACCGGATTGCTCATAGCGCTGATAGCCTCTCTGTCAGTCAAAATTCCTGTAAGAACCAGAGTTAAAGCCCCCAGACATGCCGGATACCATGTGCTTATCTTAAGGATTGCACAAGCAATAATCCCAAGAATTGTCAATGTAAAGATGACGGCCGTCATCTTTTCCTGTTTCACAGTCAATGCACCTGCTTTTTTCTTGCCTTTTGCAGCTGCCGCCGCATTCTTTTCTTCCGCTTCCGCAGACGAAGGAATATTTCCCAAATCAGGTGCCATCTTAACAGTCAGCCAGACAATAACCGGTGTCAGGAAAATGATTGCCGGAATCTTTACAATCATATTGGTAAAATATGTAAATGTCCCTACTCCACCTAAATTCTCAACAATCGTATTCTGTGCCAAATAGCCACCGGCATTTCCACCGATAGGAACAAAACCCGCCCACAACTGCGCCAGGCTTGCGGACGCAAACATGAATTTACTGAGAGGCCTTTTCTGCTCTGCGCAGATACCAACTATCATAGGAATCATGATTGTCATAATGGCTGTGGCATTGACGACGCAACTAAGCAAAATGATAGGAACAGCAATGCCAAGCATAATTTTGAAATCTGAAGAACCATCTTTAATCAAGGTCTTACTCAATTTACTGACTATACTGGTCTTTCCCACAGCTGCGCCAACGACAAACATTGCAGCCATCATTACGATAGAACTGTTCAGCATACCTCCCCACGCATCTTTAAATCCCAAAACCCCTGTGATTTCCAAAGCAATGGGAATCATCATGGCCGCCACATGGATTTTTACCTTTCCCGACAAGATTAACGCTATAAAAAGAAGAAAAATAACAAGAACGATTAAAATTTGAGATGTCATTTTCTCATACCCTTTCTATCCAATACATTTTCTTTAGTCTCTATCTTTCCATAAATCACCTATCTACAACAGACCCATCCTCATGAAGATGGATTCCGCCATAACTCCCTTTAAATGGAAATACCTTATCTATATCATCTATCAGTTCTATTCCAAGACCGGGCTTTTCAGGAAGAAGGATATAGCCGTTTTCTACCTGGAAAGGTTCCTTCATTTCTTTATCCAACCGACACATCCCATTAATCATCGGATACTCCTGTACCTCAAAATTAGGGATGCATGCATCCAATTGCAGACATGGTATACAAGTGAAGTAGATCATCTTTTGAACAAAATCATTTCCACAAGTGGAAAATTGCAGCAGCGACAATCATTATGATTTTTTATGAGAAGAAACTTTGGAAATATGATCCGTTTGTAAAAATCCCAAGACTCCATAAAGAATATGAAGGCGTGTTCATTTCAAGTTATGACAGCAAAGAGCGAAAAGTAACAATGACAATCAAACAATCTCTTCTTTCCGTTGAAGTAATTTTAAAGACAGATGAAAGCAAAAGTAAATCTCTTTCGGCATCGATAGATAATATACTTGGGGAGAGCCAATTGACATACTCATATCTTAACACGCCAAATGCTTCTGTAAGAGAGCGGAGTGCTATTCACTATGGCACCGCAATGCTTTGTGTTGATAATCCTGATATGATTGAAGGAACTTATTTTTCTGATAGAAAGACAACCGGAGATATGATTTTTAAAGTTACCCACTAAAATTAAGAATATCGGAATGCGCTGCCCAAAATTCTGCGCACCTGCGTTCCACTAAACAAATCACCCCTTGCTTCTCGGAGCAAGGGGTATTATAATACAGTTAATGGAACGATTCGTTCCGTTATCGAGAGAAAGGAATTAACACCATGAGAGCTATGAACACAGAAACGATGCAAAACATCATTTCCTACGTTGATCAATATTTCTGCGACAAACATACCACTCCCTCTGTAAATGAGATCGCTTTGGGTGTAGGTATTCCTAAAACGACTGCTTTTCGCTACCTGGTCGAAATGGACAACCGCGGTATGCTCGAATACGATGGCAAATCTCGTACCATTCGTACTCCGATGATCAAGAAATTTGCTCCCGATTCTGCCCCCTGTCCCCTCGTTGGATCCATTCCATGTGGTTCCGCGCAGACAGAGGAAGAAAACATCCGTGAATATGTCAGCCTTCCTGTTTCCCTTTTCGGGAATGGCCGGTACTATATTCTGGAGGCTTCCGGTGATTCCATGGTTGATGCGGGTATCGATAGCGGAGATCTGGTCGTTATCAGGACAGATTGCAATGCTGAGATTGGCGATATCGTTGTTGCCCTTACCGGCTACAGCGAAAGCGCGCTGAAGGTTTATGCTGGAATCGATGAAGATACTCAGGAAGCCATTCTTGAGTATCGAAATCAGGCAAAGTATCCGGACGAAGAGATCCGCGTGAAGCAGCTGATCGTCCAAGGCGTAGCCAAGCACGTAATCAAAGCATTATAAATGATATTGTTATCACCGGAGGTGAAGTACGAGATTATGAATACATATGACGTGAAATGCCCGGTATGCGGCGTAGTCAATCACAGCCTGTTTCTTGAAGAGACGGATGGCTGGATGGAATGCGAGCACTGCGGCCATACGGCAAAATACTGCTGGGAACCGCAGACAAAAAAGCAGATTCCGGTATTTGTAATCCGAAATCTGCAGGCGCAGGTTGTACCTGCTGATTGCGTACACACATGTAGATAAGAAGGGAGTTAAATAAGTGCCACATGAAAACCTTGGATGGCGCTCGAGAAAGATATACTGCCCCAACTGCCGCCAGTTAGTAATTGGCTATGAAGGCAAAGATGGCATAACGACGGAATGGTTGAGATGAAACAGGCTGCGTAAATCCATCTCCAGGTCATATGCTGTAATGATCGGTCAGTTAAACCAGACATACATGAGAGGCTGCCGACAAGACGGGATTCCGATATCCATAGGATCCCTGCCTTGCCGGTGGTCTCTTCCTTTTTTTCGGCAAGGCTTTCGAAACCAAAACATCATATCGAAAGCCTGACATGCATTAAGGGCTGAGGATACAAATATTGCTCGATCTCTGATTTTCAGAAAAGCAGTATCGGTACCCTTTCTTTAGTGCACCCATTTTCGGGGACATGGTCAGGAACGTACTGCAAGCAATAGTATCCTTTGCTCTTCCGCAGCAGGCGGAAAGGAAAACAGTATGTATTTTGACGCAACCGAATTCGCAGCTCGCCTGAGCACCCTTCGCAAGGCACAGGGAATGACCCAGGAGGAAATGGCCGAAGCACTCAATATCAGTTTGGAGCATCTCAGCAAGATGGAGCGCGGTAAGAGAAAACCGTCCATTGACCTGATCATTGCCATGGCCTGCTACTTCCATGTAAGCACCGACTATCTTCTCATGGGGAAAGATCATGACAAGGTGGACAGCCGCACGAAGCTTCTGGATGTGGTGACTCAGCTGACGGAAATCGCAAAAAGCCTGCAACTCTGTGCGGGATCCTTTATTCCAATTTTATCAGTTATAATTGATATAAAGCGAACTCAAGCGGCTCATCCGAAACGAGCGGAAAGATATTCACTACTGAGGCGGCAAAGTCCTCATGCCGGAACAGACTGAAGCCCAGAAGAAGCCAGAGCCAAAGCACTCTATCACAGAGAGATTGAAGTACGAGCAGGAACAGCAGAAGCAGACACAGGAGCAGAAAACTCCGAAACAGAAAAAACAGAATATGGAACTCTAACAGGCACTTGCTGTTGATATGATACCTCCAAAGTAGGCAGGTTAAATAACCAAAATCTACTTTGGAGGTATTTTTATGGGTAGGAAGCCCAAGTGTACAGTTGAAGAAAAAGTTGCTGCTGTTGAGGATTACCTGAATGGAACACGTTCTGTCTCTGAAATCATGGCAGATTTATGTATAAAAAGTACACGAACCATAAGGGACTGGATATTGGCATATCAGAATGGAGGTATGGAAGCTCTTTGCCCTGTTACAGCCAATCACTCCTATTCCAGGGAATTTAAGCTTGAAATGATTCAAAGATATATTGCCGGGGAAGGTTCGGTTACCGATTTATGTGCCAGATATGGCATCCCTGCACATGTTACACTGCAAAACTGGATTTCGTTGTATAATGCCAATAGAGAACTTAGGGATTATGATCCCAAGAGGGAGGTCTATATGGCAGAAGCACGAAGAAAGACAACGATAGCTGAACGTAAAGAAATCGTCGAATACTGTATTACCCACAACCGAGATTATAAAGGAACAGCTTCTCTGTATGATGTTTCTTATGGGCAGGTGTATTCATGGGTAAAAAAATATGATGCTAGTGGGGAAGAGGGTCTGTCCGATAAACGCGGACGTCACAAAACGGATGATGAAGTCGATGAGCTGGAACGGTTACGCCGGGAGAATATGCGACTAAAACGCCAGCTTGATGAAAAAGACATGGTAGTGGAACTGTTAAAAAAAGTGAAAGAATTCGAAGGGATGTGAGGTTTGGAAAACTACGGTTTGAATCAAAATATCTGGCAATAAAATATTTTCATGAAGGAAAACAATGGAGCATCAACTGGATGTGCAAACAGCTGGGGATATCGCACGCGGCTTACTACAAATGGTTGCACCGACCGATTACGGAGCAGGAATCCGAAAATAGAAAACTGGCAGAACTGATAAAGGAGTATGATGAGCAGTTCGGGCATATCCTGGGATACAGACGGATGACAAGCTGGATCAACCATTTCAATCACACCAGTTACAGCAAGAACAGAGTCCACAGAATCATGAAGAAGCTGGGAATCCACTCTGTTATTCGTAGAAAAAAGAAGAAATACCATCCGTTCAAGCCGGAGACGACAGCGGAAAATAAGCTGAAAAGGGATTTCAATGCCACAAAACCTAACGAAAAATGGGCTACTGATGTCACGGAATTCAAGATTCCTGAAACAGGAAAGAAGCTATATCTTAGCGCCATCTTTGATTTATATGACCGTTTTCCTGTTGCATACGTTGTAAGTAAAAGAAATGACAACAAGCTCGTATTTGATACTTATGACAAGGCACTTATTGAAAATCCGAATGCAAAACCGATTTTTCATAGTGACAGAGGATATCAATATACCAGCAAGGTTTTCCAAGCAAAGCTCCAGAATCAGGGCATGGAACAATCCATGTCCAGAGTGGGGCGTTGCATAGATAACGGTCCTACAGAAGGGTTGTGGGGAATCATAAAATCGGAAATGTATTGTATGTACCAGATAACAGATGAGCAGTCCCTTCGATCAGCAATTGACGGATACATGAAGTTTTACGCCGAGGAAAGACCTCAGGATCGGTTTTACTGTAAAACTCCGTCAGAAGTAAGGCGGGATGCATTATCGGCAAAGGAACCAGTGCAATATCCCATTGCTGAAAACAAACGGATTGCAGCATACAAATCCAAATGGTGTGCGTAACTTTAAACATACCCCCAGAGTTGCATGGTAAAATTGACGATGGAATAAATGTTTCATAAACATAAATATCCGCCACATCAGATCAGATATGGCGGATACATTTAGAAATTAATTTTAAATATTTTGCTTGTCTACTTGACAAGGGGCAGATCATGTTTTCTTTGTGAAAATGTCGAGTGTCTTTTTGTTTCCAGTGAAAAAGGAAAAGACACCCGGCAGACCGTGGCTACTTTTTTGCATTTTACTTCGATATAATATGCTGATCATCACCTATCGGAAATAATCATGTCAATTCCTTGCTGCAAGGTTTCTTCATCAATTGCACCCGTTGCTTGGGCGATTGCGTTTCCCTCCTCATCAATAAAATATGTGGTAGGCAGTGAATAAACACCGTAGGTTGCAGCGGCATCCTGATCTGTATCGTAAAATACCGGGAAAGAATAGCCCTGTTCTGCGATGAAAGCAGATGCAGTTTCCACAGTCTCTCTGGAGCCATCAGTCATATTGATGATGAGAAACTGTACTTCTTCACCAATTTCCAGATATTTTTCGTTAAAATCAGGCATTTCCATTTTACATGGACTACACCAGCTTGCCCAGAAGTTTAGGACAACGGATTTCCCGATAAAATCCGAAAGATGAACTTCATTTCCATCCAGATCGTAAACTGTAAAATCCGGTGCCAATATCTTTTCCGATTCACCCTCTTGTGTTGTTGGAAGAGAGGCTTCTGTGGATTCGGTTTTCTGCGGTGCTTGAGTGGCAAGCAGATCAGGCGCCAGCTTCTGTCCAAGCTGTTTATATAGAATTCCTGCGCCGCCTAAAATGAGAACAAACACAAGAATGAGAATCATTATTATCTTCTTTTTATTCATAAACCCTCCTCAACTAAGCAGGCTGAGAAGCTGTCCCAGCGTTCCTGTTGCCATCAAAATACCCACCAATATCAGGAAACAGCCGCTGACAGTATTGATGATCCGGTAGTGTTTTTTGATCCAGTTGAAGGCTGACTTCAGATAGTCAATCAGAACAGCACTGAGAAGAAATGGAATTCCAAGTCCCAGCGAATAGCAAAGCAGCATCAGCATACCTTCGATTGCATGATTCTGCTGAGAGGCAAGCATCAAGGCAGAACCGAGGAATGCGCCCACGCAAGGTGTCCAGCCCAAGGAAAATATCATGCCAAAGAGCATAGCGGGGAAGAACCCCATCTCACGGCTGTTTACTGTTTTACTGCCACCTCTGAACAAATTCATTTTGAAAACACCAAGAAAATTGAGGCCAAAAAGAATTACAATCAATCCGGAAATTAAATTCACTGCGCCTTTGTATTCTCGAAGGATACTGCCAATGGTGCCAGCCAATGCGCCCATTGCTACAAAGACTACAGTAAATCCACTAACAAATCCCAATGCTCCAGATAAGGTCTTTTTTGTACTGCGTTCTCCACCACCTGCAAAATAGGAGATATAGATGGGCAGCATGGGAAGCAGGCAAGGTGATATGAAGGTGATAATGCCCTCCAGGAAAGCTACTGCGTATTGCATGAGCCGCTGCACCCCTTTCCGAAAATACCGGAAAACAGCCAGCCGATAAAGCCCATATAGGCCATCGTGATGAACGGGTTAGAAGTCAGCGGACAAGCTCCGGTAGAGCATCCCACAAGGTAGTAATATGCAAGGCCAACCAATGCGCCGCCTACGATAAAAAGAACTGGCTTCAGCCATTTTTTAATTTTTTCTTTCATCTCACATTCCTCCTGCTAAATATTCCTCTGCATAGTGAACAGCAGTTGCCCCATCGGCTACAGCAGTCACGACCTGCCGTAATGCCTTTGTGCGGACATCCCCAACGGCGAACACACCGGGGATGTTGGTTCGGGTACTCTCATCTGCAATAATGTATCCAGCCGGATCAATCTCAATCTGATCTTTCACCAATTCGGTGGAAGGCTTTCTTCCTACGCTCACAAATACACCGTCGCAAGCAAAGATACTTTCTTCTCCGGTTTTCATGTTCCGAATCTGGATGCCGGTCAGCTTTTCGTTATGGAGCAGAGCTACAATCTCACTGTCCCAGAGAAATTCTACATTTTCTGTTTTCATCAAAGGTTCATGGTAGATCTTAGTTGCTTTTAGGGTGTCTCTGCGGTGAACGACGATGACTTTTTTGCAGATACGGGAGAGAATCAGTGCATCTGCCGCAGCGGTATTGCCACCTCCTGCGATGACAACCGTTTTGTTCCGATAGAACATTCCGTCACAGGCTGCACAGTAATGGACACCTTTGCCGATTAACGCCTGTTCCCCATCAACACCCAGATCTCTGGGACCGGCTCCTGTAGCCAATACGATGGATTTTGCGTACATAGGGCCTTCACTGGTCACAGCTTTCTTTACAGAACCTGACAGTTCCAGAGACAGCACCTCAGTCAGCTTGGTTTCTACACCAAACCGCTCCGTTCCTCGCTTCATTTTTTCTCCCAGGGAGAAACCGTCGATGCCATCCTCGAAGCCGGGATAGTTGTCGATTTGTTCGGTCAGAGCCATCTGCCCGCCGGCAGACAGCTTTTCTAAAACCACAGTGTCCATTCCGGCTCTTGCAGCATAAAGGGCTGCGGTATAGCCGCCGGGACCGCCACCTACAACGATCATGTCATAGATATGCTGCGCATTATTTACTTCCTGAGTCCGGTGCTGTAAGGTTTCCTCAATAAAAGCCACCAGCTGCGTTCTGGATTCCGGAGCGACGATAGAGCCAAGAGCCTGTCCGTTGTGATAGATCAGTAGAGTAGGGACAACTTCAATAGCCTCGGCCTCAGCCAATTCCGGCTCATCATCAATGTTGACAGCAGTGAATACCAGCGTATCCTTATATTCCTCAGCAACGCTTTCCAATGCTGGAGCCAGACGGCGGCAATATACGCACCAAGGGGCTGAAAACTCCACCAGAACAGTCTTTCCGCTATGCACCATTTCTTCAAATTGATTTCTATTGATATTGATAACTGCCATATTGCCAGCTCCTTTCTTTTGTTTGATTATAGTATAGCCAATCTAAAATAATATTTCGGTGATAATATCACATAAAATAGTGCGACATTGCTGCCGCACTAAACTTTTTTGTTATTAAGTAACTCGAGGATATGTTCACTGGAATGGATGATTTGAGACTGTTTATCTTTTATGGATGTTTTTCTTGTCTCCTCCAGCGAGAGAGAAGCATATAAATGAACCGTGTATGCTTCCTGCCTGAGAGAATCTTTATACTGTTCAGCTGCAAGATATTGTTTTTCAAGAATACTAATTTTATTTTGGAGATCACCAATCTGCTGTTGAAGCGACATCACTTTTTTCTTTTGAATATAGAGGGAAAAAGTAAGAAGAAGTAGTAGTAATATGATTGGTAGGATAATAATAATAATAATCATTCTTATTACTTTCCCTCCTTTATCAAAAGATAAGTCTTAACTGCATTACGGAGCGTTTCTGGTAGAACGGGAACAGGCAAGATGATCACCTTACCCGTATTCTTTTCAATCGTTATTTCTGATTCCGGTTGATTGGACAGAAGAATTACGGGTGTTCTTTTATCCGCCCGCCATGGCTGATCCGGCTGTTTTGTCAGAGCTTCTGTAACAACCCAAAGCATAGGCTTTTTCTTTCCAAGCTTTTTTCTTGCAGCTTCCGGGGTTTCAAATACAAGGATATGTTTGGATAAGTTCTGCAGTACCAGTCTCAGTCCGTTCCCATAGGCTGAATCACTGCACATAATGACAATCGTGGCATTTGATTGCTCATCCTGTGATGCCTTTATAAAATCAAGAACTGGCGTATTATAAAGGTTGAAATCTTTTTCTGTATGTTCTGCTTCATAATAAGCTCTGACCGCTCGACACATTCTTCGGCAAAACTGTTCAATATCAATACGGATGTCCGTGAGGCTGTTGTCAGAACTTATTCTATCCAGTTGGCAAACGGAAGTTCCGCAATTCACACCCAAGTGAAAACGAATCGAAGTATTGTCCTCAGTATTTGCAAAGCCTTTGTTTTGGTGCAGGTATTCACATCGAAGCTGCCAGCATCGTTCTCCGCAGATATACGGAGAGATATCCTGCGCAGAAACTTTAAAGAAAGGTGCTGCGTATGTATCAAACCAACGAATATATTGATTCCCTACATCACGAGTTGGTCTCTGCTTTCTATCCAGAACAGCACGCCCATCCCGATAACGCTTTACAATTTCTGGGAAAGCAATGCCGCCGCAAATATCAGGCAAAGTCAGCACCAATGCCAAAGCAGATTGCCAGCGTCCATCCTCAATGTTCAGTTCTACTTCCTCTATGCGATGTAAAAAGGTAAAGCTGGCATTGTCTTGACTCATAAGTATCCTCCTGTAAAAAATCCGCCTGCCGGAAAACCGACAGGCGGCATACTGCCTTTTATACTTCCATCATCTATAGGCTATAGTGATTAAAGAACCAAAGAAGGAGCAGAGTAAACTCGTGCTGCCAATTCCTGATTGAGCATATACAAGCTCTTAGGATCGGAGCCAAAGAGTTCAATTTTGGAAATCAAATTCTTTGCATTGGTTTCTTCTTCACCTTGTTCTTTCACAAACCAATCGAGGAACTGCATGGTACGGAAATCCTTTGCTTCGTAAGCCTCACTATAGATATCATTAATCAGCGAGGTCACATATTTTTCGTGCTCAAGACCTGCCTTCAAAACATCCATATGGCAAGCTGCATTCAGATCAGGCTTGTCAATGGCTTCAAACGTTACCTTCTGGTTTTCGTTTTGCAGGTACTGATAGAAAAGCATGGCGTGGTCACGCTCTTCCTGAGCCTGAATTTTATACCAGTTGGCAAAGCCGTCAAGCCCGACTTCCTCGAAATAGTTTGAAAAATTGAGATAAAGGTATGCGGAATAGAATTCCGTATTTATCTGTTGATTGATAAGCGCATGTACTTTTTCGTTCATTTGCAAGAACCTCCATGTTAAATTTCAGTTTTCCACAGGCCGTGGAGGTTGCAATAAGCATAGACAGCTACTGCTTTATCGTCTCCCAGGGAGAAGGTGACATGGGGTTCGTCACCGGGCTTCAAAACCTTACGCTGACCACCGTTTTCAGTCTGGACATAGACCCACTCGATGAAATGCTCCGGAAGCATAGGATGATCTACAGAACCCACATTGACATGGATTGCACCATCTTCAACAGTAACAGCAGGCAGATGCTTTTCGCCGCTGGCTTCTACGGTGTTGGGTAGTAGGGCAGTCATTTTCTGCCCGCAGCACATCATAGGTACGCCGGAGTCGTGAATCATGCCCACCAGATTGCCGCAGTGTTCGCAGATATAAAACTTTGCACTCATTTTAATTTCCTCCGTTTTATCAATAGTTTTCCGCACGCACTTCGAAGAATGCCTGAGGATGCTTGCAGACAGGGCAGATCTCAGGAGCCTTGGTTCCTACTACGATATGTCCGCAGTTACGGCACTCCCAGATGGTAACGCCGCTCTTCTCAAACACCTGCATGGTCTCCACGTTGCTCAAAAGCTTGCGGTAGCGCTCCTCGTGCATCTTCTCAATGGCAGCTACGCCACGGAACTGTTCAGCCAGATCATGGAATCCCTCCTCATCAGCTTCACGAGCCATGCGGTCATACATATCCGTCCACTCGGCGTTCTCACCTTCAGCAGCATGGAGCAGGTTCTCGGCAGTATCGCCCAGCTCGCCCAGAGCTTTGAACCACAACTTGGCGTGCTCCATCTCGTTCTGTGCAGTATGCAGGAACAGAGCAGCAATCTGCTCGTAACCGGCTTTCTTGGCTACTGAAGCAAAGTAAGTATATTTGTTGCGTGCCTGAGATTCACCAGCAAAGGCTTCCCACAGATTTTTCTCGGTTTTGGTGCCTGCATAGGGATTCTTTGCAGGAGCCGCAGCATCCTCAATCTTCACAAACTTGTTGGCAGGCTGCTTGCAGATGGGGCACTTAAAATCAGGTGTCATAGGGCCTTCGTGAATGTAACCGCAGACTGTGCATTTCCATTTTTCCATTTTCTTTTCCTCCATTTTTTCATTGAATTGAATGTTTTTTAACAGGGATTCCACAGCATCCACAGGAATGCCGGGATACGTTTTAATACTTTCCAGAAACGATCTGGTGTTGCTGCTCTGAGGCAGCATAAAGCCGGCTTCTCTGCACAGATCCTCAGCCATCAGGCGAGAGGATTTTTCCACAGCGACGCTCAAGACATCAGGAAGCTGCGAAGCAATGTTCTCTGCATTGGCTTTGCTTTGAACTAAGCCACGAAGTGCTTCGACAACTTTTTCTTCTTTCGGCTGCTGCGGCGGCAGTTCTTTTGGAACCATAGAGATTGCAGAGGATGGACAGGCTTCGGCACAGGCACCGCAGCCGATACACTTTTCAGGATCAATGATGCTGTTCTCTGTATCAGTCGCTCCGGTTGGGCAGACATAGAGGCAAAGGCAATCCTTGGTACATAAGCGAAGATTTCTTACTGCATATTTTTCAGCCATAGTTATGCCCTCCCTTCCATTTTTTCAAATTTCCAACTGGGAACCTTACACACCGGACATAGCTCCGGAGCTATGTCACCAATATAGACAAAACCACAGACCGTGCAAACCCAGACACCGGTGTTTTCCAACATCTTGTCTCCCTCAGATTCATATCGAGTCAGCAGAGATTGGAGCATTCGGGTAACCTTTTCACTCCACGCCTGACAGCGCAGACCACCCCGATCAGGCTTTTCACCGGCTATAGCATTGCCATAGGGATACCCTACAGACAAATCCTTGTCAATGAGTTCCAGCAGCTTGGCTGTGCTGGCCTCCTCGATGGGCGCAGCCTTGCTTCTGAAGAACTCTGCCAGTTTTCTGAAATCATCTGCCTGCTGGGGCAGATACTGCTTTTCGCAGCCACGGGCCAGATTGGAGCAGATGATGCTCATTTCCATGGGAGAGAGTTCCTTGTCCACATGGGGCTTTTCAAGGACCTCCTGGGACGCTGTTTTTTCTTCTTTGGGTTTGAAAGCGTCTTTGCCTGCTTTACAGACAGGACACTTCCAATCGGCAGGTAGGTCTTCCCACTTGCCACCGACAGCTTCATCGTGAATATATCCACAAATGCCGCAAACATATTGTTTCATAGGTTTTACCGCCTCCTTTATCTATATTTTATCAAATCACGACACATATTCCGTGACTTAATCACCTATTTCAGTCGCAGGAGTGATGGCCGCAGCCGTGGGAACCGCAAGAGTGACCTTCCCCATGGTGGTCGTGATGATCACACCGGACATTGGGGTTGAAGTCCAGCTCGCCTGCTGCCAGTGCTTCTGCTGCTGCATCAGCGTTGCCGGAAACACCACCATAAAGCCGGATACCCACATCGCTCAGTGCCATCTGGGCACCGCCGCCAATACCGCCGCAGATCAGGGCATCCACCTTCAGTGCACTCAGGACGCCTGCCAGTGCACCATGTCCGCTGCCGCCAGCATCCACAACCTCAGACGAAATGATTTTTCCATCTTCCACATCGTAGATTTTAAACTGTTCGGTGTGACCGAAGTGCTGAAAGATTTCTCCGTTTTCATAAGTGACTGCAATTCTCATAATATTATCTCCTTTCGGTTTTTCGTGCATCGGATGGATTTTTTGCTGATAGCAAATTCTGCACCCGTAGGCTGCGCTGTTTCCGCTGCAGAGTGTAAAATCCCCTCCCTCGATTCGCAGAGGAAGTCCCTCAACCAGCGCATCGGCCAGTTTTTTGCGGGCAGCTGCATAAATCTGCTGAACCGTTGTTCTGGCAATACGCATATATTCTCCGCATTGCTCCTGAGAAAAACCTTCACGGTCAATCAGGCGAATGGATTCATACTCATCCACATTCAGGACAATGGGAGTCAGTTCCTCGCCGCCACGAACCGGAACAAAACCATCATTATCCGGCAAACAACAAACTTTTCTGCATTTTCTCGGTCTTGGCATAGATTCACCTCCATATTATTTGCGGCATATGCCATTTATACGACCATTGTACATCTCCTTTTCCTATATGTCAACGGAATTATTGACATATGCCATAAATTGTTTTATACTATGTGTATTCAAGGAGGTGTACCCATGGATTTTTCATCCTATTTTCCAATTTGGAACAAACTGACACCGACCCAGCAGCAGATTTTGGAGCGAACTGCAGTTTTACGAAAAGTGGACAAAGGAACTGTGATTCACAACGGAACTGTGGAGTGTACCGGTCTTCTGCTGGTAAGAAGCGGACAGCTTCGTGCCTATATTCTTTCCGATGAAGGACGGGAGATTAGCCTCTATCGTTTGTTTGATCGGGATATTTGCCTGTTTTCCGCCTCCTGTATGATGAACAGCATTCAGTTTGAGATCACCATTGAGGCGCAGAAGGATACCACGATGTGGGTTATTTCTGCTGACACTTATCAGCGCTTAATGAAAGAGTCTGCTGTGGTAGCTAATTTTACCAACGAAATTATGGCTACTCGTTTTTCTGAGGTTATGTGGCTCATGGAGCAGATCATGTGGAAAAGCTTTGATAAAAGGCTGGCAGAATTTCTGCTGGAGGAATGCAGCTTAGAGGAAACAAACATCCTCAAGATTACCCATGAAACCATTGCGAGCCACATGGGCACCGCCCGTGAGGTAGTTACCCGAATGCTTCGCTATTTCCAGAACGAGGGTATGGTGAAGCTGGCGCGGGGCACCGTGGAGATTTGTGAAGAAAGGAGATTGCAGGAACTTTCTGATACATAGAAGACCTGTATCGTTGATGATGAAAATCGTATTGCTCACCGCCCTCGGCGTGGGGGGCGCGACCATTTTTGGAAGTCTCATTGGCTTTGTCTTTCGGAATATCTCCCACAAATTCTCCGACATAGTGCTGTCCTTTGCGGCAGGTGTTATGCTGTCTGCGGCTGTACTGGGACTAATTCTGCCATCTCTCAATTATGGCGGAACCCATGGGATCCTCGTTTCCATCATCGGGATCTTTACTGGGGCGGTGTGCCTGAATCTCATTGATAAGCTGGTTCCCCACCTGCATAAGCTGGTGGGAACCGATACGGAAACACACCGCAGCACCAACCTTGACAAGGTATTGCTGTTTGTCACAGCCATCGCGATCCATAACCTGCCGGAGGGGATTGCCGCCGGTGTCAGCTTTGGAAGTGAAGACACGGCGCAGGCGATGATGATCGCCTGCGGTATCGCCCTGCAGAACATCCCCGAAGGCATGGTGATCATTGCGCCCATGCTGGCAGCAGGCGTATCCCCGGTAAAAACCTTTGTCTGCGCTATGGTGACCGGGCTGATCGAAGTCGTTGGTACGCTTCTGGGATATTGGGCCGTAAGCATTGCTTCGGCCATTCTCCCCTTTGCTCTGGCCTTTGCGGGAGGAACCATGCTCTATGTCATCAGTGATGAAATGATTCCCGAAACCCATGCCCACGGCAGCGAGACCGAAGCAACCTATGCGCTCCTGGCCGGATTCTGTGTGATGCTGGTCAGTGATTTCTTTTTGGGGTAAAGTGTGATTCAGATGTTTGAAATGTTTGCTGCAGTCAGAGGATGAAAATCCGCCGCATCTCTACCAAAATTGTTGGAGAGATGCGGCGGTTGTTTATTTGTCCATTCCGCAGGCCGTAGCCGATTCAATGAGACAGCGATCATTGGTCACAGCATCATAGAACCGGAAGCCGCCGGAGAAGTTATAGCAGTCAAAGCCGTTTCCGGCCAGGATACGACAGGCAATGTAGCTGCGCAGACCGCTCTGACAGATGACGTAGACAGGCTTACGCTTGTCCAGCTCACCCAGCCGCTCCCGCAGCTCGTCCACCGGGATGTTAAAGAAGCCGTCAATGTGTCCGTGTGCGAATTCTTCTACAGTGCGGGTGTCCAACAGAGTTACGCTTCCGTCACGAGGAAGACGATCTGCATCTTCCAGATGCCATTGTTTCAGAACACCGTTTGCGATATTCTCAACCATAAAGCCAGCCATATTTACCGGGTCTTTCGCAGAGGAATAAGGCGGTGCGTAGGCCAGATCCAGATCCTTCAGTTCCGTGGCTTTCATTCCTGCCCGGATAGCGGTGGCCAGCACATCAATGCGCTTATCCACACCTTCATAGCCTACGATCTGCGCACCCAGCAGGCGATAAGTCGCCTTTTCAAAGACCACCTTCATTGTCATGACTTTCCCGCCGGGGTAGTAACCTGCATGGCTCATGGGCGACAGGATAACCGTATCAACATCCAGCCCTGTTTTTCTGGCGTTGGTCTCATTTACGCCGGTAGTAGCGGCAGTCATGCCAAAGATCTTGATGACACTGCTGCCTTGGGAGCCGGTATAATGGCTGTCTCCGCCACAGATGTTGTCCGCAGCGATTCGTCCCTGTTTATTGGCAGGGCCAGCCAAAGAGATCAGAGCATCCTGCCCGGTGACGAAGTGCTTCACCTGCACCGCATCGCCCACGGCATAGATGTCGGAAATGGAGGTTTCCATTCGGTCATTGACCACAATACTTCCTTTAATGCCCAGTTCCAACCCGGCATCCTTTGCAAGGGTGGTTTCGGGAGAAACACCAATGGCAAGGATTACCATATCCGCATGGAGAGGCTGTTCGTCTTTCAGCAGCACATCCACGCCGCCGTCCCTTTCCTCAAACCCTTCTACGGTATGACCAAGTGCCAGCTTTACACCGTGCTTGCGCATTTCATTATGGATGAAAGAAGCCATATCGGCATCAAAGGGATTCATAAGCTGTTTTGGACGCTGGACAATGGTGACATCCATCCCCAGCTCTCGCAGGTTTTCTGCCAGCTCCAATCCAATGAAGCCACCACCTGCCAGTACAGCGGATTTGGGATGGTTTGCATTGATGTAATCCTTGATGCAGAAGGTATCTTCAACAGTGCGCAGGGTAAACAGCTTATCAAGACCTACACCGGGAAGCCGGGGCTGGGTAGGCTTGGCTCCGGGAGAGAGAATCAGCTTGTCATAGCTCTCCTCGAACTCCTCACCGGTTTCCAGATTTTTCACGGTAACTTCTTTTTTTTCGGGATGGATAGCCGTGACCTCATGACGCACCTTCATGTTTACATGGAACCGGGAGAAGAAGCTTTCCGGGGTCTGGAGGGTCAGATCCGACCGATCGGTAATCACATCACCGATATAGTATGGCAGACCGCAGTTGGCATAGGAGATATACCCCGAGCGCTCAAAAACTACGATTTCTGCCTGCTCATTCAGTCTGCGAATACGGGCGGCAGCGGTAGCACCGCCTGCCACACCGCCTACAATGACAACTTTCATATTATCGTTCCACCTTTCCTGCATAAGCGGAAATTCCGCCTATGTTTTTCACGTTGGTATAACCCATCTGCTTCAAAATAGCAGCTGCCTGACGGCTTCTTGCACCGCTGAGACAATGAACAAAAATGGGGGTAGATTTATTGTCAATCATGCCAGCCACTTTGCTAATGGACTGCAAAGGAACATTTTTACTGCCGGGGATATGCCCCTGCCGGTATTCGTCGGGGGTGCGAACATCCAGCAGGACTGCGCTATCCGTAGTGCTATATTCTTTGACACCCTGATTGATGTCAGGGCCTTTCAGGAAATCGAAGAATCTCATCTTTGCACCTCCTTACAGCATGGCGAGAATCTGAGCCTTAGGTCTGGCACCGGTGACTTGATTGACAATCTTTCCGTTCTTCATAACCACCAGAGTGGGTATGCTCATCACACCGAACTGCATAGCCAGTTCCTGTTCCTCATCCACATTAATTTTAACAACCTTGATATCGGAGCGCTCCTTGGCAATCTCCTCTACCAGAGGAACTACCATGCGGCAAGGACCACACCAGGGAGCCCAGAAATCCATCAGGACGGGCTTGTCCGAGTTCAAAACCTCTTGATTGAAATTGTTTTTATTAACACTGATAGCAGACATATTTAAGTCCTCCTGTTTTCTTTTTTATGGCTTTATTATATCCAGCAGTCGTTCCTTGTTCTGTGATTTTATCACTTATCGCCGGTGACTGTTTCACCGGGCCAACTATTAATTCCGCCGATCTCAATGATATTGGTGTAGCCCAGTTTCACCAGTTTTTCAGATGCCTGCTTACTCCGATTACCGCTGCGGCAGTATACCAGAATCAGCTGATCTTTATCCGGCAGTTCAGAGATATCCTCTGTGCCAATGGATTCGTTGGCAATATTGATAGCACCGGGAATATGATTTTCGCTATATTCCTGAGCAGTACGAACATCGAGGATGATGTATCCGGTTTCCTCCTCCATCATCGTAATAGCTTCCTCCATAGTAATCTGTCGATAGGTTTTTTCAGCGGATTGCGTTGCACAACCAGAGAGAAGCAGTAAAGTCATTAAAATGGGAATGATTCTTTTCATGTGTATACCTCTATATTTCGAAGATAGGGCAGCCGTTTCCAGCTGCCCTGTTTCCTTTTTTATGTTCTTGCCATTCCGTCTACACTGAGCACAACGCCCGTGATATAGGATGCTTCGTCAGATGCCAGGAACACAAATGCATTGGCAATATCCTCCGGCTGACCCAGGCGGCGCAGAGGGATCTGCTTGATGAGCGGATCAATTACTTCCTTGGGAACAGCCTTCATCATGTCGGTCAGGGTAATACCGGGAGCGACTGCATTCACTCGAATACCCTTCGGACCCAATTCTCGGGCAAGGGAAACCGTCAGGCCATTGACAGCAAATTTGGATGCGGGATAAGCAAAGCCACTGGGCTGGCCGTAAATGCTGACCATTGAGGAGGTGGAGAGAATAACACCTTGACCTTTTGCAATCATGCACTCACTGGCGGCTCTTGTAGCATTGAACACGCCTTTTACATTCAGATCCATAACCTTATCAAAGGTTTCCTCCGTATACTCGGTAAAGGGAGTGCTTTCGGATATACCGGCATTGTTCACCAGAATATCAATGCAACCGTATTTTGAGGCAGCTTCTCGGAACGCATTGCGGACAGATTCCAAATTGGACAGGTTAGGACTGATTCCCGCAACTGTTGCATCAGGGTACTTTTCTTTCAGCTGCGCAACCGCTTTGTCAGCAGAACCTTGTGAGCTTGCGGTCAGGATTACCGTAGCACCTTCCTTCAAAAATTTGTCTGCGGTAGCGTAGCCAATGCCACGGCTGCCTCCGGTGATGATTGCAACTTTATCTTTCAGTCTCATAAGAATACCTCCTTGTGTTTTGTATTTGTAGTATAACCTGTTTCGGAGGCGCTCTCCGTGATAAAATCACATTTTTCCAAGAAGGAATGATAGAAAAACCGAGTGTCCCTTTCTTATTTTCCGAACAGATCGCTGTGCGTTCCTGTTCGGGATAATGTCAGTATCAGTAAATCATCTTCAATCCGATAGACCAACAACCAATCTGGCTGAATATGGCACTCACGATGTCTAAACGATGTCTAAATTCTTGTTCATTCCTTTAACGCCCTCAATGCTTCTTCAACATCAGAGTAGCGTTTTACGGACGGATCACGGGCAATGCGCTCCGCTTCCAGCATTGCCGCCATCGTCTCCTTGTTCGGTTGATCCAGGCGAACATCAAAAGGAAAACCGCCGGCACGGAGAGACTGGCGAAGAAACACATTGATTGCGGTGGTAAGGTTAATGCCTAATTCGCCATAAATCGCTTCGCACTGTTTCTTAATATCGCTGTCCATACGGACGGTGAAATTAGTAGTGGTAGCCATGAATGTCAACTCCTTTCTTTACTACTGCACCTATATTATATGCATTTTGCATTGCAAAGTAAATGATTTTGGAGGATTGCCATGGCCTGCTGCTTCCATGTGAGCACCGACTAGCTGCTCATGGGGAAAGATCATGACAAGATGGACAGCCACACGAAGCCTCTGGATGTGGTGACTCAGATGACAGAAATCGCAAAAGGCCTGAAAATCTGTACGAGATCCTATATTCCAATTTTATCAGTTATAACTGATAAAAAGTATAATTTACCAAATTTCATCAGTTATAACTGATGAAATCCTTCCATGTCACGAATATTACACATTATTCGCGGTCGTGAAAAGCCGGTAAAACATAAAAAGTAAGCCTGCAGGAGCTCCGCAGGCTTGCAAGGTATTACAGCAGTTCTGCCATATACAGAGGCAGATGGATGATTCCGTCTTTGACCATAACATCCTTGGTATAAAGAATATAAGAGTTGCCAATGGCAGAAGAAAAGTGTTTACGGAATTTATCCAAAGAAGAATGGGAACGGTAATTGCCGGATTTCACTTCTACGGGGGCAATTTTCTTTCCCTCGGTAATCAGGAAATCTATTTCCATGTGGTTTTCCCGGTTCCGACTATCGGAGCGGGAATAGAAATACAGGCGTGAACGACTGTGGCGAAGCATCTGCGCAACAATGTTTTCCATCAGCATTCCTTCGTTGATATTCAGTTTATCAAAGAGGATCGCGCGATATAGTTCGTTGTCTGTGTATTTCTTATCCTGGAAAGTGTGCGTCACAAGCAGTCCGGTATCTGCCATATAGCACTTCTGTGTGGCATGATCAGCACTTAGTGCAAGCCCGACATGAGGGTCTGTTGCATTGAAGCAGGTATTTACTACCATGGCTTCATTCAGCCATACAAAAGAATCCTCAAAGGTTCGAAAACGAGCCTGCTTTCCGAGAGAAGAAAGCTTGTATTTCTTTTCCTTTTTGGAAAGCTGCCCCGGAATGCCATCAAACACGGCAAACACTTTGTCCTCATAACCTTCTGCAAATTTTGCGACATCTTCGCGATACAGCTTCAGGATCCTGCGTTTGGCAACATCGGATGCCTCGAAGTCTTTGCCATTCCTATAAGCAAGAACAGACTGAGGCATACCCCCGACCAGAATGTACTGGCGGAAGTCGTTCATGATCTTCCGGTGAAGTGTTGCACCAAGGGGTTTCCTGGTTTCAAAGCAATGTCGGATCAGCGGATAAGTTGCTTCGTCGCCCATAGCCCAAAGGAACTCTTCAAAATCCAGCGGAAACATCTCAATATGATCCTCTTCCGACGGAATAATGATATCCTGTACATTCTTTTTCAGTCGGATCAGTGAACCTGTTTCAAGGTAATCAAACCGGCCATCTGCTACAAGATATTTGATAAGCTGGCGTGCTCTTGGGTATTGCTGCACCTCGTCAAAGATGATCAATGACTCACGTTTATGAAGAGTTGTGGAGTAAAAAGCTGCGAGCTTTGCAAAGAACAAATCAAGATCTGCACTATCGTTGACGAACAGGTCCAGTACATCTGTCGGAGCCCGTCCAAAGTCGATCAGAATATAGCTTTTGTATTCCGCCTTCGCAAATTGCTCGGCAATAAAGCTTTTGCCAACACGACGCGCTCCGTCAATCATCATGGCCGTCGTACCTTTGCTGCTGTTTTTCCAGGTAACGAGCGCATCATATATTTTTCTTTTCAGCATTCCATCACTTCCTTTGAGGATAGTATATCCATAATATGATCTGATTATAACTCTGAAATCACGAAAAAGCAAGTTCAGCCGCTCATAATTTACACGAAAAAGCAAGTTTGATATTCTTGAAATCGCACGAAAAAGCAATATTAAAATTCTTAGAATTGCACGGAAAAGCAAATCCAGGACATTGATTCGGAACTTCTGCTAGAAAGCAGGGGGCTTTACATAAATGATTAAAGCATTTTTAACTCGTAATAACGAGTTAAAAACAAATTTAATTCAACACGAAACGAATTAAAACGAGTTAGAATCGAATTAAATGCAAGTAAGAGATAGACAATGGCAGCAGCCCCTCAGCCTCAAAGGCAGGCCTGGATACACTGAGTATATTTCAGCGTATCTGGGTCTGCCTTTTATTTATTGTTATTTGCCGCAACTCCCTTCTGCTGAAAAAACTATAGCAAATCCGTACAACCAGGGCGGGCAACCCGTACAGCCGGTACCTAAAAACATCCATCCGTATGGACTAAACTTGTACATGTAAGGAGCCAAACGACTCCTCTACAGGAACCTTGAAAATTACATACCATTCTTCAGGCACAACCCTGTGATGGGGAGCCACATCAGCGGATGAACGCAACGATCGCCATTAGGAGGCGGGAGCGTGAACTGGCCTGTAAGTATCGGATTGCTTCCGATATACAGCATTGATCCATCTGGAACTGATTGAAAAAGCCGAGCAGAACAGCGAAATGGATATGGCGCTGCTTATGATGTTTATGAGTGCGTTCATGCAGAACACGGACACAAGCGAACCCGCCCTTACTCCCGACGGTAATCTGACTCTGGTTGACGATGTTGGTTCGCCTACGAAAAGTGGAAAGCAATTCATTACTGCCGTTACCAAAAACGGAAACTATTTCTATATCATCATTGACCGTGATGATAAGGGCGAGGAAACCGTGCATTTTCTGAATCAGGTGGATGAAGCCGACCTGCTCAAGCTGATGGACGAGGAGGAAGTTGCAGAGTTCACCAAGCCGATTGAGGAAACAAAGCCGGAAGTGGTTGAAACAGTTCCTGAAATTACAGAGCCGACACCGGAGAAAAAACCGAAATCCACGAATATGCTCCCAGCGATTCTTACTCTGATTGTGCTTGCCTGTGGCGGCGGATTCTTCGTATTTAAGAAAGTTCAGGAAAAGAAGAAGAAACAGGAAGCGGCAAAGCCTGACCCGGATGCTGATTATGTGGACGATGACGAGGACTATGGGTACGATCCGGAGTTTGAGGACGATGATGCAGATAGCTCCGTCGATGAAGATGATAATGAACCTGTGTAAACAGGATAGGCTTGATGCTTGGGGCAATCTTCGGATTGCCTTTACATAGCATCTGCTTTCAAGAAATAAAATATTTTGTGTTTTTGAAAGCGACCTCTTGAATATTCTGTGTGGTAGGTGTGCATACTATTATTTCAGTCATAGTGACTGGAAAATTTATCTGCCTCATCCCATTGAAATCTCTGTCATTTTAGAGTAAAATGAGGCAGATAATTCTGAAATGAGGTAGATAACATGAGAGCTTTTGATTATATAAAAGAGCCAGAAAAGTTGCTTACTCCTGAAATTGTGCAGATGATTGGAAAAATTCATGAGCACAAAGGTAAGCAAGAGCTATTTTTGGAAGCTAATATTGATGAATTGAAAACCCTTCTTGAAGTCGCTTTGATTCAAAGTACAGGTGCTTCTAACCGTATTGAGGGTATTTATACAACAGATAAGAGATTGGAAGAATTGGTCAACCAAAAGGCAGAACCAAGAAACCGATCTGAGCAGGAAATCTCAGGTTACCGAGAGGTGCTTTCTACAATCCACGAAAGCTATGAGTATATTGTGCCCAGACCTAATATTATTTTGCAGCTTCATCGTGATTTGTATTCCTACGCCGGTTCCGGTGGAGAATATAAAAATGCTGATAATGTAATTGCAGAAACAGATGCAGAAGGTCACCAGAAAGCAAGGTTTATTCCGGTTCCTGCCTTTCAGACTGCGGAAGCTATGGATGAATTGTGCAGACAGTTTTTAGAAGCATGGAATACTGATAAAATTGATAGATTACTTTTGATACCTATGTTTATTCTGGATTTCCTCTGTATCCACCCTTTCAATGACGGAAATGGACGCATGAGCCGTTTACTGTCGCTTCTTTTGTACTATAAGGCAGGATATATTGTAGGAAAATATGTCAGCATGGAAATGTTGATTGAAAAAACAAAGGAAACTTACTATGAAGCATTGCAGGCAAGTTCGACAGGATGGCATGAAAATGAGAACAGCTATGAGCCTTTCCTCAAATATTACCTTGGTATTACGCTGAAGGCATATAATGAATTTGAAAGCCGTGTAGAACATTTAAAGAACCGCACTCTTTCTAAGCCCGAAAGAATTAAAGCGATGATTGATCAGAAAGTTGGTAAAATCACAAAGAAAGAAATTATGGATGCTCACCCTGATATAAGCAAAACCACGGTGGAACGCACTCTGGCAGATTTAGTTAAGAGTGAGTACATTGCGAAGGTCGGTTCAGGTCCAGCTACAGGATATGTAAAAATCTAAGTCATAAATTATTTATCTACCTCATTTCATATACAGATGAGGTAGATATTTTTACGATGACGGAGATTATAAAACAGAAAATTGTGTCAGGTTGCAAAAATCCTTTCTGAACTTTTTACATAGCAGTCATGCGCTACGGTGTGTGGCTGCTTATTTTTTTGCGAAAGGAGCAGATGCAAATGAAATTAGTTTTGGCTGAAAAGTCCTCGGTTGCACAGAGCATTATGGATAATGAGCAGGTCGGAGAAGAAGTTTATATCAGTATGATAAATAAGGCCGAAAATTACTGTTGGTTTATGACACCATATCTAATTATAACAGACGAAATGACACATGCGTTATGTCTGGCTGCTAAGCGAGGGGTAGACGTAAGAATTATCACATCAGGAATTCCTGATAAAAAATTCATTTATAATATAACTCGCTCTTTTTATCATGGATTGGTTAAACATGGAGTGCGAGTTTATGAATGGACACCAGGATTTTGCCATGCGAAAATGAGTATAGTGGATAACTGTATGGCAACCTGTGGAACAATCAATCTGGATTATAGAAGCTTATATCATCATTTTGAAAACGGCTGTTTTATGGCAGATTGTCAGGCAGTTGTGGAAATTAAAAATGATCTGATAAGAACGATGGGAGAATGTCGTGATGTAACAGATCAATATTGTACTGGGCGCAGTGCATATTTGCGACTGGGACAATTATTTATGAGATTATTTGCTGGATTGTTATAAGAATTTAGTGAAACGACCTTTCAAAAAATAGTTGATTTTGAGAGGTCATTTTTGTTATGTCTGATTGCCGGTACAGGAAATTTACATGGATAAAATTAATTCTGTTGAGGTAAAATTGAGGTTGACTTTGTATTGTATAGACATAAGATGAAAAAAAGTCAGGTGATGTGCGATGGGAAAACGTAAGATATGTAAAATAGTTTTTGTTATACTGTCAATTTTTTTATGTGTGGCTTTTTATGAATTATTTGGAATCTGTATTGCATATAAAAAACAGCCGGAAGTGTCTAATACCATCAAAAAAGAAACACAAAATGATTCGTGGAACGAACGCAGCGAGAATATGGAACGAGCAGTGATCATAGAAAAAAATCCAGAAGCACTTTTACAAAGAGTGCGTTTGATCCGAAATGCAAAAGAAGACATTATTCTTTCTACTTTTGCATTTCAATCAGATGAAAGTGGAAAATTGATCTTAGGAGCACTGCATGATGCGGCAGACAGAGGTGTACATATTCGTCTGTTAGTAG
>ERZ836829.836-NODE-836-length-26458-cov-14.795402_pt1 | contig 26458 bp, 20 predicted proteins | sample MGYA00519574_ERZ836829 | MGnify/ENA primary metagenome ERZ836829 (study PRJEB31850, sample SAMEA3708808) | human gut metagenome | biome: human gut; feature: human-associated habitat; material: faeces | place: China | collected 2014 ... | reverse complement strand
CCCTTTTTATAATATTCCACCAATAATTTTCGGCATCAACTACAAATCAAAATTTAAACTGTAGCATGTGTAGATTTAGAAGCTCCTTCATGGCTCTTCTGGAACAATTTCTTAAAGCAGGAAATTGCAACCATCAATCCAAGTGCCATCAGAAGTAAAGCAACGATCAACTGTAATCCATCGATCATAAATACGAATCCACCTGTTACAAAGATCTTTGTAAAGATACCGATAACAGCCTGTACAAGTGCTGTAAATGTTACGACTAACATGATGCACATAGGTGCGTATAACATCCATCCTTTTCTTCCTGTAGTTAATAAGAAGACAGATAATGCGATCAGTACTAAAGATGCTAATAACTGGTTTGCTGCTCCGAATAATGGCCAGATGTTGTTGTATCCACCTAAGCATAATAAGAATCCGAAGAATAATGTGATAACAGTTGAGAAATATTTATTTGTAAATAATTTTCTTACACCTGTAAGGTCAGATCCGTCAGCAGATTCTCCCATGAATAATTCCTGGAAAGACATACGTCCGATTCTTGCTACAGAGTCAAGAGATGTTAATGCTAATGCAGAAACACACATTGTCATAAAGCATGTAGCAACATGTTTTGGAATTCCAAGTAATGTTAAGAATCCTGCAACGTTTCCTGAGAAGATCTGGAATGGTGTTCCTTCTGGCATTTTACCACCAACGGCTGCTGCACCGACAACAACTAAGGCGATAACACCTAATAAAGATTCTACCATCATAGATCCATATCCAACACAAAGCATATCTTTTTCATTGCTGACTGTTTTAGATGATGTTCCAGAAGATACTAAGCTGTGGAATCCTGAAACAGCACCGCAGGCGATCGTGATAAATAATGTAGGGAATAAACTCTTTCCACCGACGTTGAATCCGCTGAATACTGGTAAGTTCATTGCTGGATGTGCAACGAATACACCAAGGACAGCACCGATGATCATTCCTACTAATAAGAAAGTACTTAAATAGTCACGAGGCTGCATCATTAACCACATAGGCATAACAGATGCAAGGAATAAGTAAACCATAACGACTGCGATCCATGTATTCTTAGTAAAGTATAATGGGAAAGCAATACCAACGGCTAACATAACGATCAGTAATACAAGTCCTGCAACGAATTCTACTTTCTGGTTTGGTTTCACATATTTTGTGAATAATCCGAAAACAACAGCTCCTAAAATAAATAACATAGAGATAGAAGCAGCGGCAGCATTTGGTGAACTCTTGACACCAGCGTCTGTAAATCCGTTAAATGTTCCGGCAACCATATCTGTGAAAGCTGCGATTACAAGTAAAGTAAATAACCAAGAAAACAGAAGGAATAATTTTCTTCCTGTTTTACCGATGTATTTCTCAATCAGGACACCCATGGATTTACCTTCATTCTTTACAGAAGCGTAAAGAGATGTAAAATCCTGAACGGCTCCGAAGAAGATACCACCAATTAACAGCCAGAGAAGAACTGGCAGCCATCCAAACATTGCGGCGATGATCGGTCCGGTTACAGGACCTGCACCTGCGATGGATGAAAACTGATGGGAAAATACAACAGCTTTTGGTGTTGGGATGTAATCTTCACCATCCTCATGTGTGTAAGCTGGGGTTTTCGCTTTTGGATCGATTCCCCAAGTTTTAGCGAGCCAACGTCCGTATAGAGCATAACCAGCAACTAATACGACGATTGCGATTGCTACGATTGTTAAGCTATTCATTCTTAATCACTCCTCTTAAAAATTTTATAATAAAGTATAGTGTATTCAAAACACAGGATACAATAAAAACTAGTAAAAAAATAAACTACAGGATGTGTATCCATGGGGTTATGGTCGTTTATAATAAAATTTATCAGAAAAACAAAAAAGTCTCCTGAAATGCTTTATCAACATTTCAGAAGACGAATATTCTCCGCGGTACCACTTCTTTTTATTACTCAAATCGTAATCCCTTAGCCACATCATTAAATGTGTTCCTTGATAACGGAAGGATTCCGGTCGCACTTACTAATGAAAATTCACGTTCGGCTGACTGCTCGCAGGGGATACTGATATAAGTTCTTTATTGCCTTGCAGCTTCCGGCAACTCTCTTGAAAAGAATTCAAATATCAATGTGTCCTGCTCATCGCATTGCATTCTGTATTTCGTTGCACTTATAATAGACCTGCAAAAAAGGATTGTCAACAAAAAATAGTGTTCTATTTTTTGTACAATTATGCCATCAAAGCTTTACTTACCTCTTTAAGATTCATACCATTAGATCCTTTGATCAGCACGACATCGTTCTTCTTAAGGTATGTTTCAAGGTAAGAAATCAACTCTCCATTAGAAGAAAAAGCACGTGTGTGAAGGGCAGGATTTTCTTTCCATGCTTCCTCAATATAATTCTTGGAAAGTTCCCCAGTGATAAAGAGATCAGTTACTTTCGTTGAGGCAATAAAACGTCCAACTTCTTTGTGATATTCTGGCGAATCCGGTCCAAGTTCCAGCATATCAGATAAGACAGCGATCTTACGTCCTCTTGTCTTAAAATCAGATAAAATACTTAAGCTTGCTTTCATGGAATCAGGGCTTGCGTTATATGCATCATCGATCAGAGTATAGTGGTTAACGTGGACAATATTCTGTCTCTGACCAGAAAATGTGGATAATTGTGCCTTGATCGCATCCATAGGAACATCATAGCGAAGTCCGATCGCAATTGCAGCCAGAGCGTTGGATACGTTATGTTTACCAAGAACATTTAATGTGATATTTTCTTTCATATCACCGTAATGGAATTCAAATAAAGTCTGTCCACCTTTTTCACGGATCTTTTCTGCACGATATGTACAATCATCTGCAAAACCATAGAATTCATAAGGTTTTTTAACATAGTCAATATGCTTGCGGATCATATCATTATCTCCGTTTAAGAATAGAACACCATCTTCAGGAAGTCCGTTCTGGATATCTAATTTTTCAATACAGATATTGTCTCTGGAACCCATCATTTCAATATGGGAAACACCAACATTTGTGACAACACCAACATTCGGATGAATGATATTGCCAAGGGTTGTGATCTGTCCTTTTTCACTCATTCCCATCTCAAGAACACCAATTTCATCTTCAGATGTCAGATGGTCTAAAGTCAAAGGAACACCAACCTGACTGTTCTGGTTGCCGATTGTTTCAAAAACTTTATATTTTCCTTTTAGAACATGGGCGATCATCTCGCGAGTTGTTGTTTTTCCGACACTTCCGGTGACTCCAATGATAGGAAGTGACATTTTATTGCGGTAGTAAGAAGCAATCTGCTGCATTGCTGTTAAAGTATCATCTACTTTAATATAAGGAGTATCACCAGCTGCTTCATTATGTTCCTGAGTTAAGCATGCAGCACCTTCTTTTGCTGCATTGGGAATAAAGATATGCGCGTCAACACGTTCTCCAATGATCGGAACAAATAAAGTGTTTGGACCAACTTCCATAGAATTTGTGCTGAGATGATCAATCTTCATAGAAGGATCCCCACATAAAAGTGTTCCACCAGTTGCTTCTAAAATATCCTGAATTGTTATATTTTCCATAGAAAACCTCGTTTCTTTCACTGTTATATTTCAGCATAATGATTTGTTATAAAATAATATAAAGATTTTCAAAAAAATTATGCTGTTACCTACAGATTATAGCACAAAATGATGTTTGTATGATAAAATGATAGCCAGAAAATAAAAAAACATAAAATGTTCATAAGATGTATGAAACAAACTTATGGATATAAGAGATAATAGAAAAGAGGTTTCATGAGTTTTACACATTTACATGTCCATACAGAATACAGTCTGTTAGATGGTTCCAGTAAGATCAAAGAGCTTGTCCATCAGGCAAAAGAACTTGGAATGGACAGCATTGCGATTACAGATCACGGGGCCATGTACGGCGTGATTGATTTTTACAGGGCAGCAAAAGCAGAAGGAATCAAACCGATCATCGGCTGCGAGATTTATGTAACGACTGGTTCCAGATTTGATAAAGAAGCAAGTCAGGGAGACAAGAGATATTATCATCTGGTGCTTCTTGCCAAAAATGATACAGGTTATCATAATCTGATGAAGATTGTTTCCAGAGGATTTACCGAGGGATTTTATTATAAACCTCGAGTTGATTATGAAGTTTTGGAAAAATACAGCGAAGGTCTGATCGCATTGAGTGCGTGTCTTGCAGGAGAAGTTGCAACATATATCCGTGAAAACAACTATGAAAAAGCGAAAGACACAGCACTGAAATTACAGGATCTTTTTGGAAAAGATAACTTTTTCTTAGAATTACAGGATCATGGAATCCCAGACCAGACAAAAGTAAATACGGCACTTCTTAAGATGTCAAAAGAGACAGGGATCGACCTCGTTGCCACCAATGATATTCATTATACATTTAAGGAAGATGCGGAGGCACACGATATCCTGCTTTGTATCCAGACAGGAAAGAAAGTACAAGACGAAGACCGCATGCGTTACGAAGGCGGGCAGTACTATTTAAAATCACCAGAAGAGATGCAAAGACTGTTTCCATATGCGAGAGAAGCAATTGAGAATACAGGAAAGATTGCAGAGCGCTGCAATGTAGAAATCGTATTTGGAGAACAGAAAGTGCCTGAATACGATGTTCCAGAAGGATATACGGCAGTTACTTATCTGAATCATTTATGCCAGGAAGGATTAGAACGCCGTTATCCAGAAGTTACAGATGAATTGAGAGAACGATTAAATTATGAATTAAAGACGATCGAAAATATGGGATATGTCGATTATTTCCTGATCGTATGGGACTTTATCCATTATGCAAAAGAACACGGCATTGCAGTTGGACCGGGACGTGGTTCTGCTGCCGGAAGTATTGTCTCTTACTGTCTTGAGATCACGGACATCGATCCAATCCGGTATCAGCTTCTGTTCGAACGTTTCCTGAATCCAGAACGTGTATCCATGCCCGATATCGACGTGGATTTCTGTTATGAGAGAAGACAGGAAGTGATTGATTATGTTGTAAGGAAATACGGAAAAGACCAGGTTGTTCAGATCATTACGTTCGGAACAATGGCTGCAAGAGCCGTCATCCGTGATGTTGGAAGAGTTCTGGATATCCCATATGCGAAAGTAGACGGCATTTCCAAGATGGTGCCAAATGAATTAAATATTACCATTGATAAAGCATTAAAGATCAGCAAGGATCTGAAAAATGCTTATGATCAGGATGAGGAAACACATTATCTGATCGATATGTCAAAGAGGCTGGAAGGACTTCCAAGACATGCTTCCATGCATGCAGCCGGGGTCGTGATCGGTAAGACAGCGATCGACGAATATGTACCATTGGCAACAGGTGCAGATAATGCAGCAGTTACCCAGTTTACGATGACAACGATCGAAGAACTTGGACTGTTAAAGATGGACTTCTTAGGACTGCGTACATTGACAGTGATTCAGGATGCAGAGAAGATGGTGCGTAGAAAAGTGCCAGATTTTGATATCACAAAAATCGATCCAACAGATAAAGAAGTTTATGAGATGATCGGAAATGGTCATACAGAAGGTGTGTTCCAGCTGGAAAGTTCAGGAATGAAGTCATTTATGAAAGAATTGAAACCAGCCAATATGGAAGATATTATCGCCGGAATTTCCCTGTATCGTCCGGGACCAATGGATTTTATCCCAAGATATATCGAAGGAAAGAACCATCAGGAAAGTATCCATTATGAATGCGAACAGATGGAAGAAATTCTGGAACCAACCTATGGATGTATCGTTTATCAGGAACAGGTTATGCAGATCGTTATGAAACTTGCCGGGTATACCCTTGGACGAAGTGACCTTGTGCGTCGTGCCATGTCCAAGAAAAAAGGCGATGTCATGATCAAGGAACGCCAGAACTTTGTTTATGGAAATGAAGAAGAAGGAATTCCAGGATGTATCAATAATGGAATCGACGAGAAGACAGCCAACCAGATCTGGGATGAGATGTTAGACTTTGCAAAATATGCATTTAACAAATCCCACGCAGCTGCTTATGCAGTGGTTGCCTATCGTACAGCATATTTAAGATGTCATTATCCGGTAGAATTTATGGCAGCACTGTTGACATCTGTTCTTGGAAATACAAATAAGATCTCAGAGTACAGCTATGCATGCAAGAAACTTGGAATCAAGATTCTTCCGCCAGATATTAACTACGGAGAAGGCGCATTCTCAGTTGACGGTGGTAATATCCGATATGGACTGACGGCGATCAAGAGCCTTGGAAAGCCAGTAATTGAGGCGATCATCAAAGAACGAAAAGCAAACGGTTTATACAGAGATTTCAAAGATCTTGTAGAACGTCTTTCAAGCAAAGAAATCAATAAGAGAACAGTGGAGAATCTGATCAAATCTGGAGCACTTGACTGTTTTGGTGTCACAAGAAAGCAGCAGATGATCGTTTATGCCAGTGTCATTGACAGTATTCAGAAGGAACGCAAAAATGAGATTGCAGGACAGATGAGTCTGATGGATCTTCTGGGAGAAGAAGATCAGCAGTCCTTTAAGATCACTTACCCGGATGTTGGGGAATACGAAAAAGAACAGAGACTTGCGATGGAAAAAGAAGTTCTTGGAATCTATGTCAGCGGCCATCCATTAGAAGATGATATGGATCGTCTGGAAAGAAGTGTTACAGCACATACATCTGATTTTGTGATCGATGAAGAGACAGGAAAGACAAAGATTCACGATCAGGAAAGCTGTATCATTGGCGGACTGATCAGCGAGATGAGTGTAAAACTGACGAAGAAGAATCAGAATATGGCATTTATCACGCTGGAAGATTTACGAGGAACGGTGGAAGTTGTTGTATTCCCAAGACAGTATGCGGCATACCAGTCTCTTTTAAGAGAAGATGCGAAAGTATTTATTAAAGGAACAGCACAGATTTCAGAGGAAGAAAGCAAAATGATCTGTAACCAGATCATAAGTTTTGATGATCAAAGACAGGAATTATGGGTACAATTTGCAGATAAAGAAGCATTTTTTGCAGATGAGAATGATCTGAAAGTAATTTTAACATCATATCCAGGGAAAAATCCAGTCGTTATATACTGTAAGGCAGAACGCGCAGTCAATCGCCTTGGAAGCAGTTTTATGATTTCAGACGACGAGAATCTCATTTTTGATCTTGAAAAACGCTATGGTAAAGAAAATATTCGCATCAGATCGTTAGGAATATAACAAAGACTATTGAAAAATTTCTTTAAATGCATTAGAATAAAAGCCAAGTTAAGAATTGTATGGATTAATAATTGGAGGATATTGCAAATGGGAAAACCAAAAATTAAAACAATTGGAGTTTTAACAAGTGGTGGAGACGCACCTGCTATGAACGCAGCAGTACGTGCCGTAGCCAGAATCGGTAAAGAAAGAGGATTAAATGTTAAGGGAATCCGTAAAGGTTATAACGGATTATTAAACGAAGACATCATCGACTTAACACCAAAAGAAACAGCGGATACTATTTTCCGTGGAGGTACAATCCTTTTCACAGCAAGATGTGAAGAATTTAAGACAGAAGAAGGACAGAAGCGTGGAGCTGAGATCTGTAAAGCACACGGAATCGAAGGACTGGTAGTTATCGGTGGAGACGGTTCTTTCCAGGGAGCTAGAAAATTAGCCGCACTTGGAATCAACACAATCGGTGTTCCAGGAACAATCGACTTAGATATCGCTTGTACAGAATATACGATCGGATTCGATACAGCTGTTAACACAGCTATGGAAGCGATCGATAAGATCCGTGATACATCAACATCTCATGAAAGATGTAGTATCGTAGAGGTTATGGGACGTGGAGCTGGATATATTGCATTATGGTGTGGTATGGCAACAGGAGCAGAAGATATCCTGATTCCAGAAAGCTTTGATGGAAACCTTCCTAAGGTAGAACAGCAGATCATCGAACATTTACTTCGTAACAGAGCAAAAGGTAAAACACATCATATGGTAATCAATGCCGAGGGTGTTGGACATTCTTACAGCATGGCGAAGAGAATCGAATCTGCAACAGGTATTGAAACACGTGCTACAATCCTTGGACATATGCAGCGTGGTGGAAGCCCAACAGCAAAAGACCGTGTATACGCTTCTATGATGGGTGCTTACGCAGTAGACTTATTATGTGCAGGAAAGACAAACCGTGTCGTTGGATACCAGAACGGAAGATTCATGGATATGGACATTGAAGAAGGACTTGCAATGACAAAAGATATCGATGATTATCAGCTTCAGATCGCACATTTATTAGGAAAATAAATAGAACTTAATCTTAGAGCAATCCTGTTTATCTAGGATTGCTCTATTTTTTCTCTTTAAATATTTTGAGATTTCTTTGGAAATTATCTTAATATAAGGATGACAGGAGTATTGATTTATGAAAGAGTTGAGGCCGATACAGGTCATATTACTTGGATTTTTAATTACCATATTTGCAGGTTCGATCCTTTTGTCACTGCCGATTGCAGCAGCAAATGGCCATGCAACGCCATATATTGACTCTTTATTTACGGCAACAACATCGGTTTGCGTTACGGGTCTGATCGTTGAAACAACGATGACACACTGGAGTATTTTCGGACAGGCTGTGATTCTGGTTCTCGTACAGATCGGGGGACTAGGAGTTGTAACGATCACGACAGGGATGTTTTTTGTGATTGGAAGAAAAATTACACTTGGCAATCGGATTCTGATTCAGGAATCCCTGGGACTTAATACCATGACGGGGCTTGTCTCGCTGGTGAAGAAAATCCTACTTGGAACAACGATCATAGAAGGTACGGGAGCAGTTTTTTATGCAACACAGTTTGTACCGGAATTTGGATGGGGTTATGGAATCTGGGCAGCAGTATTTAATTCAGTATCAGCATTTTGCAATGCAGGAATGGATATTGTAAGAGAAGACAGTTTAAGAAGCTATGTGACAAATCCAGTGATGAATTTTACAACGATGGCATTGATCATTTTGGGAGGGCTTGGTTTTATCGTATGGAAAGATCTGTGGCAAAGTTTAAAAAAGATATTAAAAGACAAAATTCCAGTAAAAAGAGTGATCAAGCAATTAAGATTCCAGACAAAGATCGTTTTATCGGTTTCATTTTTTCTGATTATGTTTGGAACAATCTTAATCTTCCTGTTTGAATATAATAATCCAGCCACAATGAAAGATCTTTCTCTGCCGGGTAAAATTATGGCATCACTGTTTCAGTCAGTGACAACACGTACCGCTGGATTTGAGACAGTAGCACAAGGAGCATTGACAGATGCATCTTCGCTTGTATCCATGTTTATGATGATCATAGGAGGATCGCCGGCAGGTACCGCAGGTGGTGTTAAGACAGTAACATTTGCAATTCTTGTATTTTGTGTGGTATCTGTTGCAAAACAGGAAGAATCCATCAGTCTGTTTAAGAGAAGAGTGCCAAACGGTCTGGTATCGAAAGCACTTGCGATCATTGTGATCAATCTGATCGTTTTGATGACATCTGTATTATTGTTATTAGTCTTTGATCATGGAAGCTTTATAGAGTCTTGTTATGAATGTGTTTCTGCACTTGCAACCGTTGGACTTACCAAAGGTCTGACACCAAATTTGACAATTGCAGGGAAAGTGATTATCATCATTACCATGTATCTTGGACGCGTGGGACCGATCTCCATGGCAATCGGTTTTTCACAGAAGAATAAGAAAAAGAAGGTCGTGTATCCGGAACAGGATCTGATCTTATAGATAGAATATTATGACGCAGCGGAGGAATAGAATGAAGAAATCAGTTGCAGTTTTAGGACTTGGGAAGTTTGGAAGCAGTGTGGCAAGAGCATTGACCCAGGGTGGAGCAGAAGTGCTGGCAGTCGATAAGAATGAAGATCTTGTCAGAGAGATTGCAGATGAAGTGACTTGTGCAGTTTGTGTGGACGTAGCAGACAAAGATATGATGAATAACATCGGACTGGAAGGAATGGATGCTGTTGTGATCGCAACGGCAGAACATCTTGATGCCAGTGTTATGGCACTGATGATCGTAAAAGAGATCGGGGTTCCATATGTTCTGGCAAAGGCAGATGGGGCTTTAAAAGGAGAGATTTTAAAGCGGGTAGGAGCAGATGAAGTTGTCTATCCAGAAGAAGAGATGGGTGCAAGGATCGCCAATAATCTTCTTGGTGGAAGCATGACAGATCTGTTTGATCTTTCAGCAGATACAAGCATCGTGAAAGTGCCAGCAAGAAAACAATGGATCAACAAATCATTAGCAGATATTAATTTCCGTGGAAAATATAATGTCAATGTTATTGCAATTGAAGGAAATACGGGCGTTGACGGGGCACCAGATCCAACACAGCCGATCAATGAACAGGATAATCTTGTACTGATCGGTAAGAAAAGAGATCTGGTAAGATTAAGAAAATAGATGGGAGGTGTATAGAGAAATGATCACAACCATTCAGAATAAACAGATCAAGCAGATCATGAAATTAAAGAAGAATGCAAGAGAACGAAGAAAACAGCAGTTATTTATTGTGGAAGGAATCCGTATGTTTACAGAGATTCCAGAACAATATCTATACAAAGTATATGCGTCAGAAGATTTTTATAAGGAACATCAGGCTGTTTTTGAAGGAATGGAAGTCGAGCTGGTTTCAGATCAGGTAATGAAAGAGATTTCAGACACGATGACACCTCAGGGAGTGTTAGCTCTTGTCCGAATGCTCGAATATTCGCTTGAAGATCTGCTGCAGCAGGACAATCCACTATTGCTGGTTCTTGAGAATCTGCAAGACCCGGGGAATCTTGGTACGATCCTTCGTACGGGAGAGGGAGCTGGAATCAATGGAATCATTATGAGTCGTGAAACAGTAGATATTTATAATCCAAAAGTAACACGCTCTACAATGGGATCGATCTTCAGGATTCCATTTGTCTATGTAGATGATCTTTTTGAAGTTACACAGATGATGAAAGACAGGAAGATCACAACGTATGCAGCCCATCTAAATGGCACAGACTATACGAGAGAATCGTATACATCAGGAACCGCATTTTTGATAGGCAATGAAGGAAATGGATTAACAGATGAACTGACAGACAAAGCACAGAAGAAGATCAAGATTCCGATGTGCGGCAAGGTAGAATCATTAAATGCAGCTATGGCATCTGGCCTTTTGGTTTATGAGGCAAGACGCCAGCGACAGGGGGTGGATTAGATGTATGCAGTTTATTGGCTGATCGCATCAGCCGTATTTTTACTTGTTGAGATCCTGACATTAGGACTTACAAGTATCTGGTTTGCAGGTGGTGCAATTGTTGCAGCAATCGCAGCATTATTTGGAACACCGTTTCTTGTACAGATGTTATTATTTATTGTTGTAACATGTTTATTGTTTGCATTGACAAGACCAGTTGCAAAAAGATATTTAAACAATCGTGTACAAAAGACGAATACCGATGCGCTGATCGGGCAGACAGCACTTGTAAAAGAAACTATCAATAACATGGAAAGTAAAGGACATGTTCAGTTAAATGGCCAGGATTGGACAGCAAGAAGTGCAGAAGCTGGAGAAATCATTCCAGCAGGATGCGAGGTTGTTGTCAAAGAGATTCAGGGTGTGAAACTGATTGTAGAAAGAGAGGTATAGGAATATGTCAATTATTTTATTTATTATTGTTGTAGTATTGATCGCGATGATCATTTCATCGACAGTACGCATCGTGCCACAGGCACATGCCTATGTTGTGGAACGATTAGGAGCTTATCAGGGAACATGGTCTGTAGGACTTCATGTCAAAGTTCCATTCATTGACCATGTCGCAAGAAAAGTTAACTTAAAAGAGCAGGTAGTGGATTTCCCACCACAGCCAGTTATCACAAAAGATAACGTTACAATGCAGATCGATACTGTTGTATATTTTCAGATCACAGATCCAAAACTATACAGCTATGGTGTAGAGAATCCGATCATGGCGATCGAAAACCTGACAGCAACAACTCTTCGAAATGTTATCGGTGATCTGGAATTAGATGAGACATTAACTTCCAGAGAGACGATTAACACACAGATGAGAGCAACACTTGACGTTGCAACAGACCCATGGGGAATCAAAGTAAACCGTGTCGAACTTAAGAACATCATTCCACCAGCAGCCATTCAGGATGCCATGGAGAAACAGATGAAAGCCGAACGTGAACGAAGAGAAGCAATCCTGATCGCAGAAGGTGAGAAGAAATCTGCAATCTTACGTGCAGAAGGACAGAAAGAATCTATGGTCCTTCAGGCAGAGGGTGATAAAGAAGCAGCAATCCTTCGTGCGGAAGCGAAGAAAGAAGCAACGATCCGTGAAGCAGAAGGTCAGGCAGAAGCGATCCGTGCGATCCAGAAAGCGAATGCACAGGGTATTGAATCTATCAAGGCAGCCAAAGCTGACGATGCAGTCATCCAGTTAAAGAGCTTAGAAGCATTTGCCAAAGCAGCTGACGGAAAAGCCACAAAGATCATTATCCCATCCGAGATTCAGGGAATGGCAGGTCTTGTAAAATCTATCACAGAAGTTGCAAAAGACGATGAGAAAAATATTACAGATCTGATCGAAGAACAGGTACAGGAAACTGTAAAAGAACAGTAAGGTCAGCTGTGATTTATAGGAATATGACAACCCTTGGCGGTATGCCGGAGCACAAAAGACGTGTTCCGGCTTTTGCCACGTCTGACATTGACAGGAGGTAAGAAGATGAAAACAATCGTTTGTTATGGAGATTCCAACACATACGGATATAATCCGGAAAATGGCTTCCGTTATGAGTATGAAGAACGATGGACAACCATTTTGCAAAAGGAGCTGAAAGATTCTGCGATCGTGATCCCAGAAGGGTTAAATGGCAGAACAACCAGTTTTGAAGATGAACTAAGACCTGGAAGAAATGGTGCAACATATTTAGACCCATGTTTACACAGCCATGGACCGATCGATCTGGTAGTTTTGATGCTTGGAACCAACGACCTTAAGATCCGTTTTCAGGCAACACCGACAGACATCGGAAAAGGAATCGACCGCCTGATCAAGATGATCAAATCGATCACACCGCAGAAAAGGCAGGATGGACAGTCTGCAAAGATTCTTTTAATGTCGCCGCCACACCTTGGAGATAATCTTGTAGACATTCCAAGTGGAGAAGAAATGGGATTTGAAAGAGGGATCAGTTATTCAAAGAGACTTGCACCAATTTATGAGGAATGGGCGAAGTTTCATAACATCAAATTTCTGGATGCAGCAAAGTATGCCAAACCATCCGAGATCGATGCCTGCCACCTGACAAGAGAAAGTCACAGAAAACTTGGTGGAATGGTCGCCAAAAAATGCAAGGAAATCCTTGAAATATAGCGGTTTCGGGTTGTTTTCAAAGATGCATTCCTATATAATAACAACTATATGATGCCTGCCATAGATGAAGGGGCAGAGACATCCACGATACAACAAAATGGAGGAACAAAAGATGGACGCAAAGACAAGCTTAAAGGGAAGAAGTTTCTTAACATTAAAAGACTTTACACCAGAAGAAATTGGTTATTTTTTAGATTTAGCAGCAAAATTAAAAGCAGATAAGAAAAAAGGAATCACAGGAAACAGCTTAAAAGGAAAAAATATCGCCCTTTTATTTGAAAAACCAAGTACAAGAACAAGATGTTCATTTACGATCGGATGTGTCGATGAAGGTGCACACCCAGAATATTTAGGAAAAGATGATATTCAGTTAGGTCACAAAGAATCTGTAGAAGATACAGCAAGAGTTCTTGGAAGAATGTTTGACGGAATCGAATTCCGTGGATTCTTACATGAGAATGTAGAGAAATTAGCAAAATACAGCGGAGTTCCAGTATGGAATGGTTTAACAGATGATTACCATCCAACACAGATTTTAGCTGACTTCTTAACATTAAGAGAACAGTTTGGTGAGATCAAAGGATTAAACTTTGTCTTCGCCGGAGACGGAAGAAACAACATGAGCAACTCTTTAATGATCGGATGCAGCAAGATGGGATTAAACTTCACATGCTTAGCACCAAAGAGCTTATGGCCAAATGAAGAACTGGTAAAACAGTGTGAAGAATATGCAAAAGAATCTGGAGCTAAGATCCGTTTTACAGAAGATGTGAAAGAAGCGGTAGAAGGTGCAGACTGCATTTACACAGATGTATGGGCATCTATGGGTGAAGAAGACAAGGCAGCAGAGAGAATCGCTTTATTAAGACCATATCAGGTAAATAAAGAGATGTTAGAGATGACAGGAAAAGATTCCACAGTTGTTATGCACTGTCTTCCAGCAGTTAAGGGACATGAGATCACAGAAGATGTCTTCGAACATTTTGCAGATGTGATCTTTGATGAAGCAGAAAACCGTATGCATACAATTAAAGCTGTTATGGTAGCAACTTTAGGAGAATATTAGGAGATAAAAATATTCAATGAAAAGTAAGATTCTGAAAGAATTAAAGAATGCAGGTGATTATGTATCCGGACAGCAGCTTTGTGAGCGGTTGGGAGTTTCAAGAACAGCTGTCTGGAAGCATATCAAAGCATTAAGAGCAGAAGGATATGAAATTGATTCTGTGACCAACAAGGGATATAAACTGGTCATGGAGCCAGATCTCTTAACAAAAGAAGAGGTATCATCCTGTCTTCATACCAAATGGCTTGGAAAAGATCTTCATTGTTATGAGACAATGGATTCCACAAACCTTGAGATCCGTCGTCTGGCAGAAGCAGGTGCAGAACATGGTGCTGTTGCAATTACAGAAGAACAGACGATGGGAAAAGGAAGAAGAGGGCGAAGCTGGATGGCTAAGGCTGGTTCAGCGATTGCAATGAGTTTTCTTTTAAAGCCACAGATCGAAGCACAGAATTCATCCATGCTTACATTAGTGACAGCACTAGCGGTCAATGAAGCAATATGTGAGACAACAGGAATTCATGCCAAGATCAAATGGCCGAATGACATCATTGTAAATGGCAAGAAGATCTGTGGAATCTTAACAGAGATGAGTCTTCAGATGGATGAGATCAATTACATTGTGGTAGGACTTGGCATCAATGTAAATATTGAAGAATTTCCAGAAGATTTGAGTGACAAAGCGACATCACTTCAGATCGAGGGAGGCAGAAAGATCAAGAGAGCACCACTGGCGGCAAAAGTATTAGAATGCTTTGAAAAATATTACGAGATATTCTTAAAGACAGAAGATCTCAGTATGTTACAGGATGAATACAACAAACTTCTTGTACATACAGGACAGAAGATCCGTGTGATCCGCGGATCCAAAGAGGAAACATTTTTATCAAAAGGGATCAATCATCGCGGAGAGTTACTGGCAGAGGATGAAGATGGGAATATTACAGAGATTTCATCCGGTGAGGTATCAGTACGAGGTATCTTAGGATATGTATAATATCTTAAGATATATATAACAAGAGACAAGGAGAAACATAAAAACATGTATCAGGATAAAGTTACATTATGCGGTTCCAATGCCTATGAGAAGAAATATTATCTGAATCCGGATTTTAACGGATTACCAGAACAGATCAAACAGGAACTGCAGATTGCATGTGTATTATTTACAGCAGAAGTCGGCGGAGTCTTGACATTAGAGTTCGATGAAGATGGCAAATTGAATTTTGTCACACATGTGGAAGAGAATGATTTCTTTTATGATGAGATCGGAAGTGAACTGATGATCAAGAAACTAAGACAGGAAAAACAGGATTTCTGGGAGTCCTTGGAACTATATTATAGAATATTCCTTTTGGGGGAAGATGAGGTATAAATTATGTTATTAGCACTCGATGTTGGAAATACAAACATAACGATCGGTGTTTTCAAAAGAAAAGAGATTATAGAAGTATTTCGTATTACAACAAAGTTACCAAGAACATCCGACGAATTCGGAATTCTGATTTCAAATTTATTAAAAGAAAAAGGTTTAGATGAGCATGAAGTGAAAGCAGCGATCATCGGATCAGTCGTGCCAAACATCATGCATTCACTGACAAGTGGTCTGATCAAATATTTTGATGTAAAACCAATTATCGTAGGACCTGGAATCAAGACAGGGATCAATCTTGGAAGATTTAATCCAAGAGAAGTCGGTGCAGACAGAATCGTGGATCTCGTCGCAGGATATGAGATTTACGGCGGACCGGCATTAGTCATTGATTATGGAACGGCAACAACATACGATGTTGTCACAGAAAATGGTGTATTCTTAGCAGGAGTGATCGCACCAGGAATTCGTACTTCAGCGAATGTATTATACAGAGACGCTGCACGACTTCCAGAGATCGAGATCATAAAACCTAAGACGATCCTTGCAAATAGTACGATCGACAGTATGCAGGCAGGATTGTATTATGGAGTTGTCGGTGAGACAAAATATATGGTACAAAAGATGAAAGAAGAAACAGGTTTTGATAACATGAAAGTTATCGCAACCGGAGGTCTTGGAAAGATGATCGCGCAGACAGTCGATGAAATCGATTACTACGATTCGACATTAACATTGAAGGGATTACAGATCATTTATGAGAAACAATAAATTAAAACCTTTAGTTATTGGAGATATTACAATCAAACATCCATTAGCACTTGCACCGATGGCAGGAGTGACTGATCTTCCATACCGTCTGTTATGTAAGGAACAGGGCGCAGGAATGATGTGTACCGAGATGGTAAGTGCCAAAGGATTATACTATGGAAACCGCAAATCCGAGCCGCTGATGGCAACCGATCCGAAAGAAATGCCAGTAGCGATCCAGATCTTTGGATCAGATCCAGAGATCATGGGACAGATGGCAGCGAAAGTAAATGATGGAAGATTTCAGATGATCGACATCAACATGGGCTGTCCGGTTCCAAAGATCGTGAACAACGGTGATGGATCAGCCTTGATGAAGAATCCGGAATTAGCAGGAAAAGTGATCAAAGCAGTTGTTGATGCCGTTGATATCCCGGTTACAGTGAAGATCCGAAAAGGATTTAACGATGATCTGGTTAACGCACCAGAGATGGCACAGGTTGCACAGGAGAATGGAGCAGCAGCTGTTGCAGTTCATGGAAGAACAAGAGAACAGTATTATTCAGGAACGGCAGACTGGTCGATCATCCAGAAGGTAAAAGAAGCTGTTGATATCCCAGTCATTGGAAATGGTGACATCACATGTGCCAAGGATGTATTAAGAATGCAGGAAGAGACAGGCTGTGACGGATTTATGATCGGAAGAAGAGCCAAGGGAAATCCATGGATCTTCAAAGAGATCTTACATTTCTTTGAGACAGGAGAAGAACTTGCTCGTCCATCTTTAGAAGAAGTTGTGGCTATGATGTTAAGACATGGACAGATGATGATCGACTTTAAAGGAGAATACATCGGAGTCCGTGAGATGCGAAAACATGTTGCATGGTATACATTTGGTTTTCCAGGGGCAGCAAAACTTCGTGAGAAGGTAAATCATACAGAGACATACGAAGATTTAGAAGAATTACTGCAAACTTATCTCAAAGCCAATCATTAGACGGATTAGCAATTGACAAAAGAAACTTAGGTAAGCTATAATTAATCAGTTAACATTTAGAACGAAAGGAATAGTGTTATGGCAGAGGCAAAGAAGAATATATTAACCCCAGACGGTTTAAAAGCATTAGAAGATGAATTACAGGAATTAAAAGTCGTAAGACGTAAAGAGATCGCTCAGAAGATCAAAGAAGCAAGAGAACAGGGTGACTTATCAGAGAACGCGGAATATGATGCAGCCAAAGACGAACAGCGTGATATGGAAGCACGTATCGAAGAGATCGAACAGATCTTAAAGAACGCTGTTGTTATCGATGAGAAATTCGAAAAAGGTGTAATAAGCCTTGGATGTCACGTATTATTAGAAGATATCACTCTTGGAAAAGAAGTAACATACCATATCGTAGGTTCTACAGAAGCAGATATCCTTCAGAACAAGATTTCCAACGAAGCACCAATCGGTAGAGCTTTACTTGGAAAGAAGATCGGGGATGTTGTATCCGTAGAAGGAATCAATCAGGTAAACGACTTCAGAGTCATTGATGTACAGAGAAAGTAAGAGGAAGTAAGAAAAGTGGCACAGCAGAATAAAGATACAAACGAACTGATCAAAGTTAGAAGACAGAAACTGGCTGACTTACAGGCAGCTGGCAAGAATCCGTTCGAGATCATGAAATATGATGTAACACATCATTCAAAAGAAATCAAAGATAATTTTGAAGAATTAGAAGGAAAAGAAGTAGCAGTTGCAGGACGTTTAATGTTCAAACGTGTGATGGGTAAAGCATCTTTCTGTAACGTACAGGACCTTCAGGGTGGAATTCAGGCATATGTAGCAAGAGATGAGATCGGTGTAGAATCTTATCAGGATTTCAAGAAGATGGATATCGGAGATATCGTAGGTATCAAAGGTAAAGTCTTTGCTACAAAGACAGGAGAGAAATCTATCCATGCAGAAGAAGTGATTTTATTATCTAAGAGTTTAAAACCACTTCCAGAGAAATTCCACGGATTAACAGATACAGACACAAGATATCGTCAGAGATATGTTGATCTGATCATGAACGAAGAATCCAAAGAAGTATTCATCAAACGTTCTAAGATCATCAGCAAGATCCGTTCTTACTTAGATGGACAGGGATTCATGGAAGTTGAAACTCCAATGTTAGTATCAAACGCAGGTGGAGCAGCAGCAAGACCATTTGAAACTCACTACAACGCATTAAGTGAAGACGTGAAATTAAGAATTTCTCTTGAGTTATACTTAAAGAGACTGATCGTTGGTGGACTTGAGAAAGTTTACGAGATCGGACGTGTATTCCGTAACGAAGGTGTTGACACACGTCATAACCCAGAGTTTACATTAATGGAATTATATCAGGCATACACAGACTATCACGGAATGATGGATCTGACTGAGAACTTATACCGTTACCTTGCACAGGAAGTATGCGGTGGAACAAAGATTCAGTACAAAGATTTTGAGATCGACCTTGGTAAACCATTTGAGAGAATCACAATGGTAGACGCAGTTAAGAAATACTCTGGAGTAGACTTTAAAGAGATCAAGACTTTAGAGGAAGCAAGAGCAGCTGCCGAAGAACACCATGTAGAATATGAAGAACGCCACAAACGTGGAGATATCTTAAACTTATTCTTCGAAGAATTCGTAGAAGACAAACTGATCCAGCCAACATTCGTTATGGATCACCCAGTAGAAATCTCTCCATTAACAAAGAGAAAACCAGAAGATCCAGATTATGTAGAACGTTTTGAGTTCTTTATGAATGGATGGGAAATGGCAAATGCATACTCTGAGTTAAATGATCCGATCGATCAGAGAGAACGTTTCAAAGCACAGGAAGAACTTCTTGCACAGGGTGACGAAGAAGCCAACACAACAGATGAAGACTTCTTAAATGCATTAGAGATCGGTATGCCACCTACAGGTGGTATCGGATTCGGTATCGACAGAATGGTAATGTTATTAACAAATTCTACAGCGATCAGAGACGTATTATTATTCCCGACAATGAAATCACAGGGTTCTGCAAAAAATGAAGCAAATAATGTAGCTCAGACAGCTGCAGCTGCTCCAGCAGAGACAGCAAAAGTTGACTTCTCCAACGTAAAGGTTGAGCCTTTATTTGAAGAAGAGGTTGATTTTGACACATTCAGCAAATCTGATTTCCGTGCCGTAAAGGTTAAAGAGTGTGTAGCAGTTCCGAAGAGCAAGAAGCTCCTTCAGTTCACACTGGATGACGGAACAGGTACAGACCGCACGATCTTAAGCGGAATCCACTCTTACTATGAGCCGGAAGAATTAGTTGGTAAGACACTGATTGCAATCACCAACCTTCCGCCAAGAAAGATGATGGGAATCGAGTCTTGCGGTATGCTGCTTTCAGCAGTGAATAATCTGAAGGATTCAGAGGATGAAGAACTGCATCTTCTGATGGTTGATAACCATATTCCGGCAGGTGCTAAGCTGTACTAATCCAGAAAAAAGAGTTCGGTTTGGTAGTCATAGACGTCCAATCAGGAAAAGTGGTTCCACGGATTGACATGGAGCTACATGAAACGGCCTGGAGCTGTATAGATTGAAATAATGATGTATGGATTATAAGGAAACAGAATAAGGAGCTCTATGGATTCTTAACTGTTTGACTTATTTGTTTACAAGTAAAATATTGATTATTTTTGAGGAGCATTTTTCAAAAATAAGGTGTATAAAGGGACACTTCTCTTTTGGTAGAAATACCAATGGAAGGTGTCCTTTTTTTGCTTTATAGGAAAGTTCTCAAATCTGAAAATATAGGGTATAATGAATGATGAATAAAAAATGGCATAACAAAAGAGCGAGGGTTGGGTTCTAACTTCGCGATGACTTTGATTATGAAATTTTTTGTTTTGTGTGGTCTGCACTATTTGACGATTGAGAAAATATTATGAGTATGGCTTCATCCATATCCCATGACCTTTCGGTATTGTTCAAATAGTGCAGTTTTTTTGTAATAAACTTCAAACGCAAACATGGATTTGCCACATTTAGGACATTTGAGAGGGTCATATCCAAAAGTCAGAAGAATCATGTTCTGCCAGTTATAAAACTTACAAAGGTATCTGTGCTTTTCAGATGAAATACATTTGTGAAGTTTTGATTCCTGTTTATGGTGTTTAGCATAGATACCATAATAACGAAGCATTTTGAAGTGTTTTTCTGGGATATGTACAATTAGTCTTTTTATGAAATCAAGTGCAGGGATACATTCGGTGATAGTCTGATTATCTTCGTGTCTGGTGTAATGAAAAGTAACATTATCCCCGTCATACGCATCAATACGAGAAGTTGCAATTACAGGTCTGCCAAGATATCTGCTGATGTATTTAATAGTAACATCAGGTTTACAATGATTAGGCTTGGCACGAACATAGAATCCTTCGGCATGTTTGCTATACATTTCGTTTTTAACTTTACAAAAAGATTTACCAATCTTATTAGTTAACTGGTCGAGAAGAACTTTTCGGAAGGAATTGCGAAGGAAACGGAAATCAAAGTGTGTGCAAGGACGCCAGACAGTATGATTACCAGCACCACCTTCAGAGATAAGAGCATGAATGTGAGGATTCCATTTCAAGTCACGCCCGAAAGTATGAAGAACCAGAATAAATCCAGGGGTGAAAAGTTCAGCTTTGTTTTGTTTGTGAAACATACGAAGAACAACATCTCTGACAGAATGAAAGAGACAATTTAAAAGAGATCTGTCATTAAGGAAATAAATACGCAGTTCTTCAGGAATAGTAAAGACACAATGTCGATGAACACAGTTGACCAGTTTACAAGACATGTGAAAAGAACGTTTTTGATTATACATGTTTCCGCAGGAAGGACAAAAACGAGACTTACAACGGAAAGGAACGAATTTCAATTCACCACAATCAGGGCATGCAAAGAAAGCACCGCCATAAGAAGGATCACCACAATGAATCATCTTGGAGATATTTTCAATCTCAGTTTGACGAGGATGAAGTTCGTAAAGGATATGCTCATAATAATCAATAAAAATGTTTTGTAATATATTGCTCATGCAATAATTTTACAATAAAAATGAACAAAGAAAAACCCACCCCTCATGAATGAGGGGCAGGGGAGTTGAGAGTGTGTTTACACACTATTTTTATTTTTCGGGCGCTAAAACGGTAATATTTTTCTTGTGTACAGTAGAGCGCTATAGTATAATAAAATCAGTTTTTTTGCATAAGTTTAAAAGCTATAATAAGGAAATCGGCAAACCAGATGAAAGTCTGGGACGCAAAGCTACAGGGCCTGTAAAATGGCAGCCAGTTGCATAAAATGAGATGCACTGTCTGTCTGACGGTGCTTTTTTACGGTGTTATTTCATAGACGTAACAATAATGATTTTATCAGGAAAGAATGAGGAAAATAAAAGTATGAAAAAGGCAAAACGTTGTCTGATAGCAGTGGTGTCAGGTGTACTTGTAGCATCTGCTGTCTTGTCTGGATGTGGACAGTCAAAGAAAGAAGTATCTATAAATGATGATCATCTTACCGTTTATCTGTGGGAAAATCGTTTGATGAAAAATATTGCACCCTATATCCATGAACAGTTTCCAGATCAGGATATTGAATTTATTATAGGTAACAATGATACCGATTTATACAGTTATTTTAAAGAACATGATGAATTACCGGATATTATAACAGTACGTCGATTTTCTGGAACAGATGCACAGGACTTACAGCCTTATCTTATGGATTTTGCTTCTTATGATGTTGTTTCCAAGTATTATTCTTATGCGGTGCAATATTATAAGAATGCGGAGGATGAAATCCAGTGGCTGCCAATCTGTGGTATTCCGCAGACGATCATTGCCAACAAAACACTGTTTGATCAGTATGGCGTAAAGATTCCAGAAAATTATGAGGAATATGTACAGGCATGTCAGCAGTTTTATGATAATGGCATAAAACCGTATTCCATGGATCTTGGTGAAGACTGGTCTAATAATGAAATCATCCAGGCTGCAGCAATCGGTGAGTTTACAAGCCTGGATGGTATTGAATGGCGAAACGGTGCAGAGACTGCAGCGGATGAAGTAAAGTTTGATGATGTATTATGGAAACGTATTTTTTCAGAAACCAGTCAGTTTCTTAAGGACTCGCATTTTGGTAAAGAAGATATCAATATTGATATCAATACAGGAACCCAGATGTTTGTCGAAGGAAAATCAGCAATGTTTCATGGACATCCGACGGTTATGCAGCAGCTGCAGAAACAGATGGATGCGGAGCTGATCCGTATTCCTTACTTTTCACAGACATCGGATGAATCCTATGTGTACATGACTCCGTCCTTAAACATTGCATTTAACAAAAACCTGGAAAAAGATCGGGAGAAACTGGATACTGCGCTGGATGTGCTGGATTGTATGATTTCAGAAGAGGGGCAAAAGCTGATTGCGGATGGAAGCGGTGTTATTTCATTGAATACAGATGTTCCAACCATGATGCAGGATGTGCCTGGACTGGAAGAGGAAATTAATCATAATGCTGTTTATATCCGATATTCCGCTCAAAAATCATTTGATGCAAGTCTTGAGGCTGTTCACGGATTACTGTCAGGGGAAATGGATGAAATACAGGCTTATGATACTTTTCGCAGTGTAATGAATCGTAAAGATCCAGAAGAAAAAGCAACGGTGAATTTTGAAAATGAATATTCCATTTCACTGAACGATAGAAATGGCCGTGATGCAGCATCTTCCATTTTAACTACGATCAGAGAAGAAAATGATGCACAGCTGGCTCTGGCACCATATTATTATTTCACTTCTTCTATGTACAAAGGAGAATGCACCAGCAGCCGGGTTGGCATGATGACAGCGAAGAGTTCAGATACACCATTATATGTTGCAAAAATCAATGGTAAACAGGTTTATGAACTCGTGGAAAATTATCTTGCTGATGCTGATGAGAATTTTTACGTAACCAATAAATACGAATTACCAATTGCATCCGGTATGAAAATGATCGTCAATCAAGAGGAAAGTGGATTTTCGTTAAAGGACTTAACAGTTAATGATAAGAAAATAGACAAAGAAAAGGAATACTCGATTCTTCTTACAGACACCACAATGTCTGTTTTGAAAAAAATAAATCTGAAATGTGAGATTGAGCAGCTTAAAGATACAACATTATCAAGTGCATGGACCGAAGCAATGTCAAATGGACAGCAGCCGTCAGCACCGGAAGACTATATAGAGGTTGAACAGTAAAAGTGGAGATAGAACAAAAGGTAAACAAAAGAAAAAAAATAACAAGGCTGTTGCTTATACTACTTATGATTCTTTTAAGCTTAGTTTGTATCAAGTATCTTATAAGTAAGTCTAATAAGTATATCAGCGAAAATGGAAAAAGCAGTATGGGAGCTGTTGTTGAACAGATACAGCAGACCTATGATCTTCAGGTGAGCGGATACTACAGCCAGCTGCAGTTGGTTGAGGAATTCTTACTTCATGAGAGGGAACTGTCTCTTGAAACGGATACGAACAAAAATTTCTTTGAAGCATGGGAAAAAGAATCGGAAAGTACTCTTATATTCCTTCAGGAAAATGGTCAGGCAATATCAGCAGGTGGAACAAAAATGCGGATTGATATGCCAAGTAAACTTCTGCTGGACTTAAAGAACGGATACAATATTGGAAAACTGGTGCGTCTTGATTATGATCAGAAGAAAAAAGACGGTTATCTGGTTGCGATTCCATGTCAGGAATACACGATCAATGGAGAAACTTATACGGCAATTGGAACTGTGTATGATCATTCGAAACTGGATTCCATGTTAAAATTGAAAGGTTATCATGGAAAAGCATATTTGTTCATGCTGGATCATGACGGAAATATTACGTATACGAACCAGAGTGGAGATAAATACCTGCGTAATTATTCTTTGTTAAAACATTTAAAAGGGGAACAGGCTATTACAGAAGAAGAGGCTGATTTGTTCAAAAAGAAGTTTGATAACAGAGAATCCGGAGTTGCACTTTTGGGAAAACAGAACCCTTATTATCTGGGGTATTGTCCGATAGAAAGCAACAACACCATTTTGGTGTGCATTGTGGCCAAGGGAGTTGTGGACAATGTGCTGATGGATTACCAGAAAACGGTGTTGTTTACAACAATACTCATGGCAGGTTTTATACTTTTACTTTTTGCCGGATTATTCTACAGTATTTCCAGACTTAGTCTTGCAGATCAAAAAGCAGAATATGAAAAAAGAAATAATGAACTTCATTTACAAACAATGAAGGAAATGGAAGTAGTCAATCAAAAACTGAAAAAGGCAAAGAACGTTGCAACAGAGGCTTTACAGACAGCTGAAAATGCAAATAAGGCGAAAACGGATTTCCTGTCTAATATGTCACATGATATTCGCACACCTATGAATGCAATCATTGGTATCACATCTTTGATCAGACATGATGCAGGTAATAAAGCAAAAGTTATAGAGTATGCAGATAAAATAGATATTTCATCACAGCATCTGTTGGGAATTATCAATGACGTTCTGGATATGAGCAAGATTGAGGCAGGAAAAACAGTCTTCAAATATTCTGACTTTTCTATTCTGGATCTTGTACAGGAACTTAACACTATATTTCATACTCAAATATATGAAAAGCAGCAGACCCTTACAATCATAAAAGAAAATATTCAGCATGAGTGGGTGAATGGGGATCAGGTTCACCTGATGCAGATTTTCAGCAACCTGCTTTCCAATGCAGTGAAGTATACCCAGGAAGGTGGGAAAATTCAGTTCTTTGTAGAAGAATGTGAGACAAAGTCATCTGTCTATGCAAAGTACCGTTTCTTAGTTAGCGATAATGGTATGGGAATGTCGGCAGATTTCAAGGATACAATTTTTGATGCGTTTACCCGTGCGGAAAGTTCCCTTACAAATAAAATACAGGGAACCGGACTTGGAATGGCGATTACTAAGAATCTGGTTGAGGCAATGGGAGGTACCATTGATGTGGAGAGTGAATTGGGACAGGGAAGCTGTTTTGAGGTTCTCTTGGATCTGAAAATTGCAGAGGATAGAACGGTTGCTCTGGCGGCACAAGAAGAAACAGATGAGCAGGATGGTAATATCCTTCAAGGAATGAGATTCCTGTGTGCAGAGGATAATGAGCTGAACGCAGAGATCCTGACGGAACTGTTAAAGATTGAAGGTGCGGAATGTACCATCTGTGAAAATGGCGAAGAGATTTTGAAAGCATTTGAGCAGTCTGCTCCAGGTGATTATGACATGATCCTGATGGATGTGCAGATGCCTGTTATGAATGGTTATGAGGCAACGAAGGCAATCCGCAAAAGTTCCCATAAACTGGCAAAAACGATTCCGATTATTGCCATGACTGCCAATGCATTCTCAGAAGACATTCAGCATTCCCTTGCGGCTGGCATGAATGCACATGTTTCAAAACCGGTTGAGATGAAGGTGCTGGAAAAGACGATAAGAAGTATAAAATCAGGCGGGGGGGTACCGAACCACAGGTCACTGTACAGTGACGAATGGAAAGTAACCGGACATAGAAGAATCAAAAAGGATAGTTAGGGATGGACAGAAAATGAAAGGAAAAAGAATGATTGCAGGCATTCTGCTTGCGGGAATTTTAGCAGTCACCCTGGCAGGGTGTAAAAACACAGATAACACGAAAGAAAAAACCGAAAAGCCTGTTATTACCCTCGGCAGCGACAGCTATCCACCATACAATTA
>ERZ836829.833-NODE-833-length-26709-cov-3.833421_pt1 | contig 26709 bp, 25 predicted proteins | sample MGYA00519574_ERZ836829 | MGnify/ENA primary metagenome ERZ836829 (study PRJEB31850, sample SAMEA3708808) | human gut metagenome | biome: human gut; feature: human-associated habitat; material: faeces | place: China | collected 2014 ... | reverse complement strand
CCAGTCCTTATAAATTGCTAATGCTTGCTCAAGTAAATTCTTGTTTATTTCATAATTTAATTCTATTTTTTTATCTATTATAGACAAAATCGTTGCAATTTTGTCTTGCATCATAATACCAGGAATATCTACCCAAATTTCATCAAACGTACTTTTTGTAATTGTATCAAAAACCGATCCATGTGTTTGATTCTTTAAAATAGATATATTATATTTAATTAAATAATAAAGGAAGTCACTTGTTATCATATTTTCTTTAGCTCTTAGACCATAACATGATTGATTAAATGTCATTGGATACGGAATACTTGCAATTTCACCTACAGTCCCTCTAGCTGAAATTATCATATCCCCTTTATTTAGTATCTTTGTAGAAGAATTTTCTAAGCCCAGTTGTGTTATTGTTTTCTCTGTCTTATATACATAACGAAAATCATTATTAAAATCCTTTACAGATAGCCATGGAATATCCCCATTCCAATATTCTGTTTTTGAAGTTTCAGGTGTTCCCCCTCCTATTATACTTACTAAATCTGAAAGCTTATATTTCATACCCAATTGCCCCCAATTTCTTCCGAATTTCTTCCTCTAATCTGTGAGACTCCTTAAACATATCTGCCAATTCAGAAGTCAATCGATCCATCTTCTCTTCAAATGGCTCTCCATCATCTTCTTCCTCTTCTATACCAACATATCTACCTGGTGTCAAAATATAATCTTGTTTTGAAATATCTTCCGTTTTAACAACTGCACAATATCCTTTTACGTCTTCCAAAGTTCCATCTATATATCCCTGATATGTATCTGCTATCTTCTTTATATCTTCATCTGTTAGTTCTCTAAGTTTACGACTTACCATCGTTCCCATTTTTCGAGCATCAATAAATAATGTTTTTTCTTCTTGTCTCTTTCCTTTTCTTAAAAACCATAGCGATACTGGAATCTGCGTTGTATAGAATAATTGTGTTGGCATTGCAACAATGCATTCTACCAAATCAGCATTAATGATATTCATTCGAATATCTCCTTCACCACTTGATTGTGATGATAATGCCCCATTTGCAAGTACCATTCCGATTCTTCCACCCGGTGCTAAATGATAAATCATATGTTGTAACCACGCAAAGTTAGCATTTCCAGCAGGAGGTGTTCCATATTTCCAACGTACATCATCTTTTAATTTATCTACTCCCCAATTAGAAAGATTAAATGGTGGATTAGCCATAATATAATCTGCTCTTAATGTCGGATGTTGATCCTCTAAAAATGTATCTGACGCATGTCTTCCCAGATCAGGTTCAATTCCTCTTATTGCAAGATTCATCTGTGCCATTTTCCAAGTCGTTGGATTGGAATCTTGTCCATAAATAGAGATATTGCTAATATTTCCACTATGTTTTTCAATAAATTTTGCACTTTGTACAAACATTCCTCCAGATCCACAACATGGATCATAAACTCTTCCTTTAAACGGCTGCAAAACTTCCACTAATGTACGCACTACACTTGATGGAGTAAAAAATTCTCCTCCTCTTTTTCCTTCTTGTTCTGCAAACATAGAAAGACAATATTCGTAAGTACGTCCTAAAATATCTTTTTCATTACCATGCTCTATCATCTGAATGTTAGTAAACAAATCAACAACTTCCCCCAAGCGTCTCTTATCAAGCTCTGGACGTGCAAAGTTTTTAGGTAAAATGTCTTTTAATCGTTTGTTCTCTTTTTCAATTGCTCTCATAGCATCATCTATGACTGTTCCAATTTCTGGTGTATGAGCCTTTGCTGCAATTTCACTCCAACGTGCCCCTGCAGGAACAAAAAAGATACCTTCTGAAATATATTCATCAATATCTTCTTCGAATCCATCTCCCTCTTCTACTAGCTCTTTATATTTATCTTCAAAACGATCAGAAATATATTTTAAAAAAATTAAACCTAATACTACACTTTTATATTCTGATGCATCCAAATTTCCACGTAATACACAGGCTGCTTCCCATATTTGTTTTTCAAAGCCAATATCAGCCGTACTTTTCTTTGCCATTTTTCTCTCCATCCTTAGATATAGTATATAATAGTTATTTATTAATTATATTTTAAAAATTAATTGTTTAGTAAAAATGATAAAAATCCATCTGTTATTATACCATATTTTCATGAATTATCAATAATTCAAAACTTTTCAAATAATTTATAAATATAGAAACTTGTATTTTAAACGCTTTACATATATTTAAAAATGTAAAAAGCACACATCACTTTTGTGATGTGTGCCATAAAAAATCAAATTCTATTCAATTCCAAAACAAAGAAATCAAATTATTTCAACTGAGCAGCAACCTCAGCCGCAAAGTCTTCTTCTTTCTTTTCAATACCTTCACCAGTTTCAAAACGAACGAATCCTTTGATTGTAACATTAGCTCCGTTTGCTTTAGCAACCTGTTCTACGTATTTTCCAACTGCCTGTTTTCCGTCTTCAGCTTTAACATAAGCCTGATCTAACAGACATACTTCTTTTAATTCTTTGTTCAGACGTCCAACGATCATCTTTTCGATGATGTTTTCTGGTTTGTCTGGGTTTTCGTTCATAGCCTGAACTTTTAAGATTTCTGTTTCATGCTCGATGTAATCTTTAGAAACTTCATCTCTGCTTGTGTATTTTGGAGAAATAGCTGCAACCTGCATTGCTACGTTTTTAGCCATCTCTTTGATCTCGTCGTTAACTACGTCTGTAGCAACTTCTACTAATACACCGATTTTTCCACCAGCGTGGATGTAAGATGCAACAAATCCGTCTGCTGCAGATACTTTAGCGAATCTACGGATGTTTAAGTTTTCTCCGATAACGGCGATCTTACCATCTAATGCTTCTTTTACAGTTTTTCCAGCTTCTGCTTTAGATTCTTCTGCTAAGAATCCTTCGATATCAGCTGCTTTTGTTGTAAGAGCCTGATCAGCTACTTCTGCTACATATGTTCTGAATGTATCATTCTTAGCTACGAAGTCTGTTTCAGAGTTAACTTCAACGATTGCTGCTTCTTTTGCATCTTCAGATACTGCTACTGCAACAAGTCCTTCAGCTGCGATACGTCCAGCTTTCTTTGCTGCTTTTGCAAGACCGTTTTCTCTTAAAAATTCAACTGCTGCGTCCATGTCTCCGTCTGTGTTTGTAAGAGCTTTCTTACAATCCATCATTCCGGCACCAGTCATTTCTCTTAATTCTTTTACCATTGCTGCTGTGATAGCCATGATTCTTTTTCCTCCTAAATTGAAAGTGTGAATAAATTATTCAGCGTCTTCTGCAACTTCTTCAGAGTCTGCATCGATTCCCTGGTTTGCTTCGATAACTGCATCAGCCATAGCAGATGTGATCAGTTTTACTGCACGGATCGCATCATCGTTTCCTGGGATGATATAATCTAATTCTTCAGGATCGCTGTTTGTATCTGCGATTCCAACAAGAGGAATTCCTAAAGTATGTGCTTCCTGTACACAGATGCTTTCTTTCTTAGGGTCTACAACGAAGATCATGTCTGGAAGTCCACCCATTTCTTCGATTCCACCTAAGTTCTTCTGTAATTTGTCTTTTTCTTTGTTAAGTTCGATAACTTCTTTCTTTGGAAGTACGTCAAATGTTCCGTCTTCTTCCATCTCTTTGATCTTTTTCAGTCTAGCGATTCTAGATTCGATTGTTTTGAAGTTAGTCATCATTCCACCTAACCATCTCTCGTTTACGTAGAACATTCCACAACGTTCTGCTTCAGCCTGAATAGAATCCTGAGCCTGTTTCTTTGTTCCTACGAACAGAATCTTTCCACCCTGTGCTACACATTCTTTTACTGCATTGTAAGCATCGTCAACCATTCCTACAGATTTCTGTAAGTCGATGATATGGATACCATTACGCTCTGTGTAGATGTATGGTGCCATTTTAGGGTTCCATCTTCTTGTCTGATGTCCGAAATGTACACCTGCTTCAAGTAACTGTTTCATTGAAATAACGCTCATTTTAAATCTCCTTTAGTTTTTGCTTCCGCTATTTTCATCGTTCTGACAAACCACTTGGGCACTTATCAGAATTCCAATAGCGTGTTTATTTTTACCTATGACAGTATATCAGACCTTGTCCTTCTTTGCAAGAACTTTTTCATTAATTATAAAAGAATTAATCAAGCTTTGTGATCTCGTCAAATATAAAGTCATTCACTACCTTAATATAGGTTCCTTTCATACCGGAAGATCTTGTCTCGACAACTCCGGCACTCTCTAGTTTTCTTAATGCGTTTACAACAACGGATCTCGTGATCCCGAATCTGTCTGCAATCTTGCTTGCGACTAAGACTCCTTCATTTCCTTCTAATTCTTCTAAAATATGAAGCACTGCTTTGTGTTCTGTGAAAGATAAAGTACTGATCGCGGAATCTACGATTCCTTTCTTTCTTCGCTCCTGTTCCACTTCTTCGCTTACGGATCTTAACATTTCAAGTCCAACAACGGTTGTTCCATACTCTGCTAAAATAATATCATCAATGGAATAATTTTCTCTCTGGCGGTACATAAATAATGTTCCGAATCTCTCTCCTACGATATCGATCGGTGCGATGATCGCATAGTAATCATCAACGTCTGACTCAAATCCCAGTGTGGAAAGGCTGACATTTTCATTTGTGGAAAGGATCGTTAATAGTCTTTCATTTAATGAAAAATCAACGTAATCTTTGACATTTCCTGAGATCAGCTGATGAAGGACTTCAATATGGTCTGCTTCATTTTTTCCAAGGATCTTTCCTTTTTTGCTGATGACAAGGACGTTTGAGTTCATAACTTCTGTTAAGACTTTGCAGATGTCGTTAAATACGACTTTCTGTGAATTATTATTATGAAGTAATTTATTAATCTTTCTTGTTTTATCTAGTAATTGTATACTACTCATCTATATCTTATCTCCTTATTATGAAACTGACTCCTCAGAAGTTTCTTTCTCTTTTGCTTCTTCTGGCATACTGCATACAAATCCGCATTCCTTATTGGAGCATACAAGCTTCTTACCTTTTTCGATCATATAGCTTCCGCATTTTTCACATTTGACTGTGGATGGTTTCTGCCATGACATAAATTCGCATTCCGGATTGTTTTCGCATCCGTAATATTTTCTTCCTTTTTTCGTTTTCTTTAAGACGACTTCTCCGCCACACATTGGGCATGGAATTCCGACTTTTTCGAAATGTGGTTTTGTGTTTCTACAGTCTGGGAATCCAGGACATGCAAGGAATTTCCCGTATGGTCCATATTTGACAACCATGTTTCTTCCACATTCATCACAGACAACGTCTGTTACTTCGTCTTCAATCTTGACTTTTTCTAATTCTTTTTCTGCATTTTTTACTGCGATTTCAAAGTCTGGGTAGAAGTTTTCGATAACGGATTTCCAATGGACTTTTCCTTCTTCTACCATATCAAGAAGTCCTTCCATCATCGCTGTGAAGTTGACATCAACGATGCTTGCGAATGCTTTCTTCATCATGTTGTTGACTGCTTCCCCAAGTTCTGTCACGTATAAGTTCTTCTTTTCTTTGACTACGTATCTTCTTGCTGTGATCGTTGAGATCGTTGGTGCGTAAGTACTTGGTCGTCCGATTCCGAATTCCTCTAATGTCTTAACTAAGGATGCTTCGGTATAGTGTGCTGGTGGCTGTGTAAAATGCTGTTTTGGATCTAACTCATTTAATGTAAGTTTGGTATCTTCATCGATAGATTTTAACATTAAGTTTCCTTCGGATTTTTCGTTGTTAATGTTATATACTGTTAAGAATCCATCGAAGGCGATCTTGCTTGCGGATGCATTAAATCGGTAATCTCCGGCAGCGATCTTTACAGATGTATTTTCATATTTGGCTGGTGCCATGCGGCTTGCCATGAAACGATTCCAGATCAACTGATATAAGCGGAACTGGTCTCTTGATAATTCGTCTTTAATGCTTGCTGGTGAGTTTGTCATATAAGTTGGACGGATAGCTTCATGGGCATCCTGTACCTTTTTGTCGTCTTTCTTGGCAACGGTTCCTGCCCCAACAAAATCAGCTCCATAAGTTTCTTTGATATATTCTTTAGCGGCAGCATCTGCTTCTACAGAGATACGAGTGGAGTCTGTACGCAGATATGTGATCAGACCAACCGTTCCCTGTCCTTTGATATTCACACCTTCATATAACTGCTGTGCGATACGCATTGTTTTCTGTGGTGCGAAATTTAACTTGCTGGATGCGTCCTGCTGCAGGGTACTTGTTGTAAATGGAAGTGGGCTTTTCTTTAAGCGTTCGCTTACTTTTACCCCTTCAACAGTGAATTCTTTTCCTTTTAAATAAGCTAGGATCTCATTCATCTCTTCTTCACTGTGGATTTCAATCTTCTGGTCTTTGTTTCCAACCAGTTTTGCCTCTAACGGCTTTTTGCTTCCTTTCACATCTAATAAGGCTTCTAGGGACCAGTATTCCTGTGGAATAAATAAGTTGATCTCTTCTTCTCTGTCACAGATCAGACGTAAGGCTACGGACTGTACTCGTCCGGCACTTAAACCTCGTTTGATCTTTGCCCAAAGGATCGGGCTGATCTGATATCCTACGATTCGGTCTAGGACACGTCTTGCCTGCTGTGCATCGACTAAGTTCATGTCGATATCTCTTGCATGTTTGATGGAATCTTTGACCGCTGTTTTTGTGATCTCATTGAATGTGATACGGCTGTAGTTCTTATTTTCCAATTTTAATGCGTAATATAAATGCCATGAGATGGCTTCTCCTTCACGGTCCGGGTCAGTCGCGAGGTATACTTTGTCTGCTTTCTTTACTGCTTTACGAAGAGCTGCTAATACTTCACCCTTCCCGCGGATCGTAATGTACTTTGGTTCAAAGTCATTCTCGATATCAATTCCTAAGGTACTCTTTGGCAGATCGCGAACATGCCCGTTGGACGCGATCACTTCATAATTTCTGCCCAGAAATTTTTTGATTGTTTTTGCTTTCGCCGGTGATTCGACGATAACTAGATATTTTGGCATATAGTATTACCCCTTATTTACATTTTTTTGATATATAAATTTTGATGAGTCTGTTTGATATATCCTTTCGCTTCTAATTGAAATAATGCTTTGATCACTTCTTCATAAGAAAAACCGGATGCACTTAAGATCTCATCAATATGTTTCGGTTTCAAACTCAACATATCATACACCCTTTTTTCTGCCTTTGCAAGAGATTTTGTATGAAGCTTTGGAAATTTTCGTGAAATTCCTGTGAATTCTGAAAATTCTGTTAAAATATCGTCGACATTTTCAACCAATTTTGCGCCTTGTTTGATGAGTCCGTGGCAGCCTTTGGAATGTTTATTGGTAATCATTCCGGGAACTGCCAATACTTCTTTATTCTGATCAAGCCCACAATCCGCCGTGATCAGTGATCCGCTTCGCTCTCTGGCTTCTGTCACAAGGATTCCATCACTTAATCCACTGATGATCCGATTCCTTTCTGGAAAATGCCATTTAAGTGGTTCACTGCCTGGCGGGTACTCGGAAATAACTGTCTGATTCGCATACATGTCATAAAATAACTGAAAATTCTCTTTTGGGTAAATGAGATCGATCCCACATCCTAAAACTCCAACAGCTTGTCCTTTTTTGTCGATTATTTCACGGTGAACCGTCCCATCTACGCCTCTTGCGAGGCCACTGATGATCTGTACACCTTGCTCTGCCAACTCTTTTGCGAATTTTTTCGAGATTTCAAAGCCGTAAGTTGTCGGAAATCTTGACCCTACGATCGCAATTGACAGTTCTTTTTCTTCATATGGCTGGCCTTTTTGAAAGATGCCATAAGGAGCATCATAAATTTTTCTTAAACGATTCGGATATGCAACTTCTTTTTGAATGATAAAACGGATATTTTCACGATGCAAAGCTTCATAGTCTTTCTGAATCATTGCTTCATCTCTTGAGTTGATGAAACGACCGTATTCAAGATCTGTCATGCGTTCCTTTAGAATTTCTGGGTTGATCTTATAGAGTTCTTTTGGATGAATGAAGATATCCATCAGTTCTTTTTGTTTCTTGATCGGCAACATGACTTTGCCACACAGCCAGTACCAGTATAATTTATCTTCCATATTCCAGCACCTCTCTGATAAAATCTGTGTTTCGAAAAGTCATAGCTTCCATTAAGTGAATCGGTTTGATCTCGGATTCATTTTCCATCAGCATGATTGTTAACGCTACTTTTAAAATCTTATCCATTCCTCGTCTTGTGATCTTGCCGGATTGGTAGGCAATGTCTAAAATCTCTTTGCATTCTTTCGATAAATGAATGATCTTGTTTAACTGTATGTGGCTTAATTGACCGATAACATTGCAGGAATCATTTTTTAGTAAATTTTTTTCTCTTTGGATGGTTGTTTTGATCCGTTTTTTGATCTGACTGGACGTTTCTACCATTTCTTTTTGTTTCGCTTTTTGTAAGTTGTGATCTTTTTTACTGATACATAAAACCATGTCAAATCGGTCTAGGATCGGCCCTGATAATTTCTTTAGATAACGTTTCTTTTCATGATAGGTACATCGACAGATCCCGTCTTCCAGTCCATAACCGCAAGGACATGGATTCATCGTTGCGATCAGTTGAAAATCGGCTGGAAACTGATGATAGATCCCATTTCTGGTGATATCGATCGTTCCATCTTCCAGTGGCTGTCTGAGTGCTTCGATACATTCGGTTTTAAATTCCATAAATTCATCCAGAAATAAGATCCCATGATGCGCTAATGTGATCTCTCCTGCGGTCGGTGTCTTGCCTCCTCCAAGAAACGCTGCCTTGGGGATCATTGGATGTGGCTGGCGAAATGGACGAGTGTTGTCTTCTAAATATCTTTGGATTCCTGTCGCATCGTAGATCGCCTGAACTTCCATTTTCTCTTCTTTTGATAATGGTGGAAGGATTGTCGGAATTCTTCTGGCTGCCATTGTTTTTCCTGATCCCGGAGATCCAATGATCAGTAAATGATGCCTTCCAGTGACAGCAATTTCTATCGCTCTTTTTAAATGTTTCTGACCTATGATATCGCTAAAATCTTCTTCTGTTTCTTCTTTCTGATATTGTGTTGTATCTATGCAGCATCTTTGTTGATACCTTCCATGAAAATAGTCCAAAACATCTTGTAAGCTATCCATAAATATGACTTCGATATCTTCCATTCCTCTTAGGGAATTGGCATCTTCCCTTGCCGCAAAAAACTTATGGATTCCTTTTTTTCTTGCTTCTAAAACAATTGGAAGACAGTTTCCAACCCCTCTGATCTTGCCATTTAACCCTAATTCTCCCATAATGCAGATATCCTCTAATTTGCTTGCATCGATTAAATTCAGACACCCTAAAAAAGCCACGGCGATTGGGAAATCGAACGCAGTTCCATTCTTTCTTATATTGGCTGGGGATAAGTTGACTGTGATCTTCATGGATGGCAGGGGATGGCCGATAGAGCGTAGTGCTGATGCAACGCGCTCTTTTGCTTCCATGGATTCTTTAGAAAGATAGCCTACCATGGTGAAATATGGCAGGCCATTTCTGATCTCTACTTCGACGTGGATGAGTCTTCCGCTCACTCCACTGACGATTCCTGTGATTACTTCCTGATAAATAGTACTCAACTCCTTCTCTTCTCAAAAAAGAAGCTGGTTTCAAAATGATATGGTTAGTCTATCACAAAAGTAATATTTTTACAATACTGTATATTCAAAACAATCGTACTTATTTCAATAATTTCTTTAATTCACTCATAAAGGTGTTCACATCTTTAAATTCGCGATAGATGGCTGCGAATCTTACATATGCAACTTCATTTAAGTCTTTTAATTTGTCCATGACCATCTCTCCGATCACGCATGACTCCACTTCTCTTGTTCCCATGTTGTAGATCTTTGTCTCGATCTCATCGATCGCTGCTTCGATCTGTCCCATGGAGACTGGAAGTTTGTGACAGGATTGTACGATTCCATTTCTTATTTTGCTTCGGTCATAAAGCTGTCTTGTCTTATCTTTCTTGATAACGCTTAATGGTTCTGTCTCTATCTTCTCATAAGTTGTAAAACGCTTTCCGCATTCATCGCATTGTCTTCTTCTACGGATCGCATTGTTGTCTTCTGCCGGTCTGGAATCTACGACTCTGGAATTCTCGCTTCCACAATATGGGCATCTCATCTTCTTGTACCTCCGTGTTTTTTTCTGCTTGAAGTATATCATTTTTTGCCATGAAATAAAAGCTTTTCTTTTATTTCAGGCATTCTTTTTCGTTGATATCGACTAAAATGGTGTCTCTTCCGATCCTCACGACACATTTGTATGGAATTTTATAGATTTTATTCTTTTTCCCAAGGCACAGGATCATCTTTGTTGTTTTGGGCACGATCAGATAGCAGATCTGTCCAGTATGTATTTCAAATTCGAGGTCTAAGACAAATCCTAAGCATTCACCGGTGTTACAATTGATCACATCTTTTTGCCGAAGTTCGAGAAATTTCATGTCGGAAATCCTTTTTCTTCCTATTATAATAGTATTCTTTTTTTCGATAAATAGACACAGAAAAAAGCAGAAGATCCAATCTCTAGAATCTTCTGCTTCTTTATTATTATCATTATGAAGAAAGATTAAGCTTCTTTCTTTTCTACTGGTTTTTTAGGTGCTGGTTTCTTAGGAACTAATTTCTTTCCTGTAATGATTCCTTTTGGACATTTACCTGCACATAATCCACAACCTACACATTTCTCATAATCGATCTGTGCAATGTTGTTTTCAACCTTAATTGCTCCAAGTTTACATACTTTTTCGCATGCTTTACATCCGATACATCCTGCTTTACATACAGACATTACCTGTTTACCGAATTCTTTAGAGCTGCACTGTACTCTTGTTTTCTTGTTTTCTGGTACAAGGTCGATTAAGGATTTTGGACATGTTTCTGCACATTTTCCACATCCTACACATGCTTCTTCATCGATGTGAGCGATTCCGTTCACGATAGAGATCGCATTTTCTGGACATACTGCTGCACAGCTTCCAAATCCCATACATCCAAATTCGCATCCTTTTGGTCCTGCACCTGGTACGTTCATAGCTTCGATACAGCTCTGAACTCCAGAATACTGGTATTTGTCAGATGCTTTTTCGCAAGTTCCGGCACATTTAACGAATGCGACTTTCTTTACGAATTCTCCGGCTTCAACACCCATGATCGCACTGATCTTTTCAGCGGCTGCTGCTCCACCAACTGGACAGCCATTGACTGGTGCTTCTCCATTTGCGATTGCTTTTGCAAGTCCATCACAACCTGCGTATCCACAACCACCACAGTTATTTCCTGGAAGTTCTGCACGGATAGCCACTTCCTTCTCGTCTACAGGAACTTTAAATTTCTCTGAGGCAATTCCCAGTAAGATTGCGATAAGCAGACCGGTTCCTCCGACAACAACCATGGCAAGTAAAATTGCTGATATATTCATCTTCTTTACCTCCTAAATAAGTCCTGAGAATCCGAAGAATGCGATCGCCATTAATCCTGCTGTTAACAGTGTGATAGGCATTCCTTTGAAAGATTCTGGGATGTTGTTGTATTCCATCTTTTCACGGATACCAGCAAGGATCACGATGGCAATTAAGAATCCTACAGAGATACCAATACCATTGACTATGCTGGCGATGAAACTATAGTCGTTCTGTACGTTTGTTAATGCTGTACCAAGAACTGCACAGTTTGTTGTGATCAGTGGAAGGAATACTCCCAGAGATTCATATAATGCTGGCATAGATTTCTTTAATACCATTTCTACGAACTGTACTAATGCTGCGATTACCAGGATAAATACGATCGTATTTAAGTATGTTAAATCTGTTGGTACTAATAAAAATGTATAAATTAAATTTGTAACTGCTGATGCGATGGTAATAACGAAGAGAACGGCTGCACCCATTCCGGCTGCTGTCTCAACTTTCTTAGAAACTCCAAGGAAAGGACATAAACCAAGGAACTGGCTTAATACAACGTTATTTACCAGGGCTGAGCCGATGGCAATTAACAATAAACTTTTCATTCTGATCCTCCTTATTTGTCATCTACAGTTGTGTCAAAAAAGCTTCTGGAACCACAAGCACTGTTTCCACAGTGAGCACAGTCTCCACATCCACTTGTCTGTGGCTGTCCTGGTTTCTGAGGTTTTTTGCTCTTAACTTTATTCTGGATTGCTACTAAGCATGCAAGTACAAAGAATGCTCCAGGTGCCAGAATAAAGATTGTGATTGGTTCATATGCAGATGGCATTACCTGCATTCCAAAGATCTGTCCTGCTCCTAATAATTCACGGAATGCTCCTAAAATTGTCAGGGCAATTGTAAATCCAAGTCCCATTCCAAGTCCGTCAAAGAAGGAGTTGATTGGTCCATTCTTTGCTGCAAAGGATTCTGCACGTCCAAGGATGATACAGTTTACTACGATCAGTGGGATATATAATCCTAATGCATCGTTAACTGCTGGAACATATCCCTGTAATAAGAACTGTACGATCGTTACCAGAGATGCGATAACTACGATGTATCCTGGGATACGTACACGATCAGGGATGACATTTCTTAATGCGGAAATGATCATGTTAGAAAACATTAATACGGCTGTTGTTGAAAGCCCCATTCCTGCACCGTTGATCGCAGATGTTGTTACTGCTAATGTAGGACACATACCTAACATTAATACGAAGGTAGGGTTTTCTTTTACGATACCATTAATCAATCGTTCCATTGGATTTGGTTTCATGTTTAATTACCTCCCTTCAGGCTCTTTGAATATGCAACACAGCTGTTAACTGCACTTGTGACAGCACGGCTAGTGATCGTTGCACCACTGATGGCATCTACTTTAGAATCATCGTTCTTACCAGATCCATCTTTTACAACTTCAAATCTGTCTGCTTTTTTGTTTTTAAAGTTACTCTTAAATTCTGGTTCTTTGGCTTTCATACCTAAACCAGCTGTTTCGCTGATGGATAATGTTTCATAACCATTGACTGTTCCATCATCTCTGACACCTACGGATAAAGATACATTTCCACCGTATCCTTCTGGGTTTGTTACAGAGAATACATATCCAAGTTCTTTTCCGTTTTTGTCTACTGCTTTTACAACTTCAGAAATTGTGTTCTGTCCAAGATCATTTTTCTTTAAGACAGCTGCTACGTCTTTCTGGTCTAATTTTACTGTATCGAATTTCGCTGCATCTTCAAATACGGCTTTGTAAGCTTCCTGTTTTGTCTTTTCTTCCTGTGCGGCGATTGGTGCTTTTGTTACGTTATATACGATACCTAAAAGGAGTCCTGCAATTAATGTGATCACACATAATTTGATACAATCCATTACGAGATTCTTATTCATTGCTCTTACCTCCTTTTTTTACGATTCCAAATGGAGTTGGTACTGTTACTCTCTCGATCAGTGGAACTAATAAGTTTGCAATGATGATTGAGTAAGATACACCTTCTGCCATTGGTCCGAACAGACGGAATAATCCAGTTAAAATACCAAGAACGATCGCATAGATGATCTTTCCGTTCTTTGTAATTGGAGATGTTACATAGTCTGTTGCCATGAAGATTGCACCTAACATTAATCCACCACTGAAGATCTGTGCTGCCATGTATGATAGATCAAATCCATGACCACCGAAGATCAGTACGAAGATTGCTACAACTGCAACGTAAACACATGGGATGATTGGGGAGATAACTTTCTTAAATACTAAGTATGCTCCACCGATGATCAGTAATAATGCGGATGTCTCACCGATTGTTCCAGGAACGAATCCTAAGAATGATTTCATGACATCAACGCTTTTTCCCTGTTCCATAACAGCAAGTGGTGTTGCTGTTGTCACACCGTCATAAGTAAAACTTGTCATTCTTGCTGCAAATGAGATCATTAAGAAACATCTTGCACCAAGGGCTGGGTTCATGAAGTTCTGTCCTAAACCACCGAATACCTGTTTTACAACGATGATCGCGAAGATTCCACCTAAGATTGGCATCCAGAATGGTGCTTCTGGTGGTAAGTTTAATGCAAGTAACAGTCCGGTTAATGCCGCACTTAAGTCACTTACTGTGATTGGCTGTTTCATAAGTTTCTGGTAAATATACTCAACGACAACACAGGTAGCAACAGAAATTGCAACTGTCAGTGCCGCAGATACTCCAAAGATATAGATACCAAAAATTGTAGCGGGTAATAATGCGATGATAACATCTAACATAATCTTTTGTGTTGAGCCGTTATCTCTTACATGAGGATTGGCTGACACATGATATAATGTTTCGCTCATATGTATCTCTCCTTTATTTCTTTCTACGGTTAGCTAATACCTGTTTACGACCTGTCTTCATGGACTGTGCAAGGTTACGTTTTGCTGGACAGATGAATGAACAACATCCACACTCAACGCATTCTGCTCCATAAAGTTTTTCAAACTCGTCAAACTGATTATGATCTGCTAATACAGATAATTTTGCTGGCATCAGCTTCTGCGGACAGACGCTTACACATCTTCCACAACGAATACAATTACTTGGTTCGTTTGCTGCAACTTCATCTTTTGTGAATGCTAAGAAGCATGAGAATGTTTTAACAGCTGGTACGTCTGTTGTAAACATTGCCATACCCATCATAGGTCCACCAGAAATGATCTTCTCTGGCTGTGTTTTAAATCCACCAGCTGCTTCGATCAGTTCTTCTACATTTGTTCCTGTACGGACTTTAAAGTTGCTTGGGTTTTTAATTGCATCTCCAGTTACAGTTACAACACGTTCATATAATGGTTTACCGTCTTTGACTGCTTCTTTGATCGCTACGATCGTAGCTACGTTATCAACAACGCATCCTGCATCTGCTGGTAACATGCTGGAGTTGATGCTTCTTCCTGTTGTTGCGAAGATTAAAGAACGTTCTGCACCCTGTGGGTATTTTGTCTTTAATGGTGCAACGCTGATTCTTGCATCACCTTTTACTAATGCTTCTACTTTGGCAATTGCATCTTTTTTATTATCTTCAATACCAATGATACCTTTTGCTTTAGGGAACATATCAAGTACGATATTTAATCCTTCAATTAAAAGTTCTGGTGTTTCCATTAAGATGCGGTAGTCACCTGTGATATAAGGTTCACACTCAGCTCCGTTTACGATGATATATTCGATCGCATCTGGATCTTTTGGAGCTAATTTTACGTGTGTTGGGAATCCGGCTCCACCAAGTCCTACGATTCCGGCTTCTTTGATTGCTGCTAAAACATCATCTTTAGACATCTGGTCATAAGGTTTTGCTTCGTATGCAACTTCTTTAAATTCTCCGTCATTCTCAATTACGATAGAGTTAACTTTTGCTCCGGCTGGAGTCATTCTTGGCTCGATCGCCTTAACAGTTCCTGAAACAGAGCTGAAAATGTTTGCGGATACAAATCCTCCAGCTTCTGCCACCTTCTGGCCTACTAACACCTGATCTCCTTTGCTAACGATTGGTTGTGCAGGAGCACCGATGTGCTGACCTAAAGGTAAAACAACATCTCCTTTTGGCAGGTATTCGGTGATTGGTGAATTCTTTGCAAATTCTTTACCATCCGCCGGATGAACACCGCCGCTAAATGTAAACAATGCCATTTTAAGCCTTCCTTTCTTCTTTACATTTTTTTCCATTGCGAAAAAAAAGAGTTCTCATGAAATGAAAACTCCTTTGAACACAAGACTTATGATATCACAGTCTTTTTTATTTTTCAATGTTTTTTTAACATTTTCTTTGCATTTGCATACAAAATTCTGTGTTTTCCTTCAGAATTCCTTAAGAATTTGAAGAAATTGGCAATTTACTTCTATATAATATAGATTATCTGCATATTATTTTCGAATCTGTCCATTGCCATAAATGATGAACTTACTTGTTGTCAGGGCATCTAATCCCATTGGTCCTCTGGCATGGATCTTCTGTGTACTGATTCCGATCTCTGCTCCGAAGCCAAATTCAAATCCATCCGTAAATCTTGTAGACGCATTGACATAAACAGCTGCCGCATCAATCTGGTTTAAGAATTCCTGAGCATTCTGGTAAGAATCTGTGATGATCGCTTCGGAATGTCCTGTATTGTAATGATTGATATGTGCTACTGCTTCCTCAAAGCTGTCAACTGTTTTAACAGATATGATGGAATCTAAGTATTCTGTACCCCAGTCTTCTTCTGTCGCAGGAATAACCTGGTCATTTAAAGCACAGACTCTTTCATCTCCACGCACCTGTACACCTTTTGCTAATAAAGCTTCAATGATGGCTGGTCCATGACTTTCTAAGATATTTTTATGTAAAACTAAAGACTCACATGTATTGCATGTTCCAAGTCTCTGTGTCTTTGCATTGATAATGATGTTGACTGCCATATCTTTCTGGGCAAATTCATCAACATACACATGACAGTTCCCTGTTCCTGTCTCGATCACTGGAACGGTGGAATTCTTTACAACACTCTGAATCAGTCCTGCACCGCCTCTTGGAATCAGAACATCTAAGTAATCGTTTAACTGCATCATCTTTGTCGCTGTCTCACGGCTTGTGTCTGTTAAGAGCTGAATGCTGTATTTTGGCATATGACAGGACTCCAGGGCACTCTGGATCACGTTTGTGATCGCAAGATTTGAATTGATCGCATCGCTTCCACCACGCAGAAGACATGCATTTCCTGTCTTAAAGCATAGGGCAAATGCGTCCGCTGTTACATTTGGGCGGGATTCATAGATGATTCCGACAACACCGAGTGGCACTGTTTTCTTCCCAATCAAGAGTCCGTTTGGTGTTTTCTGCATATGTTCTACAGAACCAATAGGGTCGTGAAGTTCGGCTACCTGACGTAATCCCTCTGCCATTGCTTCAATACGGTCAGGGTTTAAGGATAAGCGGTCGATCAATGCTTCGCTCATCTCATTTTCTCTTGCTGCTTCTACATCTTTATAATTCTCGCTTAAAATGTATTCCTGATTCTGTACCAGACACTTGGCTGCTTCTCTTAATACTTCATTCTTTTGTTCGATTCCTGCATTACCCAGAATCACGGATGCCTCTTTTGCCTGTTTTCCTAGTTGTTCTAACATTATGAATGCCTCCTTTTCGGTGCGTTTGGATTCCTTTTGAATCTGTGATCTATTTTAGCTGATTTCTTCTAGTTTAATCCTTTTGGTTTTAACGGAGTGATAGATCCATCTTCATTTTTGATGCTTACGTTGTTAAGCTGTGCTCTTAAGTTGGCACGAACAGACTGAATGTATTCATGTCTTAACTTTCTCTGTTCCTCTTTCTGTTCTGGTGTTAATCCGATGGATTTATCTAGATTGTATAATTCATTAATTCTCTGAATATCTTTTTCTTTCATCTTTGATCGTTCCTTTCTGTATTCTTTCTATATAATATATGATTCCTTACGCCTTAAAGTATGGGCGTTCTGTTAAGTATTTTTTGAAGTCAAAGTCTGGACGTTTATGTGCTAAGAATAATGTTCCAACTTCTTCTCCTGCAACGACTTTATTGACGTTATTTAAATCATTGCTGTTAACGATGACCATATCGGCTCCAGCATCTGTTACGATATTGGCTGCTGCGATCTTTGTCTCCATTCCGCCGGTTCCAACTTTCGTTACGGCTCCTTTTGCCATTCTTCCAATCTTTTCATCTAAGACTGGTACTTCGGAGATCAGTTTTGCCAGTGGATTCTTGTGTGGATCATCTGTATAAAGTCCGTCAATATCTGTTAAGAGGATTAAAAGATCTCCTTCTACAACCGCTGTTACAACTGCAGATAAGGTATCGTTGTCACCAAACTCGATTTCTTCTGTGGATACGGTATCGTTTTCATTTACGATTGGGATCACGCCAAGTTTTAATAATTCTTCGAAAGTATTCTTAGCATTGTATCTTCTCTCGTCATTGAGCATCGTCTCTTTTGTGATCAAAATCTGAGCAGATCCCTGATTGTATTCTGCAAATAGTTTCTGATAGATCATCATTAACTGTCCCTGTCCTACGGCTGAGCATGCCTGTTTCATTGGAAGGGATGTCGGACGGTTTTCTAATCCTAATGCTTTAAATCCGACACCGATCGCTCCTGATGATACTAAGATCACGTCTTTTCCGCTGTTATGTAAGTCTGTTAAGACACGGACTAATTTCTCTAATCGGAATAAATTAATGTTTCCTGTTGCTTTGTGAATCAAAGAAGATGTACCTACTTTGACGACGATTCTTTGTTTATCTTTTAGTTTTTCACGATTATTCATTTTACATTCACTCCTTGAAAGGTATTTTACACTGTAACGAGGGCTTGTGCAACCTTAATTCCATCCATTGCTGCTGAAGTGATACCACCAGCAAAGCCTGCTCCTTCTCCACATGGGTAGATTCCTTTGATATTGCTCTCGAATCCTTTATCTCTCTCAATCCTTAACGGGGAAGATGTTCTTGCTTCAATTCCGCAAAGAACTGTATCTTCTCTGTTAAATCCTTTGATCTTTGTATCAAAATATTCCATTCCTTCAGAAATCGCTTCACTGACTGGTTCTGGAAGGCAGTTTCTTAAGTTTCCAAAGCTTGTCATTCCTTTGGTATTTGGTGTAATCTCTCCAAAAGATTGTGTGATCTTTCCTTCTCTGAAATCTTTCAATGTCTGGACCGGAATCTTTCCTTTTCCTTCATGAAAAGCTTTTGCTTCCCATTTCTGCTGGAATCTTACACCTGCTAATGCGTCATCTCCATCAAAATCATCCGGTGTAACACTTGCGATGATCGCACTGTTTGAATTCTTTGCTGCACGGTCGTGGTTACTCATTCCATTGACAGTTAATCGTTCTGGTTCAGATGACGCATTGACAACAAAACCTCCTGGACACATACAGAAAGAATAAACGCTTCTTCCATTGCCTGCATGATATGTCAGTTTGTATGATGCAGCTGGCAGATCATATTTGTCTGCGCCTTCTCCATACTGGGAGTGATCGATCATCTCACGTGGGTGTTCCACACGAAGTCCGATCGCAAAGGCTTTTGGATTCATCTCTAAATTGCGGTCGGATAAAACTTTAAATGTATCTCTGGCACTGTGTCCCGGTGCTAAGATTGCTGCTTCTGTTTTGATTTCTTCTTTATCGTTGATGATCAGTCCTGTTAATTTTCCATCTTTGATCACGAAATCTGTCACTTTTGCCTCAAAACGGACATCCCCGCCAAGCGATTTGATCTCTTCTCGGATTCCTGCAACAACATTTCTTAAAAGGTCTGTTCCGATATGCGGTTTATTTTCGTATAAGATTTCTTCTGGTGCACCATGTTTTACAAACGTTTCTAAGACAAATTTATTTCTTCCGAATTTGTCTTTTACCAATGTGTTTAACTTTCCGTCGGAAAATGTACCTGCGCCGCCTTCTCCAAACTGTACATTGGATTCAGGATTCAGCTCGCCAGTTTCCCAGAAATGCTCGACATCTTTCATACGGTTTGTGACATCTTTTCCACGTTCCAAGACAACAGGATGTAATCCGGCTCTCGCAAGCATCAGTGCTGCAAATAGACCTGCCGGTCCCATTCCGATCACAACAGGCGGGTGTTCGAAAGATCTTTGATTTTCTGGGAATTCAAAGATCTTTTCTTTGACTGCCATGATATTGCGGTTTTTGTTCTTCTTTAAGAATTTCTCTTCTTGATTCTTATTTAATGTCACATCAACGGCATATACATAAGATAATTCTTCTTTTTTTCTCGCATCGATGGATCGTTTTACGATCTTATATTGTTTATATTCTGTATTATGTAATGCTTTTTTTATCTTCTTTTCAAGTGCTGCCTCTTTGTGATCGATCGGCAGCTTGATCTGGTTGATTCTTATCATTGTCTTCCTATCTGGCTCGCTGCGATGTATCCGGATGTGAATGCCCACTGTAGATTATATCCTCCACAGGTTCCATCGACATCTAATAATTCACCGACAACATAAAGCCCTTCTAATAACTTTGATTCTAGTGTTCCCTGTATGATTTCTTTTGTGGATACGCCTCCGGCTGTTACCTGTGCCATATCATATCCCTTGTATCCTTTGATCTCAACTTCAAAATTCTTTATCATATCTAAGATTCTATGAAGATCCTTCTTTGAAATCTGTGCGACTGGCTTTCTTGGATCGATCTTTAGTCTCTGTAAGATCGCATATACCAGTTTTTTATTTAAAAATCCCTGGAAGAATTCTTCAACGGTCTTATAATTGCAGTTTTTTAAGAATACTTGCGTTGTTTCTTCCAGTGTCATCATCTGTGGCATCAGATTTAGATAGATTTTTACTTTTTTCTTTCTTCGCAATGCCTCGATCGCAAAATGGCTGATCTGAAAGATTGGAATACCGGAAATTCCGTATTTTGTAAACTGAACTTCTCCATGTTCTTTGGCGATCAGTTCATTGTTTGCATACACGCTGATATCACTGACATTTCTCACTCCAGAGGTTTCTTTTAGATATTTCCCCTCCGCTTCTAAACCTACCAGCGACGGAAATGTATCTGTAATCTTATGGTGAAAGCCTTTTGCAAGCTTGTATCCACTTCCGTTGCTGCCTAAATTCGGCTGCGCGCATCCGCCAGCTGCCAAGATCAGATTGCTTGACTGAAAGCATTTGTCATTACCATAGACATAGAATGTCGATTTACGTTTTTCTGCTTTTGTCACTTCAAAATCTGTCAGAATATCGACATGTAAATGTTTTAATTTCTGTGTCAGTGTGTCAACGACTGTTGCCGCCTGTAAGGATGCGGGGTAATAATATCCATTTTGCTCTGTGACAAGCATTCCGAGGGATTCAAAGAATTGAATAAGTTCTACCAAACCAAATTCTTCGATCATCGGATAGGCAAAAGAAGGCCTTTGCCCACGGTAACAATTCTCATCCATATAAGCATTTGACAGATTACATCTTCCATTTCCTGTCGCTAATATTTTCTTTCCTAATTTATCCATTCGTTCAAGCAAGAGGACTTTCTTATGATGACTGGCTGCTGTGATCGCTGCCATCATACCGGAAGCCCCTGCTCCAACGATGATCACGTCATATTTCATTTGTTGTTTTTCTCCAAATTGTTCGTTTAACTGCTGTATGATTCCAGAAAATGATATACTTCTTCTCTGTTTTCAAAGACAAAATTCTCCTTTAACATATTTAAAATATCTGACGGAAGATTTTCTTTCTTCATATCTGTGTACTCAAAAACCTCTTTTGTCTTATTGTTGATCACTGCCAGACTGCCATCTAAGATCTTAAGACTGTAGGTTGCTTTCACTTTCTTTTCAGCTTTTGTCGGTTTCTTTAGCGCTGTCGTTGTTACCTGAGAGCGAACTTCCTGAATCTTGTCCATGTTTTCATTTCTTGAAAATGCCAGATAGCACATATATGCGCATAAAACAGTGATCACGATCATATACATGATCAAAAATCGATTGATCTTCTTCATGATATCACCCTCCTTTGGCTATATTGTTACCAAAGATGGGATTATTTATACAAAAAGCCCAGATCTGTTACGACTTGGACTTTTGTTATCATTTTTACAATAAATGTAATTTCTTTGCTAATTTTACGATCAGATTTCCTTTTGGAATCTTTGTAAGTTCTTCTTCTGTAAAGACTTTTAACTTAATGATCGCTGCAAAATAGATCAGTGCTCCCACTGGAACTGCAATGATCACGCACACTGCAAAGCATACTCGTCCAAATGGAAGAACACTTTGAACTGCGTACTGAATTACAAAACATACGGCACCCATGACAGCTGCACTTAATGCTGGTTTGATAAATGTCTTTGTGATCTCCTGATGGAATCCTGTATATTTCTTGATAGAATGTGCATTTAACAGACACATGACAAGTGAAAATGCCATTGTCGCAAAGACTAATCCATATGTTTTGCAATCGGTATAAGTTAATAATGCCCATAATACAACGATATTTACAACAACAGAAATTGCTGAATGTTTGACTGGCACTCGCATCTTGCCCATTCCCTGTAAGATACCGTTTGTCAATGTAGACAGACAATAGAAAATAACAGAGACTGCCCCGATTCGAAGCATCGCAGCTCCTAATCCTTTGGCATACACGGCACCGAAGATCAGTCCGTTAATAGAGCTGTTTAACACACCAAGTCCGACAGCACATGGGATTGCGATCATCATTGTGAAACGGATCGCCATCTGGATATTATCATTCATCTCGTCCTTCTTGCCTAAGGCATAAGCAGCAGAAACATTTGGTACGATCGCATTGGAAAGTGCGGATGCCATTGCTACTGGAACGTTGATCAGCACGTTATACTGGCTGCTGAACAGTCCGTAAAATCCTGAAACTGTTTTCGCTGTAATTCCCTTTCCTACTAAGATATTACTAAAGATCGTCTGATCGATCGTTGCACTACAGTTATAGATTGCTGTACTGAAGATAACTGGTGTGATCGTCAATAATAAGATCTTTAGGATATTCCCATAAGATTCAATATATTTTGTGCGGTCATGCTTCATCTGAATCTTAACTTTTGGCTGATATGCGCGATAAATGATCAGGCAGAAGATCAGTCCTGTTAAAACACCGACTCCTGTACCGATCGCACTACCTGCGGCACCATGTCTTGCAATCTCATATGTGATCGTATTGGATGGCAGATATGGCAGGATCAGCACATACGCCATCAAAATACTAAAGATCGCATTTAAGATCTGCTCAATGATCTGGGAAATGGATGTTGGCACCATGGTATTATGTCCCTGAAAATATCCTCTTAGTACTCCAAGAATTCCAGAGAAAAAGATCGTTGGAGAGATCACCTGAAGGGCAAGTGCTGCACCTTTCTGGTGTCCGACAAAAGTTGGTGCTCCAAAATATGCGATCAGTGATGCGATACCACCAACGACAACCGCATAAACCAACGCTCCATAGAAGATTCTCTGGGCATTGATGTATTCTCTCTTTGCAAGTCTTGCAGAAATTGATTTGGAAACTGCAAGTGGGATACTGAAGGATGCGATCAGCAGAATGATATTGTAGATATTATATGCATAGCTATAATATCCCATTCCTTCATCGCCGATGATCCCAAACAGTGGACTACGGTATAATAATCCGATCACACGGCAGACAATGGATGCTGCGGCTAAGATCATTCCCTGCATTAAAAATGAGTTTTTGCTGCTTTTACTCATACTAAACCTCTTTCATCTCTTGTATATTTCGTCTTTGTCAGAATCTCTTCCTGACGTTTTTCCATATCTTTTCGTTCTTCTTCTTCCATATGGTCATATCCAAAAAGATGTAACATGCTGTGAGCGATCAAAAATGCATATTCTCTCTCACGGCTGTGTCCATAATTCTCAGCTTGTTCCCATACCTTGTCCATGGAGATCACGATATCTCCAAGCAGAAATTCACCACTTTCCGGGTCAAATGCCATTGGATCTTCTTCGATCTTTGAAAAATCTGCCGGCTGTTCATATTCTGCCATTGGGAAAGATAATACGTCGGTCGGACGATCGATCTGCCTTTGTTCTTTGTTGATCTCATGGATCGTGTCATTATCGGTTAACATTAAGTTTACTTCGCACTCATAAGGGCAGTCCACATAATCAATCGCTGCCTCAATGACCTCATGTGCGATCTTCTCATAAGGGATATTGATCTCTCCCTCGTATTCATTCTCGATTATAATACTCATAACATTCCTATCTTCTGTTCTTTTTGTTATTGTTATTCTTATTCTTTCTCGCAGATTTCGCCGCTTCATACTGATCGTATGCTGCAACGATCTTCTGTACTAATGGGTGTCTTACGACGTCCTTATTCGTAAGTTCACAGACACCGATCTCTTTGACTTTTCTTAACACTCTCAGTGCTTCTTCTAACCCTGAAATGCTGTCAAATGGTAAGTCTTTCTGTGTTAAGTCACCTGTAATGATCGCTTTGGAACCAAATCCAATACGTGTTAAGAACATCTTCATCTGTGCTGGTGTCGTATTCTGTGCCTCATCTAAGATAATGTATGCATTATCCAATGTACGTCCTCTCATATAAGCCAGTGGAGCAACTTCGATCAAGCCTTTCTCCATATTCTTCATAAATGCATCGGCTCCTAAAATCTCATACAGCGCATCATATAATGGTCTTAAGTACGGATCAACCTTGCTTTGTAAGTCTCCTGGCAGGAATCCTAACTTCTCTCCGGCTTCGATCGCTGGTCTTGTTAAGATGATACGGCTCACTTCATCATTCTTAAATGCTGTAATCGCCATTGCCATCGCAAGATATGTCTTACCAGTTCCTGCTGGTCCAACGCCAAACGTAATCATCTTATCTTTGATCGCTTCGACATATTTTTGCTGACCCAGAGTCTTTGGTTTGACTGCTTTTCCCTGAATCGTATGGCAGATCACATCTTTATCAAGTTCCACAAGACTTGTGGATTTCTCTTCCATCGATAAGGATAAGGCATAGTTTACATTCTGCTCTGTGATCACATTTCCTCGTTTGGATAATTCGAGTAATTCATCGATCACGGAGATCGCATGATTGACTGCCTGCTGTGTACCAATACATTTTAACTGGTCTCCACGCAGGATCAGGCTGACATGCAGTGTTTTTTCGATTTTCTTCATATAGGCATCGAACTGCCCAAATACATTCCCGCCATGTTCTGCTGGGAAATTCATTTCTATTTCAACTGGATTCATAAAATACTCAGTCTCCTTCTTTGCGTATATTCTTATGTATTTTACCATCTGTCACAAAGTTTTTCAACCTGACTGGCAAAATACATGCGGTCTGATTCATAAGTTTCTGATATTTATTGCTGTGCCGTCGTTGGTGCGATCATCTCTTCCTGTTTTTTTGTTAATTTCTTGATATTTCGGATCTTTCCGACACTTTCTTCTTTGATGATCGATGCCCTCACTTCATATCGGTTGTTCTTCTTTTGATAATTTCCTTCACAGTGAACGATCTTTGCCCCTTCTTTTGTTTTTTTCGCAAGATAACGTTCTAACTGTTTTTTTAATTTGAACTGTGCTTCTTTTTTGGTTAAGATTTTCTTCTTGGGTTGATATTTTTCCGTCGTCTGAAATGTGATTCCAATAGGAAGATAAAAAGAAGCTCCTATTTTTAATGATCTTCTCTTTGTTACGACATTGGTATGATTCTGCCTTTTCTTTACAGGAAGGTCAAACTGATACTGACCAAAATATACATTTTTGATACTTTTTTTCGTATCTGTGATCTTTTTTTCGTAATACTCCACCGGGATGGAATTTTCATATACCTCTTTGGTACGCATGATGATCTCCCCATCTGCCTTGATCTTATCTGTCTGTGTCACAGTAAAATCATCACTGTAGTAATAGATCAACCCAGATATCAACGTTGTTCCTTTTTTCACGCTGTCGCCTGTACTTACTAGTGGTGTCCCGCTTTTTACTGCCATTTTTGTGATGATCCCTGACTTATTTGCCACGATATCACATGGTTTCTTCGGATTCTGCTTTGTTTTGCGGTCCAAGGTCTCTTTGATCTCGATGTGTAGTCTTGTTCCCTGAATGGAACAGGATACCCACGCGATCTCATCATAATCTTCCCTCAGATGATCTTCCAATGCATCACAGTCAATCTGGTATTTTAATGTCCCCAGATGATAGTAATTATCCGTGACATATTTTAATATATCACTTTTTGAATATACTTCTCCTCCTGAAACCGTGATCTCCCATAAAAACTGGCTAAAAGAAAGGATCATCATTGCACATAAAAATATGGAGAAGAATAATATTTTACGTTTTCTATGTTCTTTTAAAAAATACGGCAATCCCTTTTGTCCTTGTAACGTAAGCTCAACATTTGCTTTCTGGGCTAATGCTGCCAACATCTGATACGCACTTCTTCTGATAAAAAAGACATAGCCGTCTGATACTGGTTTTAACTCCCACAACACAAGGTGATTTTTGGCACAGAGATTTAGGAAACGCTCTGTCTGATATCCTTTGACTTGAAAATATAACCTTCCAAATATAAAATGCAGGATCTTAAGCATTTACCATGCTCCTTTCAAAGAATATCATACATATTCCAGCCTTTTGATCTTTCCTTTGACTTTCATTGCCTCCTGTGAATAAAAATCAACCGTTAAACCGCATCCATAGATATTTAATATAACATGATTGCCCTGAATGGAAATCGTATCCTCATCATACGATACGATTCCTCTGTAGTTTTCTATGTACGCTTCACAGTTTCCTGTCAAGGTAATGATAAAATCTCCAAACACCACATCTCTTGGAAGCGAAAGTCCTTTGGCGATCGCTTCTTTTGGTTTCTTCTTCATGAAAAACTCCTTTTGTGGCATTTGGTTTAATATATGCCGAAAAAAAGCACCATATACCTGTTCCCAGGTAAATGATGCTTATCTTTTCAATTAAGTAAAAATTATTTAGATTTTCTCTTACGAGCCGCTTCAGACTTTTTCTTACGTCTTACGCTTGGCTTTTCGTAATGTTCTCTTTTACGAATCTCCTGCTGAATTCCTGCTTTTGCACAGT
>ERZ836829.818-NODE-818-length-27207-cov-8.930097_pt1 | contig 27207 bp, 29 predicted proteins | sample MGYA00519574_ERZ836829 | MGnify/ENA primary metagenome ERZ836829 (study PRJEB31850, sample SAMEA3708808) | human gut metagenome | biome: human gut; feature: human-associated habitat; material: faeces | place: China | collected 2014 ... | reverse complement strand
CAATTCATCTCACCACCTATAGAGGTGGGAGAATTCTTGCTGATTCTTGTTAAAACACTCCTTTCCTAACGAACACGTGGTGCTTCCCAAGAAAAATGTGTTATAGTCTCCTGACAGAAACAGATCATTTTTAATTGTGCCATGCAAAAGAGGAGGAAAATAACACAATGAGAAAAATAAAGCGGCTGTTCGGACAGCAGCTGGAGCCGGAAGATCCGGTAGTCGGAAATGAGTGGCTGAAAGACCTGATCGCGAGACCGCGTCCCTGTGCAGTGGATTCCACCGTTGCGCTGATCGTGAAAAAGCCGGGAAGCTTTTCCTGCCCATCCGTCCATACCTACCTCGCTTTTTCAAGCGCGATGGCAATTTCCCATTATTACAGGAAGGCGGGGATCGGGGTATATGCGTTTGCAGCCATGGTTGGTTTCAGCAGAATGTACTTTTTTGTGCATTATCCGACGGATGTACTGTTTGGAGCTATTCTGGGCGTTGTTACCGCATTTGCAGTATGCTGGCTGCTGGACCGGATCTACGGGCGGATCAGTGGGAATACAACTGAATAGAGCAAAAATTCTCTGCCTTCGAAGATCCCGCAAGTATAGAAAAGCGCATAGGTGTTTCTGTCATCCATGCGCTTTTCCGATCATAATATTTCCAACAATGCTGCGGCCAGGCCGCTTACCTGGAGAATACCCATGCATAAAATATAATAAATCCAAGCGGCGGGAATGCGAGCAATGCAACCAGTGCCAGAATCACACATACAGCGCCTACAAGATCCGACCCGGATGAATGATATCCGTATCGTCTTTCGTCACAATTGCAATACGGTCCTTCACAATGGCTGTCATGGTATGAATTATGGTCATATCCGTTACTCATATGGTTTCCTCCTGACTGATTTCTTTGATATTTTTATAATACATCAAAAGCTGTCCCTTAAAAAGGACTCGTAAATTTTTATCATGCAGCACCTCGTTCCTTTTCGATCATTCCCATAAGTTCTTCACAGAATTCCGCATAATCGCTATGACCGAGCAGGAGCGTCTTGTTATACAGTGATTCCATGGTCCTCTCAAAACCGGCGATGTCCTTCTTCCATACCCGGCAGGTAATAATGCAGTACGGAGAACCATTTCGTTTAAATTCATGACCGAATCGTACGGGAACCTGATTCTGCGCAAACAGAGCATCTGCAAGATAGTCTTCATGGTCGACGTACATGTACTGGCAAGAGAGGATGGAAAGTCCGCCCAGTTTCAAAAAATTTTTCATAATTTTTTCTCTCCTTACACTTTTTCCGTATCGTTTTCTTATAGTATGATTATAAGAGAGACGAGCCGGAATGTCATTGAACCTGTAGTTTAAGAAAATCCGTGAAAAAGAAATATCCCCGTCAATGACGAGGATATCTTCGATACTGGTATGTAACAGTCTGCCGAGGATGATAAAGTTATCCAGGCTCGGCAGAGATTTTCCGGAGATCCATTTATAGATCGCCTGCGGGTTTTCAAAACCAAAAGCTCCCTGGATTTCACGGATCGTATAGTTCTGCTCCGAGAGTAACTGTTTGATCCGCTTCCCGGTTTCTACTGGCCGGATTGACAGATACATTGGTTCCATTTGCTCATTCCTCCATGATTCTGCTCCATCCCGAAACACTGTCCTTATATTAACATAAAACTGAGAAAATGAGTAGCAGAAAATTGCTTTTTCATGATGGCTGGTGATTTTATAGGACACCATCTATGCTATGATACAGGTATCAGTTCCGCCAGTCGGATTTTCATTCTGGCAAATTTAAGAATTTATTGTATACTATCACTATATAGTATGAAATAGCTTGCAAAGAAAAGGGAAGTATGATTATGCCAAAAGGAACCAATCAGAAATTAAAATTATATCGTCTGGCTCAAATTATGCTGGAACAGACAGATGACGAGCATTATATCACGATGGCAGAGATCATGGAGGCGCTAAGACGATACGACATCACTGCGGATCGAAAAAGCCTTTATAATGATCTGCGTGACCTGTCCTCTTTTGGAATCGAGGTTGAGGGTGAGTCTGTCGGCAATCGTTACCATTATCATGTGGTCAGCAGACCATTTGAACTGCCGGAACTGAAGCTGCTTGTAGATGCCATTCAATCATCTAAATTTATTACAGAAAAGAAAACGAATATTCTGATCAAAAAGCTCGAGAAACTGGTAAGCAAATATGATGCCCAGAAGCTGCAGCGTCAGGTTTATGTATCCGGCCGGATCAAAACGATGAATGAAAGCATCTATTATTCGGTCAATACGATTCATGCCGCTATTTCTGAAAACCGGAAGATCAAATTTCAATATTACCAGTGGAACGCGAAAAAGGAAATGGAATTGCGGCATAATGGGAAATGGTATCATATCAGCCCATGGGGACTCCTGTGGGATGATGAGAATTATTATATGATCGGTTTTGATTCAGAGGCTCAAAAGATAAAGCATTACCGTGTGGACAAAATGCTGAAAATCAATTTATCAGAAGAGCCCCGTGATGGAAAAGAAGCTTTCTCAAAACTCAATATGGCAGATTATACCAAAAAAAGTTTTGGCATGTATGGCGGTAAGGAAGAAAAGGTTAAGCTTTTGATCCATAATGATCTGGTCGGGGTTATCATTGACCGATTTGGGAGAGATATCATGCTGTTCCCGGCAGATGCAGATCGTGTCACCGCCAATGTAGATGTCCGTGTCAGCCGGCAGTTCCTGGCCTGGGTATTTTCACTGGGCCCAAATGTAAAAATTCTCGGACCGGAGGATGTTGTGGAAACCATGAAGAGAGAAGCTTCCCGGCTGATGGAACAGTACGGAGGCTGATATGTCAGTCCTCCCTCAATCTCACCACATTCCGCGCCGATCGTCTGCGTTCTTCCTCCTGGGCGGCATAATGTTTCCGGGTCGTATTTACGTCGTTGTGGCCCAGGACGGAGGCGACAAGATAGATATCGCCGGTTTCCCGGTAGAGACTGGTACCGTATGTGCTACGTAATTTATGCGGTGTGATCTTCTTAAGAGGTGTGACAAGCTTCGCATATTTCTTTACAAGGTTTTCCACACTGCGGACATTGATCCGTTTCCGCTGCATGGAGAGGAAGAGAGCATCCTCATTTCCCGGGACCGCATCGATCATTTCCCTCTCATCCAGATAATTTTCCAGCACGTCACGGACCTCATCGCTGAAATAGATGACGGATTCTTTTCCGCCTTTCCGGTAGACTCTGGCGCCGCAGGTGTCGAGATCCACATCGTTGATGTTTAAGCCGACGCATTCCGAGACACGGATCCCGGTCCCGAGAAGAAGTGACATCATCGCGAGGTCTCGAACTTTTGTTCGTTCATGGTAAAGCTTCTGCTTTTCCGTCAATTTATCGCCTTCCTCAACTTCATCGAGGAGTTTTGCAACCTCATCGATCTCCAGACGGATGATCTCTTTTTCATGAAGCTTCGGCATGCGGACAAGCGCAGCAGGGTTCTTCTCGATCTGCTCATTCCGGAAAAAATAGCTGTAAAAGCTCCGGAGAGAGGAGACTTTCCGCATGAGTCCGCGTTCGGTGTTGACAATATCATCACTTGTCTCGCCCGGATGGCATTTCAGGTAGTCGATGTATTCTTCCAGATCGGTTACCGTCAGTTTTTCGAGATCCGCCGGTGTGAGCGTATGAGCCGGATTATTAAAAGTTCCCGGATTCGCCGTCTTTAAAAACTGGAAAAAGATCTTCAGATCATATGCATAGGCAATCCTGGTCCGTGTGGACGTGCTCGTTTCGATCCCGCGGAAGAAGTCAGAGCAGAAAGATGGAAGTTCTTTCTGAAGCTCCCGCAGTTTTTTGATGTTTTCGATATCTTTTTGTTCATGGTAGGAGAGTGTAGCCATCAAAATTCCTCCTTTGTTACAGATGAAGCTTTCGGCAGATCCTGACCGACAAGATCCTGACCGGCAGCAGGAGAGTGCTGTCCGGGAAGCGCCCATCCATCAATATTTCCGGATACCACCGCATGGAACAGCCGTTCTTTGATCCCCGGATTTTCTTTATTTAACTGTTTGGTTAAATTTTTAACATATTCGCGTTTTGTGTGACCATCAGCCGGACACGGATTTTTGCACACCGGAAGCTGATACTTGTTTTTGAAACCGATCACATCCGCCTCGGAGACATACATGAGCGGGCGGATCACCGTGAGTTCCGTGCGGTCCAGAAAGATCTTCGGAGGAAATGTGTAGAACCGGCCTTCATACATCAGTGACAACAGCATAGTTTCGATGATATCGTCCTTATGGTGCGCGTAGGCAATTTTATTGCATCCGGCGGTCTTTGCCTCAAGATTGAGGGCACCTTTGCGCATTTTAGCGCACAGAGAGCACGGATTGGACTCATGACGGGTCTCAAAAACGATTTTACCGATTTCGGTAGGGATTATCGTGAGCGGCACCTGAAAGCCGTCGCAAAAGGCCTTTATGCCGCTGAAATCCTGAATTCCGAAACCGAGATCGACCGTGAATGCGTGAAGTGTAAAATGTTTCGGATAAAAACGCTGCAGCTCATGGAGTGCATAAAGAAGAGCCAGGCTGTCCTTACCGCCGGAGACACCGACAGCAATATGGTCTTGATCATCGATGAGATCGTAGTCATCAACGGCCTGACGGACCAGACTTAAAAGACGTTGTAATTTCATAAAAAACCTCATTTCATGGAATATATTGGAAATATGGGTGCTTTTGCGCGGAACTATTCGATAAACTTAACATCTTTCACGAAAGTGAAAGCGGAGCGCAAACGGTAGTTCCAGCGCGCGACCATTCATTCTCCCGTCTGGGAGCGCGCATGTTGGAACTATTTGTGAAAGCGCAGTTTATCGAATTAGTTCATTTCCTATATATTATCCGGATTAGATAGCCTTGTCAAATGGAGTTGTCCCAACTTCCACTTGATGGAACCCGTATGGATCCGGTTCCAACGCATATACCTGCACATCTTTACCGACTACATAATGCATTACGTAATGGATCCGGCGAAGAAGTGCGTTGTAATCCTCGCAGCTGTCCAGCTGGACATTCGTATATTGCTTAGCAAGTGGTATATTTGTGCAAATGAAAACTTTTGTGAAACAAGCTTGTTTATTTGCGTAGCGGCAGGGAAGAACGACCGGATAGCCGTCCAAATACTTAAGCATATCGCCAAGGTGGAGAGAAGAGCGGAACTCTTCAAATAAGATGACATCCTGCCCCATGTAGCCATCAAATGGGTGGGAGTAATCAGTCACCCGGTATACTTTATCGTAGCCATATTTTTCCATGATGCCGCGAGTTTTGCCGGTTCCGGTATCGCCCCAGACATATGTAACTTCCAGATTTCGCCATGTGTTTCGAAACTGTTCATCTTTAATTGTCTGGCGAACGATTTCCAGCTTTTCGATGTTAAACATCATTTCGGGAATCTGTTCAATAATTTCATAGTTTGTCAGTCCCTGTTTAATCATCGAATAGACATCAGCGAGATCGTTGCGGGAACCTTGTCTTTCCACCGGCATCTCACCCCATTCTTCAAAAGTGCCATCGACACAAGTTTCATGTTTTCGATCCGTTTCCCATTTACCGGACTTAGAAACATAGTCACGATTCTGTGCCGCTGTACCTTTTGCCATTTCGAAGTGACCACCATCAAACCGTTTCTTGATGGTTGAGAAGTTGATACCGCCGCGCCCCTGTAAATACAGGTGTGTGTGGTATGTACCGTTTTCCCCGATCTCATCAGCCATACACCAATAGATTACTGATTTCATTTCTGCGAGAATCGTTTTCAATTTATGGTGTGTTAATTCCTTTTCAGTGGGATTGTTTATTGTTATCTGCCATTTTCGGCTCTGGGAATCACTCATTTTCAAAACCTCGACTTTCAGTTTTTCGACTTCGACGTTATCGACAAGACCGCTGTCGAGCTGTCCAGCTCAGTGTTTACGGGGCTTGTCGGCTTTTCGACAGAAGTCCGCTAGGTAATACTATACTAGCGGACTTCAAAACGTGATTCCGTTCACTTGACATCAACCGCCACTTGACGGTATAATTTGCCTGTATCACAACGTAGATACAAATACGGCTGCCGCCTACCATGACGAATGACCCAATACGCGCGCTTGGCACATTGGGCAATCAAGGAAGGGCGAAGTCGTACAGGCTCCAGAAATACCAGACAAGGCGGCAAAAATCCCATTCCCGCCGCGTTATCTGGGTTGACATCCCCGACGCTGGCGCGCAGTTTCGGGGATGAGCTTGAAGAGTGCAGCCTTTAAGCATTGACAGGGCAAACGTCGCAGACGTAGCCACGGTTATTGAACACCACATCAACCAGATCGCCCGGCTGGACACCATTCAGATCGAGATGCAGATTGTCAGACACAAAGAACTTGTCTACAGCCTGCCCCTTAGTGTTCATGTCCGGGAAAGAACAGTGGAGAGAAACACCAACGACCGGGGAACCGGTGCGTTTACTGGTATAGTTTACATTCTGAATCCCAATAACAGTGCATTTCATAGCTTTTTACCTCATTTCTTGTTATTTAATTATCAAAGTGCCATGCCCGGAGTTTACATCGACAGGCACGTCTGGATTTACAGCCAATTACAACATTTACACCGGTTTGCCGATGAAGCCGGGAAAGAACAGTTTTGACACGATCCCGATAAACGGGGGATTGAATGCCGTTCCAGTTCTCACTGCTACAAAAATATGTTCTCGTTGCTACCAGTCTGGCATTCATGGTATAATATTAGTGAAAGTAATAATGATAACAAGTGTTATCACCTTGTAATTTTATTATACTACAAGTGTTAACACCTGTCAACACTGGGAGAGAAAAAAATGAGCACGAAATTAAAAATGACCGGAATTAGACTAACAGACGAACAAAACTATAAGATACGATATATAGCAGAGATGCACCACCGCAAACTAAACGATGAGTTTAGAATGATAGTAGATAAGCATATACAACTATATGAACTAGAACACGGGGAAATAAAGGTGGAAGAGTAGCAAGCTAAGAAACAATTCAGACAATTAGTGTTTTTCTGGACTGGATCCGCGCGTGCAGCCATTTAATTGTCAGATAATAGGAGAGAGCCGCCGCGGTCAAGCCGCTGGCGGCTTCTTCCCTACTTAATCCCGAGGAACGGGATTTTCTTCAAAATGAACATTGTGAACTTCCACACTTCATCAAAGTTAATCACGATCAGAAGGACCGGAAGGAGAATCTTGACCATATTCAAGTCTATAAAAATCCCGATAATCCCCATGGATCCGGATATCAGAGAGAACAGCTCATCTATGATAGATGTTACCGAGTCCGGAAGATCCGGAAGATTGATCCAACCAAAGACAATCTTAATGAGTCCCGAAATCAGATTGAAAACCGATTCAAGTATCAATTCCCTAACACCTCCTCCAACTTCCGATGCATGAGCGCAAGAAGCGCGCCGATCATGATAACATTACCGACAAAGTAAAGCTTAGTCTGGATGTCTTTTCCCCAGCTGGTAGAAAGAAACTCAAACTGCACTGACTGCGCCGGAATGATGACAGTTCCGTCGATCCATTTAAATTCCGGGAACGGAATGCCGGAGAAACTGGAACCGGCAGACTGAAACATCTTAATAAACTTAATCAGTATGTCGATCGGGAGCATGAGGAACCCGAGCCGGTCATGGAAGAAGTTATACATGTCATCAAACCAGCTCTTGAAAAACTCATCCGAAGGAATGAAGAGAGACTTCAACCCCTCAATAATGAAGTTCCCATGCTTTTGTATCGCCGCTTCAGTCTTTTGCTGATTGCTGTTCTGATTGTTTATGATGTCATCCGTCCGGGCATCTTCGTTTGCAATCAAATCGCTGGTCTGCTCCGTGGTGGAGTTGCTGATCTGATCCGCGATCTTTTGCAAATCGGAACCCATGGAGATATTCTTGATGGACAGCAGAATCTCTTGAAGCTTGTTGTATGTCGGCACATGCATATAGTTATACATCTGATCCCATAGGGCGGCTAACTGGTTAGATATTGTCTGTGCAAGTGCAATAATGGAGTCATAGACATCATTTACACGACTGCTGATCTGCGTTGTAGTGCTACTAATATTGCTTTGAATATCATCCGTAGACGGAGCAGTACCCGGAGATGAAACATTCGTACTAGAACTTGAAGAAATAGCAGTAAAGTTAATGGAAAATTTGCCACCAATAGCGCTACCACCGGAAAGAGGATCTTTAAAACCATAACCATATGTAAAACAATCAAGATTAGATTGTAAAGAAAGATTATAATCAAAAAAAATGTCTCCGGAAGATTTGCGAATATAATTGGACGGAATAACATAGGTATTATCGCGCGCAGACTGATTCTTTGAATTCCAACGCATCCAGTTATAAATTCTTCCATACTCAAGACTGGAATCAGAAGCAAAATCAACTTGCACCTGATATTTTCCGCTATTCGGCAAACTTGCGGACGTGTGAAGCCACAGGATCATTTCTGTAACAGTCGCACCAGCAGGAAGAACATAGGAAAATGTACCAGCGAGAGAAAGAGGTACATCTACAGACCAGCCATCAGAACGAAGAGTTACATAACACCCGGAAAAATCAACCGTATTGTTAACAGTAGCGACCGAAGACGCAACAGAAACATTGCCATCCCACGACTTATTCCGGATCGCATTGGATGCAGAAAGCGCAAGATCCTTATAGGTGTCAATCTGCTTTGCAAACCCATCTGATGTGTAAAGTTCCGTAGCCATTGCCGGAGTGGAAGAGCAGGAGAACAGGAAAAGCGCAAGCCCTCCTGCAATCAGCTGCTTAAATCTTAAACCGCCCCGGCGAGAAAAATGAACGCGCAATCGTGAACAAAAGGAAGAGAACAACGCAGAAGAGAAGCGTTTTAAATTCATAATCTTTCACCCCCTCAGAGAGAACCGGATAAAGTTCACTCAAATCAGAGTACACCGGGTAACCATTCGGACTCAGAGAAAAAGCCCCCTCAACCCCGCTTGTGACCTGTGAACGGCTATTATAGTTCCCGACATAATAATTTACATACTGTGCAGAATCCGCCGCAAACCGCCCATTTTCGTAGGTCATGGAGTCGCTATAAACGAGCCTATAACTGTACTGATCCGACCGGAACAGAACATAATGAGAAGCTGGCGGAAGCTTTTCCACAACGCCACGGAAGTATGTCGTGTATGTCGTACTGATCGAACCGTCATAAGGCTGCGAGTAGGAAGAGAGAAGAGCAATTCCGGCGTCTGAATCCGTAGCGATCAGAACATCATCCGAAACCGCAGAATCCTCATAAGACGTTTCATCCAGTACCCAAATTTGCGCATACCCCGGTATGACGTATACAGAATAGAAAACCATACAAAGTAATAAGCAAGCCGCATATTTATACCACCTCATCATATTTCGACCGTTCCCTTGAAAGCCATTCCCAAGAACATTGTTACAAGTCTCTGTCCCAGCGCAAACACGACTGCATAAGGAATCGCAGCAGTAACTAGCTGCGCAAACAAATCTATTGCATTCTGAATATCTGTCATTATGAAATCCTCCTTCCTTGCCATTCCTTTTTGTATCGCTTCATCTTAGCGTAGGTGTCATAACTATCATACAACTCCGGACGATGAAACCAGTAAAACCGCTTTACCGTGTCCGTAATCAGATGACCATCTTTTTCCGTACTCTTAGAACCATCAATTAAAGTGTTGACCTGTAAGATCTTACAGAAATTGGAGCAAAGCACAACATTCCGGATCTGTTCCCGGAAGGGTTTTGCAAGCCTTCCGTAAACCTGCGATGTGCCTATAATATGTTTCCGCTGTTTTCTCTGCTGGGAGACTTCAATCATAACCTCAATATCAATGTTCTTTGATTCCAGAGAGTTGAACTCAAGATGAATTTCATCAATCAGATAGATGACACCGTAATACCCATTTTCCAGAGATTTCAGGCAGTCCAAGCCATTATATTCCACGACCTGCGTATCTAGTGGAAGTCCATGAATTTCCACATTTGTGCAAAGGATCGCACGGGGATATTCTTCACAAAGTCTCTTGACATACTGAACAGCAGAGAGAGTCTTTCCAGATCCCTGTTCCCCGCAAAAGACAAGCAGTCCCTCCGGTTTAAAATATCCGGGATGAGCCGCATAAAAATCACGATTGTGTTTAATCACCCGGGCAACATTGACCGGATTCAACGATCCATCTAATAATTGTGTTTCCATAAAATCACCCCTTTAAATAAAAAAATCCGGCAGCATAAAAGCCACCGGACACGGAACGAACAATAGGGAATTAAACGGACATTCTGCCTTTACGGAAAGCAGACATAAGGGAGCGAACACCTTTTCGAACACCCCACCACATGAACACGATACCAATACCGGCAGTCACAAACGTAGCAAGTGCCGCAACGATCGTGCTAACGGAGATCTGCCCGGTTAAAGCTGTGATAACAGCCGACCAGTCAGCCGCAGTCGTTGCACCAGCAGCATCAGCCGCGAAGGACGGGAAAGCACTGGCAAGAGTAGCCGCACCGGTAACAGCCGGAAGAGCCTTTAAAGCCGTGAGTTTCTTTGTTTCATCCATGAAAATTTCCCCTTTCAAAATATATTTGATAAATACAGGAAATTGGTGGAACTATTCGATAAACTGTTCTTTCACGAATAGTTTGGAATCTATGAATAGATTACTCTCTTTTTGCGTTTTTGTCAATTGTCAATGTCAATGTAGGTACTTTTGCCACAATGATGCAGGTAGTTTCTGGAAATCCAGCCTTTATAACATAGTCTGCTTCTGCAGGATCTGCATTCGGATCATTTTTATAAAGTTTTGTCCATGCGGCTCGAAAATATTTGGAAATATAACAAACACCCGCTTTCCGGCCGCCTGCAGTCTTTATCAAGACCACATGCATACCGGAAAGCGGGTGCTGTATCATCTCATATTTTAGTCCAGAAGATTTCTGTAATACGGCCAGTTTGCGTTCATAACACCGATCGTTACATTGTTCGCGGAACCTGTCTCGTGGATACACTGGATCTGTCCGTTTGAGGTGAATCCAAGGAACATGATCACGTGCGGCGTTGATCCGGTGATCACGACGATATCACCAGGCTTCAGATCCTGACGTTTTACCTGACGGCCAAGCGTCTTTAAGCCCTCCGTGCCTTCATACGGCAGGTGTGTTCCCGTAACGGACCAGTATACCCAGTTGACCCATCCGGAGCAGTCGAGTCCCTTTAAGATACGTCCTTTGTGATCCGGGATCGTGACAGAACCGAAATTGTTGCCGGTGTAATTCTGGGCGCTGGCTTTTCCGCCCCAGTAATACGGGACTTTTCCGACAGACTGGAGTGCATACCGGATAATGTCCTTTCTCGTCTCCGACAGATCTTTCGGAAGTTTGCTCATGTAGGTGTCGATCTCAGCAGTGGAAAGCGGCGCTCTCGTTCCCTCCACGACTACGTTTAATCCGTAAGTTGCTGTCCAGTCCTGACGGTTGATATGGCTTACGAAAGAAGTCATTCTGCGGTTCCAGCCTTCCCAGCCGGTTCCGTCTGCGGTTACTGATGCAGTCTCTCCCACCGCATTTCCCGCATCATCGATGCTGTAAAGGTTTGCGCTCTCGCTGAGGGTCCGGATGATCGCCGTGATCTTAAGATCGACATGTCCCGGGCAGATCAGCGCATGGGAGGCGGCCGCATGGACGGTGTACTGCTCCACTGTTTCAGCTTGTTCATCAGAAACAGGGATGAGCTCCGGATCGGTTTCCGGCTCCTCACTTTCCGCGGATGCTGTTATCTCCGCAGGTGCTGCAGTTTCCGCGGCCGCATGGACGATATAATCGGAGCTTGCATCGGAATCTCCGTTGTCACTGACACGGATGACCTTTACCGTGGTCTCTTCCGCTGCCTCAGAAGAAGGTGCTGTTGTCTGCGGCGCTGTCTCCGCCTGCGCCGAAGGTGCCGCTGTCTGCGGTGTTGTCTCCGGAGCTTTTGTCGTCTCAGCCGCTGTAGTGGAATCTTCCACACGGACGATCGTCGTCTTCTTCTTCGTCTCCTGGATCACGCTCTCCGCTGTCTCAGCCAGGGAATCCAGGGCACTCGTGGTCGACTCCTTTGTCTCAGCTCCTTCTGTGTGGTTTGCAGCTGACGGCGGTACCGTTGTTGTCTCAGCTGCCGTTGTGGTGCCTTCCGACGCCCCCTGCGCGGAGGAGGCGGACGAAGAGCTGCCGCTGTAGCTCTCCCCGTTCACGGAAACCGTGTCTCCGGCCTGGTCGATGACCTCATCTCCCGCATCTGTCCGGATCTCGGTATCGATATTCCGCCCGGATACGAATGTATCCTCTCCTTCCAGCTCAGAATCTCCCTCTTCCGCGGACGCGTTCGGATCCACACAGCCATCACAGTAGTAGACGTTTCCCAAAACTGCCTGGTAGGAATGTGATTTTGTCCAGAGATCATTGACGTAGGCACGGATCGAATCAAGGTCCGTGATCCCGTTGTAATAAGCATATACACTCGCCATGGAAAGAATGTCCTGGGCATTGGAGACCGCGGATGTGACCTCTCCGTCTCCGTTGTAGAACGTGATCTTTACATTCTTAAAATGTTCCACATACCAGGTGGACGGATCATTTTTATTCTGGGTCTTTGATGTCGGATTGTACTGTCCGAGAACGGAGGATGCCTTGCGTCCAAAGGCAGGCGCCAGCTTTACCGGTGCCGTATTTGCCATATCGTAGATCGCAGCAAACCATTTGGAATCCTTCTGGATCAGCTCCTTCATCAGGATCTCCGCATAGCTTGTCTCCGATCCCTCTGCGTACATATTTGCGAGATTTAATTTATACGGGGCCGGAGCATCCGGGTCGATCTCCGCTGTGGTCTCCTCAGTCTCTCTCTCCGTCGGATCCTCGAGGATATCAAAGGTCTCCGGTTCTGTGATCCTCTCTGTACTGATCTCAGCCGGGGCGGCCACCGGAATATATGGCACCATCGCGGAAAACGCGATACAGGTGCACAAAGCCATCGCCAGAAGCGGTCTTGCATTCTGTCTGCGCGTCACCCAGCGCATACAGTCCGCCGCGATCTTTTCGACCTGTTCACGGATCTTTTCTTTATCGAAAGGTAATTTATGAAAATCTAAATGGTCTTTGAACTTCATTTTCGAGCGTACATCTCCTGCATTATGTAAATATAACGGTGTAAGTATAACATATAGAGGAAGGAAAATTGTTTAAGATTTTTTTAATTTTCCAAGATCAGCAGGTTCTTACAGCCCCGGAATTCCGGCATTTTTTTCGGCAAATGGCACGATCCGGTCCTTGTTGACATTCTTCATCTTTTCCCATATACTGAACAATATAAGGACATTGTGGCCGCTATGTGATGAAGCTCTTGCTTTTCCGTAGTAGAACGGGACAGTGTCCGGGCAGGTTTCTGCAGCCGCTATGTGAGCCGTTGATCCGGCCGTAGTTAAACGGGCAGAGACCTGCCATTTTTTTGCATATACCGGCGTATCCGTCACGGTCACACTCCTTTCTCAAAGACATTAAAGTCAGTCACCGATTGACTTTCCGGACATTTACTATTATAATCCTAGCAAATTCATTTGAATAAATTTACCGCACACGGGCACACATGATCCGTGCACGGTAACAGGATTCTGCCAATACCGGTTCAACCATCAGGAAATGGAGATGATATATATGTGTGGAATTATCGGATACTGCGGTCCTTTAGATGCGCAGACAGTATTGCTAGACGGCCTTACCCAGCTCGAATACCGTGGTTATGACAGCGCCGGGATCGCCCTGTTTGATGAGAACTCAAAGATCCATTTTATCAAAAAAGTCGGAAAAGTTGCCGCTCTCCGCAAGGTGTGCGAGGAAAATCCGGTCGTGTCCCACTGCGGGATCGGTCATACCCGCTGGGCAACGCACGGCGGCGTCACCAGTGAAAACGCCCATCCGCATGTTGCAGGGAAGGTGACGATGATCCATAACGGCATCATAGAAAACTATCACGCCCTGACGGAAAAATACCACCTGGAGGGAAAACTTCACTCCCAGACGGACACGGAAGTTGCCGCAGCAACCTTAAACGAGATCTACAACGGTGACCCGATCCCGTCGGTCCGGAAATTTTTAAACCAGCTGGAAGGCTCCTACGCCTTCTGTATCATGTTTGAAGACCGTCCCGGCGAGATCTATGCGGTGAGAAACGTAAGTCCGCTCGTAGCGGCTTACACGGCTTCAGGCGCCATGATCGCCTCCGACCTGACCGCACTTCTCCCGTACTCAAAGAAATACTTCGTTGTTCCGGAAGGAAAGCTCGTACAGCTCACCGCCTACCACGCTGATCTCTACGAGCTTGACGGCACAAAGACTGAGCCTGAGATCCTGGAGGCATCCTGGAACACGGACGCTGCCATGAAAAACGGGTTCCCTCACTTTATGATGAAGGAGATCCACGAGCAGCCGGAAGTGTTAAAGAAAACGATCCTGCCGCGTCTCACAAAAGGTCTCCCGGATCTCACCGACGAGAAGATCCCGGATGAGCTCTTAAAACGGATCACAAATATCCGCGTCATCGCCTGCGGAACTGCCATGCACGCCGGGATGGTCGCAAGAGCCCTGATCGAGCCACGTCTCAGGATCCCGGTCACAGTGTCCATCGCCTCCGAGTTCCGCTATGAGGAGCCGCTGATCGATGACTCCACGCTCACGATCGTGATCTCCCAGTCCGGCGAGACGATCGATACCCTGGCGGCGCTGCGCCTCGCGAGAGAATGCGGCTCCACCGTGATCTCGGTTGTAAATGTAAAAGGTTCCACGATCGCCCGCGAAAGCGATTATGTGATCTACACGCATGGAGGCCCTGAGATCGCCGTGGCGAGCACGAAAGCCTACACGGTACAGATTGCCGCCCTCTATCTTCTTTTCTGCCGTATGGCGCTTATACGCGGCGTATACACGGAAGAACATGCAGAGCAGTTCATGAGTGACCTCTTAAACTGTGCCACCTCCATGGAGACCATGATCCGGGAGGAAAATACGATCAATGAGATCGTCACCCATATCGTAAACTACCCGGATGTCTTCTTTATCGGCCGCGGAATGGACTACGCATTCTCCCTGGAGGGCGCGTTAAAGCTGAAAGAGATCTCCTACATTCATGCGGAGGCTTACGCAGCCGGTGAGTTGAAGCACGGAACCATCGCTCTGATCACAGACCATGTTCCGGTCATCGCGATCGCGACCCAGAAGCATATTTTCGCAAAGACGATCTCGAATATCCGCGAGGTGAAAGCGCGAGGTGCTTATGTGATCCTCCTCGTCACGGAAGATACCGCTGTCGACGAGGGCATTGCAGATGTGATCATCCGCATTCCAAGGGAAGATGACAAATTCACCGTGTTCCCAATCGCCGTTGTCCTTCAGCTCATCGCCTACTACGCTTCCGTCCAGAAAGGTCTTGATGTGGACCAGCCGAGAAACCTGGCAAAATCCGTGACGGTGGAATAAATAAAACAAGTTTATACAAAAAACCACCGGTTCAGGCAGATACATCCTCGCCCGGACCGGTGGTTTTTTACGCTTTATTCTTCTTTTTTATCCATTCTGATCCTTCTGTACGTTCGCCGGATGGCTTCCGTCAGAACCACTATTTCTTATAAGCGCCCTTGATCTTCGCAAATTCCTGGATCATCTTCACAACTCCGTCATATCCGATCTTGCTGCTGTTCATGCAGAGATCATAGCTCTTGGAATCGCCCCAGCGCTTGCTGGAATAATAGTTATAGTAACTGGAACGCTTTTTATCGGTCTTGATCATGAGATCCTTCGCCTGAGATTCCGTGATCTTATGGCGCTCCATCAAAGTCTTGATCTTCACATCCTCATCGGCGGTGATAAATACCGATACCACATTCGGGTAATCCGCCAGCGCGTAGTCAGCGCAGCGTCCAATAATTACGCAGGATTCTTTATCCGCAAGATTTTTGATCGTATCAAACTGCGCAAGGAAGATCTTATGGTTGATCGGCATATCCATATATGCAGAGTTCGTATATCCAAGGGAATACGTATCCATTACCAGAGAATATAAGAAACTGCTCGTCGGTTTCTCGTCATGGGTCTCAAACAGCTCTTTGCAGAGACCGCTCTCTTTTGCAGCCAGATTCAGGAGCTCTTTGTCATAACATTTTATACCGAGTTTTTCTGCTAACGCCTGCCCGATATGCCTTCCTCCGCTTCCGCATTCTCTTCCGATCGTAATAATAAGGTTATCACTCATTTGCCACAGCTCCTTTCTGTCATCAAGCTTTCCGATAGCTATATTATACAAAAATTATAGGCGATATGCAAGAGTTATTCCATAAATTTTCTGAATTTTTGTATCAGTATATGCATAAAGCAGAATAAAAAAGCCGGGAAAAATTATCCCGGCAATTTTCTTAAAAGCTCCTCAAAATACTCCGGCAGCGGCGCCGAAAACTCCATATATTCCCCAATCCGCGGATGAACGAACCCTAAAATCCCTGCGTGCAGTGTCTGCCCCTGGAGCTTATACGGACATTTTGCCGGGCCATAGACGGCATCCCCCAAGAGCGGATGTCCAATGCTCGCCATGTGGACACGGATCTGGTGCGTTCTCCCCGTTTCCAGGCGGCACTCGATATGGGTGAAATCCTTGAATCTCGCGATCACCCGGTAATGGGTCACCGCGGATTTTCCGTTATTGTAATTGATCGCCATCTTCTTCCGGTCTTTCGGACTTCTTCCGATCGGCGCGTCGATCACGCCCTCATCGTCCTTTAAAACGCCGTGAACGATCGCCTGGTAGCGGCGGGTGATCGAATGTTCTTTCAGCTGTGCTGCGATGGAATTGTGGGCGAGATCATTCTTGCAGGCGATGATGACGCCGGTCGTGTCCATATCGATCCGGTGGACGATCCCCGGGCGCAGAACCCCGTTGATCCCTGAGAGATCTTCCTTACAATGGTACATCAGCGCATTCACCAGAGTCCCTGTGTAATGTCCTGCTGCCGGATGGACCACCATGCCCTTCGGCTTGTTCACCAGGATCACATCGTGATCCTCATATAAGATATCGAGCGGGATATCCTCCGGAACGATCTCTGGCTCCACAGCCTCCGGCACCTCGAAGGAGATCGTATCCCCCTCTGCCGCCTTGTAGCTCGCCTTCACCGGGCGCCCGTTTACCATGACTTCCCCGGATTTTAACAGCTTCTGCAAAAACGAGCGCGACAGATCTTCATACTGTTCCGCAAGGAACTTGTCGATCCGGTCTCCAGCCGTCTCCTCGGTCACAAAACATTCTTCTCTCACTGCTCATTCTCCTTTTTTGATGAGAGGAAGGAAAGCTCATCCTCCTTGTAGAAAAAGCCGATCAGCAGGATCAGAAGTCCGGCCGCGCAGACCACGTAGCAGTCCGCCACGTTAAAAATCGGGAAGTCGATGAGGCTGAAATAGAAGAAATCCACCACGAACCCCCGTACCGCACGGTCGATCAGGTTTCCGACAGCTCCGGAAAGGAGAAGGATCATGGCGATATAAAGAGGCAGGTACCGGCTTCCGGACGGAAGTTTTGCCACAAAGGCAAGGACCGCGATCACAACGGCCGCAGCCACCAGGAAGAAAAACCACTGTTTTCCCTGGAGGATCCCGAAAGCCGCTCCCCGGTTTTCCGAGTATAAAAGCTCAAAGACTCCCTTGATCAGCACCAGCGGTCCGTTGACGCGCAGCGTGCTGTAAGCCATACTCTTCGCCCACTGGTCCAGGGCGATGAGCAGGGCAGAACAAACGGCAAGAATGCCGTAGCGTTTTCCGATCGTATTCATAAAACACTCCTATCTGAAAATGGCTGCAAGGGCGCGCTCCATCTCCTCTTTTGTGACGGTCCGGTCGATGTAGGCATGTCCCACACGGTCCAGAAGGATGAACTTGATCACGCCGGCCTCCATCTTTTTATCATTTTTCGTCGCCGCGATCACTTCCTCCGGATCGAGACCGGAAACAGATGTCGGAATGGAGAAATACTCCATCAGTGCCCGGTATGCATTGATCTCATCCTGGTTCACAAGACCGCGCTCCTTACAGATATTCATGGCTGCAAGGGCACCGACCGCAACACAGTGACCGTGGAGCATCGTAAAATTCTTTAATTTCTCGATGGCATGCCCCAGCGTATGACCAAAGTTTAAGGTCGCACGCTCATTCTGCTCGGTCGGATCGATCTCAACGACCTCACGTTTGATAAAATCGCTTCCCTGGATCAGAAGTTTTAATGTATCCGCATCCTTTGCGAGGATTTTTTCTTTGTTGGCCGCGATCCAGTCAAAGTATTCCCGGTCACGGATCAGACCGTGTTTGATGACCTCTCCCATGCCGCCGGAAAACTGGTTGTCCGGAAGTGTGCGAAGAACGGACACGTTCGTGTATACAAGTTTCGGCATATGGAAGGCGCCGACCATATTTTTATAGGAATCAAAATCAACCCCCGTCTTTCCGCCGATCCCGGAGTCCACCTGGGATAACAGGGTTGTCGGGATCTGGACAAAATCAACGCCGCGGAGATAGGTAGCTGCGACAAAGCCGCAGAGATCGCCCGTAACGCCGCCGCCCAGTGCGACGAGAAGATCTTTCCGGTCATAGTGGTTTAAGATCAGATGTTCGTAAGCTCCCTGGACCGTCTTTAAATTCTTGTTCTCTTCCCCTGCCGGGAACACATAGGAAGTGACCTCGCGGCAGCAGCCGAAGAGGATCCTTGTCACCTCATCGAGATAGATGTCAGCGACATTGGAATCCGCGATGATGCAGATCTTCTTCTTTTCGGTGCCGAGAACGGAGATCTCCTTTGCAAGTGAATCAAACGAGTCCTCCAGGACAATATTATAAATAGTCTTCCCGTCCATGTGGACCGGGATCCGGTTTACATGTTCTTTGATCATAAGGATAACCTCCTATTTGTAGCGGTACACCACGACGGATGTACGCCCCTTTTTCGTAAGATTTCCCGGCTCTCCGAACCGGAATTTTCCGATCCCGCGGATTGACAGGATCTCTCCGCCCCGCAGGTTTAACGATACATTTGTGCAGACAGCTCCGTTTACGGAAACCTTCTCACCTTCAATATAGACTGCTGCCTTTGTCCTGGAAAGTCTCGCGCACAGTGCGACGACCGAGTCCAGGCGGACCGAGCTCACCGTTCCGGAAACCTCCTCCGTCTCCGGTTCCGGGAGATCCGAAAAATCCGACGTGATCTCTGTGATAACAGAAGTGTGCCGGATCATCGTGAGGTTCTCCGCAAGGTATCTGCTCATCTTTTCCATAACAAAAACCCAGGCATTCCCCTCCTGCAGAACAATATCTCCGATCATGGACCGCTCGATGCCTAGATTCATGATCGCACCGAGATAATCCCTGTGTGTCAGCTCCTCCGCAAAACGCCGGTTCGCGGGCGCGATCTTTAAACACACAAACGGCGGAGCGTAGAGTTCCTCCTCGTAGGACGCCAGAAAACATAAAACCTTCCGTTCAGACATCGGAAAGCCGCCGGAAAGTACGAACTTCACCGGCGGCAACGTAGCCGACATATTCTGGAAGACAGTCTGTTCTGCAAGTGTCAGAAAATCTGTGTGAAGCGGAATATCGCGGGAGTAGGCATTCTCTGCCAGTTCCTGGATCCGCTTTTTAAAAAGCTGTTCTTCCTTTTCCATATCGATCCTTTTTACAGATGAATGTTGAGTCCGGATACGTCTAAGTTTCCTCCGGAAAGAAGATCCTGAAAGTCACCGGACAGTTCAACGGACTGCGGGGTCGCAATAAAAATGTAATTGGAAATCTTCTGGAGATTTCCGTTCATGGAATAGGTGGATCCGGATGTGAAATCGATGATCCGCTGTGCGGTTTCGGTGTGAATCCCCTCCATGTTAAGGACTACTGCCTTTCCGGCAAGCAGATAATCGCAGATCTCCTTTGCGTCATCCAGGGATGTCGGTTTGATCAGAGAAACCTCCATCCCGCTTCCGCGGCGCATCGGAACGACTTTATTGTTGTTTGTGGCGCGAGGTAAGAATTTCGGTTTCTCCTCCTCATAATCATCCAGATCATCGGCTGCCTGTTTCTTAAAAAGGCTCTTTCGTGCCGGTTTTTCATCCTCATAATCGTCATCTAAGAAATAATCGTCATCTTCATCGTCGTTCAGACGCATCGTATCCATAATCTTGCCTAAAAAGCTCATATCTAGTTCTCTCCAATCTATCTGGAACCAAAGATTCCGGTCCCTACTCTAATCATGGTTGCACCTTCCTCAACAGCCACCTCGAAGTCGCCGGTCATACCCATGGAAAGCGCAGTCATAGTACCATTATCAATGTTTTTACTTTTGATGTCAACATATAATTGATATAATTCTTTAAAATATTTTCGATTTTCTTCCGCGTCTTCGACGTTCGGAGCGATCGTCATCATTCCCTTTACGCAGACATGCGGGAATGCCTGGATCTCTTTCAGGTTCGGGATCACATCCTCTAAGAACATGCCGAATTTGCTCTCCTCCCTCGCTACGTTGACCTCGAGGAGCACGTTTGCGATCATATCACGCTTCGCCGCCTCCTTCTCGATCTTCTCTGCGAGATGGACGCTGTCACAGGAGTGGATCAGGACCGCCTTATCGATGACCTGTCCGACCTTGTTTGTCTGGAGATGTCCGATCATATGGAATCTCGCATCCTCCGGGATCTGCGGACGTTTTTCCGTGATCTCCTGCACCTTGTTTTCACCGAAATCACGCTCCCCGGCCTCATAAGCTTCCATCAGCATGGAAACCGGCTTCGTCTTGCTGACGGAGATCAGGGTAACTTCCTTCGGGTCTCTTCCCGCACGAAGGCAGGCCGCATTCACGCGTTCTCTCACATTTTTTATATTCTCTGCAATTGACATGATAAAACCTCCTACTGATAGATGATCATTCCGTTTCCGGTCACGGCATTCGCGTCAAGGACAATGTGGTCGTAGACGGACAGACCGTAGTCCGTTCCCTTTTTGATCGTGTAATATTCATCATTCGAAGAAAGAATCTCAATTCTCCGGAATACCGTATAACCGCGGTTGATATTGTAGACACCCTGTACAGACTGGGTCATTCCGATCTGATAGCGCTCCCCGGAATCATCCTTCGTGAGGAAGTCCCCGGCTTTCAGCTCGCTGTTTTCCCCGGCGTCCACGTAATAATATTCGTCATCCGCATAGTAGATCGTACACGGAGTGACAACTCCCACCGTCTTTCCGTCCGCATATGTCTCTTTCCGGAAACCGCTCTGAGAGACTGTCGAGGTGTCGGAAGAGTCTTTCTTCCCGCTCACATAGTAGTCTTTCGGGATCACATAGAACGTCACATCGGTCACGGAACTTCTCGGGATCTTGAGTCCGCGCACTTCATCCGTCACGATCTCAAAGTCCACATAGCGGTCCGATACAAACTGCTCCATATATTTGGAAAAATCGAGTTTTCCGTATGTTTTTCCGTCTCCCCCAGTCACGGTGGAGAATGCCCCCGAAGTCTCCAGGTTACGCCCTGTAAACTTTACTGTCAGGGATGTCTTCCCATTATAAGTGGTAAGATCTTCATCGGAAAGCGGAAATACGATCGACCAGTCCTCGGAGGTAATGATCTTATAAGCCGGAGCACCCGTCTCCACGAGCTGCCCGGAACGGATCCCGGATTTTTTATAGCTGCTCTTGTCAAACATCTCAGCAGTCACCTGGTTTGGTGTCAGAGTCTCCATCGAATCAATGGAGTACGAAACAACACCGGCCACATCGGACCGCACCTGGGTAAAATTCCCGCCGAGTTCTGAGATCGCGCTGTCCAGATTTTTCAGTGTATCCACGCTGACATACTCCAGGACTTCTGAATCCAGAGTATTCTTTGTATCATAGACTTCGCGGAAATCCTCGTTGGTGAATGTCTGGCTGAAGCTCGACAGCTGTTTTTTTAAAGAAGCAAGATTCTCCTTTGAGAGCGCGACCGATCCGTCTGTTTTCTCCGCGAGCAGAGCCGAAAGTGTTCCGGTCTCATCGATCGAGTAGACTCTTGTGCCGACGGCTGCTCTCTTTCCCTCACGCATATAGAAGTTGATGTTTCCGGCACGGTCCGTATATTTCGGCTCCTCCGTCCGGAGAATGATCCCGGTGTGCCTCGTATCATTTACGATACTTCCTTCCACAACTTCATAAAACTCCACCTTGTCCCTGCGAAGGTAGGTATAGAGATAAAACGCCATATATAAGAAAATGAGGGCAAAAATGATCATGCCCACATTGATATTCAGGGGCCGGCGATAACGAACGACTTTCCTGTTCTTTTTCTTCGCCAATTGATAAAACCTCCCAACGGTCATATTCCGCTTTATGATACCATCATTCAGAAAAAAGTTCAAGCGGACAGACAAAAAAGCAGAAAAAAGCCGGTCCACGGAAAATTCCGCAGACCGGCCTGCAATTTATCTCTGGATCGAGATTATTTCTCTTCTTCTTTCTTTACTTCAACCGGACGGTTGATGCGTGCTGTGATCTCAGCCTTGATATTTGCGATAAATACATTCAGATCCTCTGCACCCTCATCGCCTTTGAAGCGGCTTCTTACGGATACGGTTCCGTCTGCCTGCTCTTTCTGTCCGACAACTAACATGTACGGGATCTTCTGACCCTGTGCCTCACGGATCTTGTATCCGATCTTCTCGGAACGGAGATCGATCTCGGAGCGGATATCCGCTGCGTCAAGAGCTGCCTTGACGGATTTTGCGTACTCCTCGTATTTCTCGGAGATCGGAAGAACCTTGACCTGAACAGGTGCAAGCCATGTCGGGAATGCGCCTGCAAAGTGCTCGATCAGGATACCGATGAAACGCTCGATGGAACCGAAGCATACACGGTGGATCATGATCGGTCTGTGCTTCTCACCGTCAGCTCCGATGTACTCAAGTTCGAAACGCTGCGGAAGCTGGAAGTCAAGCTGGATCGTACCGCACTGCCATGTTCTGCCGATCGCATCTACCAGATGGAAGTCGATCTTCGGACCGTAGAATGCGCCATCGCCTTCGTTGATCACATAGTCGAGTCCGAGATCATCAAGAGCGCCCTGTAAGGAGCTTGTTGCGAGCTCCCAGTCCTCGTCGCTTCCCATGGAGTCTTCCGGTCTTGTGGAGAGCTCTACATGGTACTTGAAGCCGAACAGGGAATATACCTGGTTGATGAGGCCTGCTACATTCTTGATCTCGTCGCGGATCTGCTCCGGAGTCATGAAGATATGGGCATCATCCTGTGTGAAGCAGCGTACACGCATAAGACCGTGAAGCTGACCGGATTTCTCATGACGGTGAACGATACCAAGCTCGCCCATACGGAGCGGAAGGTCACGGTAGGAACGCGGCTCGGAAGCGTAAACAAGAACGCCGCCCGGGCAGTTCATCGGTTTGATCGCGTAATCTTCGCCGTCGATCACAGTTGTATACATGTTATTCTTATAGTGATCCCAGTGACCGGATGTCTCCCAGAGGCTTCTGTTTAAGATGATCGGTGTGGAGATCTCTACATAACCTGCTTTTTTATGGATCTCGCGCCAGTAATCAAGCAGTGTATTCTTTAAGATCATTCCCTTCGGAAGGAAGAACGGGAATCCAGGACCTGCATCGCTCATCATGAAGAGACCGAGCTCTTTGCCGAGCTTTCTGTGGTCACGCTTCTTCGCCTCTTCCATCATGGTAACGTAAGCTTCCAGGTCTTCTTTCTTTGCGAAAGCTGTCGCATAGATACGTGTGAGCATCTTGTTCTTTTCGCTTCCGCGCCAGTAAGCACCGGCGATGTTCATGAGCTTGAATGCCTTGCCGACTTCCTTTGTGTTCATGAGGTGCGGGCCTGCACAGAGGTCTGTGAACTCGCCCTGTTTGTAGAAGCTGATGATCGCATCTTCCGGAAGATCCTCGATGAGCTCTACTTTGTACGGCTCATTCTTTTCTTTCATGAATTCGATCGCCTGCGCTCTCGGAAGCTCGAAGCGCTCTAACGGAAGAGCTTCTTTGATGATCTTCTTCATCTCAGCTTCGATCTTTGCGAGGTCATCGGATGTTACCGGCTCGTCGCGGTCGATATCGTAGTAGAAGCCGTCAGCGATGGACGGGCCGATCGCAAGCTTTGTCTCCGGCCAGAGTCTCTTGATCGCCTGAGCCATCACATGGCTTGCTGTGTGGCGGAGTGCTGCAAGACCTTCCGGATCCTTTGCTGTGAAGATATTTAATGTGCAGTCCTTGTCAACGATCGTGCGCAGATCCTTTACTTCTCCGTCGATCTCTGCGACACAGGCCATTCTTGCAAGGCCTTCGCTGATATCTTTTGCGATGTCGATGACAGCCATCGGCTGTGCGTACTCTTTAAAAGAGCCATCTTTTAATGTTACTTTCATGGTCATTCTCCTCTTTCTTGTGGAAAAATTTTATGCTGTTTTCCGTTTCGCGAAAAAAAGTCCCTTGACTGTACAAGAAATACAGTCAAGGGACGAGATTACCCGTGGTTCCACCCTGCTTGTATAGAAAATCTATACCACTTCATTTGATGATAACGGAATCACCGTTCCCGATTAAGGGACACTCCAGGGCGGTCTTCGGTTCGTTCCGTGCAGGATATTCTCACCAAACATATCCCTCTCTGAGCATTTTCCGAACTTACTCTTCCTGTCAACGTGTTGTTTTTTTCACTTGTAAATCAGTATATCACCGGAATCAGATTTGTCAAGATTTATTTGCCGTAATTTTCCGAGTTCCTTCGCAGACCGCCAAAGCTCGCGGTTCCTGCTGTTCATGGTCCCGAAAACTGTGAGTGGGCAGAGAACGGCTTCGCAGGAATCCAGAAGTTTTTCTGCCTGAAGATACGCCTGCTCTCCCACCGGCTCAAACGGGATCTCGGAGACCACCTCTGCCGCCAGCGCCATCGCCGTCTGGTACTCCACATCATTTTCATGGATGACCCCGGCTGCAAACGCGATCCCGGCTCTGTTTAAGGCGTGGTATACAGGGATCCCGCTCCCCATCCCGCCGATGACAAACACCTTCGGAGTTCCGTCTGTCCGCGGAAGCTCCGGAAATCCAAGCGAAGTCAGATAGCTCCCGTGCCGGATCCCGTAGAGGTTCGCGATATACTCCTTTTCAAACACTTCCTCCGGGGTTCCTGCTCTTCCGATCGTCCCGTGTTCCGCACAGAGCACGTAATCGGAGATCCGCTCCGCAAGGTCCAGCTCGTGGAGCGACATGAGGATTGCCATATTTCTTTCATGAACCAGCCGTTTCAAAATATCAAGGAGCTCAAGTTTATGCCGGATATCAAGAAAGGAGGTCGGCTCATCGAGGACCAGGAGTTCCGGTTCCTGGCAGATGGCGCGCGCCAGAAGAACGCGCTGCTTCTGTCCATCGCTCGTGTTCCGGAACAGGACGTCCGCAAGGTCTTCGCACTGCACCATGGAAAGGGCATCCCGGACTTTTTTCTTATCTTCCCCGGACAGGATCCCGAACCGGCCGGTATACGGATATCGCCCGGCAGCGGCCACATCAAAACACGTCATAAGCTCCGGATCCGGCCGCCCGGTCATGACCACGGCAGTCTTTTTCGCAAACTCATGGTCGGAATATTCCCCGATCCCCCTGCCGTCCAGATAAACACTCCCGCCCAGAGGAGAAAGCTCACGGATGATGCTCTTTAAGATCGTGGACTTTCCGGCCCCGTTCGGTCCGATCAGCGTGACGATGGAGCCGCGGCGGATGTTCATGGAAATATCGGAAATGATCGGTTTTCCACGGTATCCGACGGTCAGGCAGTCGGCTGTCAGGTAGGTCTTCATACGTTCTCCTTTCATGCTGCTCACAGGCTGATAAGCTGTGGTCTACAAGCTGCTCCATACTTTCCCGGTATCAGCGCTTTGCTCTCTTTATCATCATCACGATCACCACCGGTGCTCCGAACACTGCGGTCACGGAACTGATGGAGAGCTCCGTAGGCGCGAATAATGTCCTCGCCAGCAGATCGCTGAACAGGCAGAAAACAGCCCCGCCGAGGAAACATCCCGGGATCACAACGATCGGCTTCGCGGTCTTAAAAAGCTGCCGGATCACATGGGGCACCGCGATCCCGACGAACGAGACAGGACCGGCAAACGCAGTCACTGTGGCTGAGAGGATGCTGGACAAAAGGATCAGTTCGATCCGGAACCGTCTGATATTGACTCCCATGTTTCTCGCGTAGACTTCTCCCAGCTGGTAAGCTCCCATGGCTTTTGAGAGCAGCATGGAACCAAGAAACGCCGCTGTGACTACAAGGGAGCTGATCTTCACCCCATCCATCGAGATCCCGGAAAAGCTTCCCATGGACCAGTTGTGGAGATTTACGATATTCGAATCATCCGCGAACGTCACGATAAAATCCGTGGCCGCAGAACAGATATAGCCGATCATAATGCCGCTGACCACCAACATGGACATCTGAGGGATCTTTTTTGAGACCGCCAGGACAAAGCCCATGGACACCATGGCGCCGAGAAATGCCGCAAGGATCATGGTCCAGGAATTCATGATCAGTCCCTGTCCGAGGAACACGACCATAAAGACCGATACGACAAGCTTTGCTCCGGACGAGATCCCGAGGACGAAAGGTCCTGCGATCGGATTTGAGAAAAATGTCTGTAAGAGAAACCCGGATACGGAGAGTGCTCCGCCGAGGATCAGGGCAGCGAGCATTCTCGGAAGCCGGATATCAAAGAGGATATGCCGGACCATATCGGTCCCCTCTTTCGCCGTCAGGGCCGCGAGGAGATCTGCTGCCGATACCCGCACGCTGCCGACCGCCAGGCTCAAAAAGCCGAGTCCTCCGAGCAGCACGATCAGGAGCATATAGGCGCGGATGATCCGCTTTGTCTGAACTTCCATAGCTTCCATGTCTCCTTTCATCGACCGCGGTTTTTAAGCTGTTTTGTAACTATTCAATAGGTCTGCGCACTTGCTGCGCTGACCGTAATAAAACACAGGCTTGAAGGCAAAA
>ERZ836829.805-NODE-805-length-27588-cov-15.371699_pt1 | contig 27588 bp, 18 predicted proteins | sample MGYA00519574_ERZ836829 | MGnify/ENA primary metagenome ERZ836829 (study PRJEB31850, sample SAMEA3708808) | human gut metagenome | biome: human gut; feature: human-associated habitat; material: faeces | place: China | collected 2014 ... | reverse complement strand
TTTGGAACATATAAATTTCACCTCCGTGTGTTTTATTACACAGAGATATTATATATTTTTAATGTATGACTTTACGTTTTTCACTTCAACATATCAGCATAGGTTACAAGAGATACATTTCCGAGTTCATTCGCCTTATCAATACAGCCTTTTGTGAACCCGGACTTTGAGAACAAAAACAAATGCACATTAATATATGAAAACAGCTTACTGCGTTTTATCAATGTTTCAAGCACACCAAGATCGACTTTTTCATTAGTCCATTTACATTCGCCAAATAAAGCTGTCTTTTTATCCTGTTCGCCCATTATATCAATTTCTGTCTGTTTCTTTTCAATAGGATCGTTTCCCCACCAACGACCAAGTTCCGAAAACTCAACCGGCGAATTACCGTCAAGAAGCAGTTTCCAAAGATACTGTTTACAAATTTCCTCAAACACAGCACCCATATATTCCGAAATTTGCGGTTCGATACGCCTATACACAATATCAGCCGCACCACGCATTATAACAGAATTATTATTAGGAACAAATCTATACCAAAATCTGAACATATTATCTTCTATTGAATATATAGATTTTCGAGATGTTTTCTCACCATACGGAGTTTCCTTTTTTACAATCCCCAAATTTATCAAACTCTTAAGATAATTCGCACAAATATTACTATCCTCACCGACTTTATTTGAAATGTCCGACATTCTCGACGCACCGACCGCAATAGCGGTTATAATCGCAGTGTATATAGCCGGTTCTCTTACTTCTTGCTTTAATAAATTTGTCGGTTCTTCATATATGAAGGAAATCGGATTCAAGTAAGTATTTTTTATATTATCTTCAATGCTTAATCTATCATCCATTTGTAACAAATACTGAGGTGTTCCGCCCACAATACCATACGCAAGTGCTTTGTCTTCATCCGAAAAATTCTTAAAACATCTGCACGTTTCCTCAAAACTAAAAGGTTGTATTTTCATTTGTGCAGTTCTTCTGCCATAAAGCGGTGATTTATATGCCAACACTTCATCTTCCATATACGACATTGACGAACCGCATAAAATAAGCATTAGTTGTGAAGTGTCCTTATATTTATCTATAAGCAACTGTAAAGTTGATGCCAAACTTTTTGATGAACGTGCTACATACGGATATTCATCTATTGCAAGTATCAATCGTTTCTTTTCAGCAAGCTTAAACACATATTCAAGAGCGGCTTGAAATGACAGAAATGAAGTTTCCGCCTCAATACCGCTGCTGTATTCAATTATGCTTTTACTGAAATTTTCAAGATTTTGTTTTTCATTACTTTCAACACACATAAAATAAATCGCTTCTTTATTATCTATAAAGTGATTTATAAGTGCTGTCTTTCCGACACGTCTGCGCCCATATATAACGGCAAATTCAAATTTGTTTGATTCGTATAATCTGTCCAATGCCGCTACTTCACGTTCTCTTCCAATAAACATACTTTCTCACTTCCGTTCTTTTTTGTTTAAATCAGTATATCACAATTCATAGTTTTAGTCAATTACATTTTACTCATTTATGTTTGAGTAAATCTCATCTTAGTAAAATTCAATTATTCACTTATACATTATCTACATGAATAATCGAAAGGAGGTTTTCTGTATGATACGAACGATACTAAAAGGAATTAAAAAAGTATTGCTTATGCTTTGGTGAGGAGGTGTTTTTAATGGGTAAATGGATACTGATTTCTCTGTTGCCGATTACTGCTCTGATGTATCTATTCGGCAGAAAAGAATAACGTTATAGGGCTTGATTCTGTCAAGCCCTATCTGTATTCATAAATTTATTTTTTATCAAGTTTCATTATGTTTAAGTATATTTTCAAAATTCTCAATATCCCATTCTTTAAATGAGTTGTTCGCCTTATTTATGTTAAATAAAAGTGGACGGAATTAAATTCCGTCCACTTCACTATTTTATATTTACATATTTTTCACTCTACACCCAAAGCCTTATAAACAGCATCTTCTGCGCTGGAATAGAAAATCAGGTTAAAACAACCAATTAATTCTGCAGGTACAGTTGATAAATCTGCGGCTGATGTAATCGGAAGAAGTACTTTTTTCGCTCCGCTATCTAAACATACCTGCAAGCTATTTGCAAGTTCATCTACTTTTATGAGAGTTCCAGCAATGCTAATTTCTCCAAGAACCGCCAGACTGCTCGTAACAGGTTTTCCCAATGCAATTGATGATAATGCAATAAGCGTTGGTAATGCCAATTTGTATGTCATGCCAATTCCTTGAAGATCTTGATAATTGATAATATAGTCTTTTGTAGTCGTACTGATAGAGGCACTAATGCGATTAGAATTTGCTTTCAGGAAATTGAACGCTGTATTTGTAGCTTCTTTGCACTTTCCATCAGAGCCAAGACCTGAGCGTTCAAACTTTCCATTACCGGGCATCATCTGTGATTCCAGTCGGAATACACCAAGCATACCCGTTTTACCATGAGCAACTGTATAGACTTGTCCAGGATTGCACATTCCTTCTGGAATCAATTGTCCACCACCTTGCTCTGGCACAGATACATAAAATTCCTCAAAAGTTTCATTATCAATATATGAGAAATTTACATCATAGAATTCCATACCACCAAGTTTCTTCAACTGTTCTTTTACTCTACGACGCATTTCAAGAGAAATCTTCAAGATTTCTTCCAGTTCTTCTTTTGTGTATTCTCCATCAGGATAAAGCAATTTAATAAAACCGCCTACCATTTTTCTAACTGCTATTGTATCTCGTTGATTTAAATTCTTCCCTAGTCTAAAGTACTTATCAAGCGCATCTCCATGCTGTTCCTTACGCAATTCTCTGATAAACTCTGCAAGATAGTCACTGATAAATCCATAATCATCTGTAAAGTGGTATGGTCTGAACTTAGGTATTTCCCAACCTGGAATATAGCAATGCATACGGTCTAGAAACGCTGTGTCTGTTCCCATTTCCTCTGGAAATGGAGCAAACAGACTAGAAGTTTTCAATAGCACATCAACACTCTGGTTGATATTACCCACAAATACCATTGATGCAGAAGCAACCTTTTCCTCTTTACCACGTGCAAAAGAACCAGATGCCATATAATCTTTCATTATCTGGATGCCATCTTTATCCTTAAACTTAATACCTGCAACCTCATCAAAAGTAACGCAATCCCACAGACCAACAAGACCGACTGTTTTTCTTGCCATATTATAAAACAGATTTGCAACCGTTGTCTGACCACCGGAAACAAGAATACTATTTGGTGAAATCTCTTTATATAAATGAGATTTACCTGTACTTCTCGGTCCAAGTTCACACAAGTTAAAATTATTTTCTACTAATGGTAACATGCGGGCCATAAGTAGCCATTTTTCTCTTTCCGTCAATGTATCCGGTTCCATACCAACGGAACGAAGTATTACACTCATCCATTCATCTTTCGTAAACGCTTTTCTTCCCTGTTTCAGCTCATTTATGTCTACATGTGGCATTTGAATCGGTGTAAGTTTACGAATATGTATAGGAAAAGCATTCTTATCTTCTTCTATGTATTCATACTCAAGCTGAACAATACACCAAATACCACCACAAAGCAGACGATCAAATTTACTTGGATAATCTTCACTAATCGGAATAGCCTTAATACCAAGATTAGAGAATTCAGCTTCATAAGTATCTTTCTTAATATTCAAATTTACAGTAATCTTATCAATTACGGTATGATTTCCTCTCTGTCGAAGGAGTGAAAGGATTTTCTGTGCTTCGTCTGGTCTCACATAATTGTCTGCCAATATTCTTTTTACATTAGCCACACCTTCTTCGATAATAGACAGGTCATCCGAGCTGCAATACTGCCCCAACAAAAACTCAAGAACATAAACGGGAACATTTGCACCTTCTTTAATAGATTTCGTTAAGTCCTTACGAACAATTCTTCCATCAAAATAAGTACGGAGTTTTCTGTTTATCTCACTCACCTCAGCAAAACTAGAAGTTTCTTTACCGTTAAATGAGGTACTATTTGTTTCTCCAGGTACACTTTCTTCATCATCCACATAATAGGCATATCCCTGAGCTATATCCTTTTTTGTGTTATCCATTATAATCTTAATCCTCCTCATTGTACTTATTATCAATTCGCTCAATAATATACAACATATAATCTTTCGAAATGCTGTCTTTCCCTAAGAAATCATATTTTTTCATCAAGATAATTCTCAATCTGAAACAATACAAACAAAATATTGTTTATAACTCTTACTTGCAAATATATCATATCTAATAAAACTTCTGCGTTTTAATTAGTTTTTCCTTTTATTATGTTCTCGTTATAGCATTCGAAAGTCTTTACTTAATAAGGCGATCTCACTCTAGAAAGCCAAAATCGTCAGCAAAAGCAATATCTAAAATAATCTCATGCCGTAGAACTTCTATATCATTTTTATCATCATATGCAACTAAGTAGTATTTCTGCGACTTATCATATTTTTTATTCTTAAAGTTGAAGCGAAGTCTGAACATACGCTTTGTCGTATCCTTATTTTTCTTATCTGCAATAACAATATTTTCATTAGAAATCTTCTCGTTATTCTCTGAAATAAAATAAACCCTATAGCTTGTTTCTTTCACAACATCACTTACCGGCTCTGTTTGAACAAAATCCAATGTTGTAATAAGGTTTGTAATCTTTGAAGTCAGACTCACAAGAGCAATTTCAGCAAGGCTTGTTTCCTTTTTGCCCTTATCCACTTTCACTTTTATCATTGGCACTAACATTTCCTGTGGTGAGCAACCGCCGTGAACATAGTTCTGTCCTGCACCTGCAACCTTAAAAATATCTGACCCAATAGGGAATGACACAATACGCTCATCGCCATTACCCAATACTTTCCCAATTGTTGTATTGCAAACACCGTCTGACTTAATTTCTTCATCTGATATGGAATAACGTTGTCCCACAATATTTGATTTTGAAATAGTTCCGGCAATCTTATCCGTTGCCTGAATTTTATCTCTTTTATAAATAAATCCGTGGTCTGCCGTTACAATAAAATGAATAGTGTTAGCTTGCAAAGCAATTCTTTTTATCATGGTATAAATCTCATCTACTGCTTCGTCACAAGCATTAAACACTTCATTTTCAGAAGCCGCTTTATCTCCACGAGCATCTATCTGGTTATGATAAACATACACAACATCCTGTCTGGTAAAAATAGAACGAAGATCTGCTTGTTTCATTGTTTTCAGTGAATCAAACTGAACACATTTACTATTTACTTTATACTTTCTCAATATTGTTTCTCTCTGTTCTGTTGTGTTACATGCTTTTCCGTCTACCAAAACATCATAAGATTGACTATACTCTATTGTCTCATGAGGAAGCAAGGAAGCCATACCCAATGGTGTATACGACGGAAGAACGCCCTGCATTGCTCCAATAGAAGCGTTACACTTCTCATCTACTTGCAATTTTTCAAATAACGTATGTGCAACCTCATAACGAAGTGCATCAGATATAATAACAACTACTCTATCCTTTAAATGATTTATATCTTTTTCAAAGAAATTTCTCTGCCTTGTAAGTCCTGTTTCTCCGTCCGCATCTGCAAGTTCATTATTCCAGTTAACTGTAATCCGATTCAGATACTCATTGGTATATATGTTTTCAATCAGTTCTCTAATTCTCTCAAACAGTGTGGTATCTTCTAATTTGTCAAAATAGAAATAGAAGTATCTATAATAACGGTCAATCTTGTATGTTGAATCCATATATTCCTTAACCAAGTTCTTAATACCGCTGACCGGTTGATACTTGCCTTTAGCAATCATATAAAACGCATTCTGAAGAACGAAATACTCACTTCGGTAGTTCTTTCCAAAATGTGTTTTCCTACGTTCTACACAAAGCTCCGAAATGTTCTTTCCGTTTAGCTTTGCCCCTATATCCTCATTCTCAAGTCTGCCAATAATCCAGTTAATCAGAAGCTCATCAATACCTGCAAATATATTACAATTTACCAGTGTTTCTAATTCCATCTTCTCAAGATACATCTTACCATTGATTGTATTATAGATAATTTCTGAAATTTCATCAAAACGAGAACCATAAAGATAGCTGTTCATCAGATTATCCATAAATGCAATGATATTACCGGACTTGTAAGAAACAAATTTTTTCCAAGCTTGCGGCACATCTGTATATATACTCTTCGCCACATAAGTAACAAACATTGTGATAACAAGTTTTTCAAGTGTCGGTTTTGAGTCATTATATCCGAATGTCATATCTGCATATTGCCAAAAAGCCTTCAACAAATCATATTTTTCAAACTCAGCAAGATATTTGTTATCTTGTAATTCATCATCTGTTAAAATTGAACGTACTACTTCTTCAAAAGAAACTGTCTTATTCTTGCAAAGTACGCTCATTAAAGCAATTTCTATTGTACTTCTGTTAAAATTCTCTATTTCCAAATCATAAAACTTCTGTGTTCTATCTTTATTCGCAAAGAATTTAATATAATGCTGAATAACAGGTTTGTACCGTTCATCAATACCCAAATCGATTGTAAGCAAAGAAGCACGATCAGCAAAAAACTCTTTGGAATATCTGATTGTATCTGCGAGATGATTGTTCTCTATTGACGGTTTTGCAAATGGGGCATAAACAAGATAATTGGTTGTCGTATCCTCACGCTCCAAGAAATATTTGATATAAAACTGGTTATCCGGTTCAAGATGCAACACTTTTGCATTTTCCAATTCTATACTATCAATATCCTCCTGAAAATCTGCATTTGTGTCATACCAAAACACAAGTTTACGGACACCACTTGCAAACTCACTATTTAATTTGTCTGTAATCTGTTTTAAGTTTAGTTCTGCCATAACCTACTACTCCTTAGTATTGTTGGTAAGTAAATTTAATATTTCATCTTTTTTAGAAGCAGTCAGTTTTGCAAATTCTTCAAATATTTCTAACACATCTTTGACCTTCGTATATTGCCCAACTCCAACTGACATTACCGTTGCATGCTTTACTGTCTTGTAGACTACCTTTCCAGTCTTTATAGATTCTTCACTATCAATTATCTTTGCTTCAGTATCTTTCTTATATGTATTTTGATTAGATATTTCACTCGGTGCTATACCATGAACAAATTGTGTTCTATACTCATTGGCTTTTGTGTATATCGGATTATCTTTTAGTCCATCGAACACGATAAAAATATCGTTTTTATTTTTCTTTAACCACTTTAAAACTTCACTTCTTTGTCTTAAATCTGGTTTTTCATTTATATCATAAAAAATATTTAACATTTCAATAATGCTATCCCAAACACCAAACGCCGTCACATATAAATTTGCAGCAAAATGATTAAACCAAAATAATCTCATATGATGCTCCGGCTTAAAATTAGGCATATATTGTACAGATTTTTTCCCGTCTAATGATGGAGAAACATACCACGGTTCGTCTGGTATTCCCAAATCATAGTAATGTCTACACATAACATATGTGATACATAGCGAACCTATTTTATTATTAAATCCGAAAATACATTCCTGAAGTCTTGGATACAATAAAATGTTATCTTTATATTTTTGAAATATATCATCAGCAATTCTTATATTATTTATAACCTCATTACCAAGGTACTCCCAATCCTTATCTGTTGGAAGTTCAAATGATTTCTCAACACTAATGGTTTCTGCCATAATTCTACCTCAACTCTCAATAAATCCAAATTAGCTATACTTTCATAATATTGCTTTTAAATGCTATAGAAATAAATTTATTTTCGGCAATGTATTATAAGCACTACCACTTTTATCTCTATTTGCATTCTTTAATGCGAAACCAAGACACATCTCCATTCTTTTGGCATCAGGTCCATTTAAATTCGCATAATATGTGTATGCACCTTGTATATCGTCCGTCCAAGACTTCCATAAATCAGGACTTAACACCATATTTTCCGAAAACAATGGTAACATCATATTCATATAAAATTTCAATTTCTGTACTGTTGCTTCCTGCATTTGTTTAAAGAATTTCTCGTAAATCTTTTTTTCGCCTTCCAGACAACTCATCAAAAGCCACGATTTTCCTTGCTCTGGAAAAATAGTAAGTGTAATTCGATGAATTACTCCCTTTATTGTATGTCTTATTCGATGCCCATTCATATCATATGAGGGTGTAATAAACGCATAATCAGCAAATTTAATCTGTTCAGGTATCCTCACAACACAAGTAAAAATGCCATTATGTGTGCCTGCAAGAATTTCTGAATCAAAATGTTTTTTTATCGGCTCAAACTCTTTTTCTTTTAATTGTAGCATTCTATATATTGCAGCACTTTCTTTTGATTGAAATGCTTTTGGATTTGTTTTGAAGCATTGACGAAATATTTTCATAGCCATTGTTTGCTTATAATATTCAAAAATGAATGCTTTGTAAGCATATACGAATTTCATTTCTTCACTGTCGTCAAAATCAGGTGCACCTTTTTCAATTGCTGCAAAAGCAATATTATCATGTAAATCACAAAAACAAGTTTCAGTTGTCGCATCGTTTGCACTGGTTCGACTAACTTCTACTATAGGTATCACTTCTCCGTTTTCAAGCGGGACAAGAATTGGCTTCTTTTTTGCATTTAACATATAAACATGATGTTCACTTCCTGCCAATAATGAAATAATTTTATTGTTCTGTAATGCATGTGCTTCTTTAATTTTTCCTTTACAGCTTGTTTGGTCAGGATATAAACAGCATTTTGCCATAGATGCACGCATTTTCTCCATAACCTGAACTTCAGGAGGTTTTTTTGAAGCATTAGGAGCTGCCTCAGTTGCATTTTTACAATATTCTTTATATGCTTTGTTACTTCCACAAGGACACGGTTCTGTATCTTTAATTTTCCAACCTAACAACTCCAACCACTCCTCTCATTTGTTAAATCTTCGCTAAAATCTGCATTTTCTTCCCATCGGCGGTCTGGACTTTTTCATAATTAACTTTTACACCGTCATCAAGGTCTATGTCGATACGGGAAAGAGCCAAGTGAGCAATTTTAGCATCGTAGTCTTTAGTTTCCTTAATCTGTTTTTGAAGTTTTTCCTTACGCTTTGTAGCGCCGGAAATTTCCTTATTATCATGGCTATTGTCTATGATTTCCTGCATACGGATAATCTCTTTTTCATACACACGCTGAATACGATGCAGATACTCAACTCGAACATTACCAATGGTGTCTGCATTCCAACGGTGCATATAAACAAGAGCCTTAAATCCATTCTGCTTACCACTATCAAAAAGCCAATAAATCGGGCGTTTCTGATAAGTCTTAATATGGTCTTTGATGAAATCTGTCAGGAAATAATTTCTCATTACTTCACGGCTTGTCTTTCCTTTATTACCAATGGCATTCGCAATAAAATCAAGATTTTCTTCAAGCGTATCTTCTCCATAAACCTTTTTCAACCAAGCACAAAACAGACCGACAATATCATCTTCAAAATATTCTTCATCAGTAATAGGAATGCAGTTATCCTCATCAGGAATAAACGTGTCATATTTGCTGTTATCCCATTCTCCACCTGCGTAAGCCAATCCATCATTATCAAGAGAATAACGACCAAACATACAACCAACTGCATAAGAAATTAAACTCTTAATATCCCTCTGCAAATCGGCTTTTCGAACAGTTACATCTTTATCTTCTACTTCCGATGTTAATTCGTCCTGCAATCCGTAAATATCAATAAAAATGCGATTCAGTTCTTCTTCATTTGCTTTAAGCTGATTGAACCGTTCAACACATTCTTCTGACCACAATGCAAAAGCCGTTGACATTTTATTAGTAGAATAAGATACTAACGGATGCTTCTCAAAATCCCAAGATGTTTCAAAAGAATCCCAATCTGATTTTGAAGCAAGGATATTAGCTTCTACTAATTCCTCAACAAGTTTATCCTCGCTTACTATTAAAGGTATCTTGCTTATTTGTTCTGGTCCGTAATTGATTGTTGGAGCTAAATACTCCATAACAGCCATTGTTGTCTTACTATTTAACAATCCCAAATGATACAATAATTCATTATTGGAAAAGAAGCAAACTGGACCGCCGTTTCCAAAAAGGATGCCTTCGGGTACATATCTGCATGAAAAAATTCCTGATGATACCTCTGTCCAAGTAATCGCCTCTCTCATATAAAACTTAGGGTCTCTTAATCTGTAATTTTCAACTGTTGCTTTAATATCTGCTCCATCATTTTCTAAATTTACAATTGTATCAAAATTACCATACCATTTTCTTTTTAATCCACCAGATGTTACTGGAAACCATTTTTTCTTTGACAAAAGCATATCTTGATGTGATTGTAAACTAAATCCAATTTTGTTCACACTAACTTCATGCCATAATCTCAAAAAAACTTCATTTTTACCAGTCAACACGCCTTTTTTTGTATTTCCTGCAAATTTTCTTCCAGCCAAAAATGCATTCAACATCTTTTCACTTGCCCAGTATGCAATGGGGCTTCCTGGTACTTTTTCAAAATCTTTGCCATTACTTTCGTAAAAATAACCACAATTTTTATTACTAAGAGCTTCAAGAACTTTTTGTTTCTGAACTTCCATATCTCCTTTAAATTTTTCAAGGCGAATATATAGTCCATTTTCTTTTAATTTACAGTTCTTTAATATGAAAGTAGAAATATCAACAGTCGCCTCTTTGAAAAAAGCCCCTTTAGCCATTTGTATCAATGATATAATAGTTTTTTGATTTATTATATAATTTCTCAAATTCTCATATGTCTTAATAAACATCCATACATTAGGAGTCATAAAAGCAGAGTAGCCATCTGATTTACAATAATCAAAATTACGATACATGAACACACTAAACAAATCACCCGAATAAGGCTTATAATTGTTCACAACAAATTTCTTCAACTGTCCCTCTAACTTATTCATATATGGTGGGTTAGTGCAAACAACTGCGTACTTATTACTCATAATTTCAGCCTGCTTAGTAAGCTGTAATATAAGCGGAAGTGTTTCATGAAACCAATCATTTGAATCAATCTCTGTCAATTCCGCACTGCTCGCTATACTGCGCAGATAATCAGTAAAGCCTATGTAATCTTTCTTTTCAATCGTCTGCAATGTTCCAATTTCCTGTGCATCTTTATAGGCTTCAACTAAATATTCGCCAATCTCATTCTGTTCCTCATTAGTTGTCACGCCATCACAAATGAATCGATCAATAGAGTTACTTTCTTCAACAACCGCAAGGTTATTAGATATACCTTTTGTTAATGCACGGCGATTGTAGCTGCGCGCTTTCATCATTACTGCGAAATATGCTAACTGATATGCTCGCTTATCAATATCCATACCGAAAAGGTTATTTTCAACAATACTTAATGCAGCATCTCTATCAGAATAACCCACTTCACGATATATTTCCATAAGTATATCAAATGCATACACAAGAATATGTCCGCTACCCATGCAAGGTTCAAAAAAAGTTACATCTGTCGGGCTGATTTTTTCATTAACATACTGTATTTCTCCATTTTTAGGTGTAACAAAGAATTCCAGTTTTTCAGCCAACTTACTTTGTGGATTTCTTTCAATCCAATATCTTCCCAAAGAGTTATCCACCATATATCGAACAACCCAATCAGTTGTAAATAACTGTGTAGCTGCCGGAATATCCGCTTTTTTTATAGTTTTTCCGTGTAGTGGATCAATTACTTCTTCGTGTTTTTTTGAAATGTAATACTGATACAACCAACCAATGATTTCAACCTGACCATCAGCTTTTATTTTTCCGTCATCAGTGTACATTTCATCGTTAATACGAAAATCGATATCTTCAATATCATTCACAAGATGATATATAATGCCATCTGAGTCTGTAAATGAAATTGTAAGAAGTAATTCCGAATAATCATCCGTCTTTTCAAATAATTCCGGTAAAATATCATGAAGCTTATTGCACTGCTTAATAAAGAGCATACGGAATAGCTCATCCAATTTATTTTCATCTTTCAACTGAATAATTCTGTCCTGCTCATATGATGTAAATTCCAAATCTGTATCAAACGGATTTGTTACCAAATCAGGTTCTTTTTTTTTCTCATTTTCAGAAGAAAGCACACGAACACCCGAAGGCAAATAATCATTTACTTCCATAAAACGAATGGCTATCAAACGATTAAACCAAGTATATGCAACTTCTTCAATAATGCTTTCAAAAGCTTCTTTATAACTCTTATAGCTGCATTCTTTTATTTCTATCGCCTTTACAAGTGCTTCTCTTTGTTTAATTTCAATTTTTGAAATTTTTGCATAATCCTTTGTCCCTATATCATAGAAATGCAAGTCACTTGTTGATTGCGGTAATTTTTCTGCAATTCCGTCCTCTGTAATTCCAATCGTTCCGGCTTTATATTTAATATCTTCAATTAGCTTTTCTCTTGCCCATACTGCAAAATTTTTTATGGCTGTTTTGTCCATCATTGCACCTCCAATAATGCCACTTATATTTTCTCAACTTCATAAATCCGCACTATTTTATCAATTTATTCCTTTAGAACTCAATGTTTATAATTGTATCTTCTTCTAACGCATTCATCAGTTTTTCCTCAAGTTCTGCAATGTACTTCTTAACATCTGCTTCATTTTCAATCTGCCAAGTAGTAGCATTATTTATGGACTTAATGCTGACTGTTTTCTTTTTCTTTATTGTTGGAGTAGATACTTTAGGAACAATTGTTTCTCCTTCACCATTTTCTATTTCTGTGATGTGAGCATGCTGTTCTGCTTCAATAATTTTTGCTTCTTCATTTTCAATTTCATTCAAGCATCGAACCTTGAGTGCATCAGCTTCTACCTTGATATTTTGCAATATTGCAACATTATTGCAACTCGTAGCCTTGTCACTTATTTCATCAAACAATTTAATATATTTATTTGACAATTTATCATGACATTTTTTATTTTTCAATTCTTCAAAAACACGTTGTCTTGCTTCTTGAATAGCTTTTTCAATCGGCTTTTGCATTCCTATTAAAAGTCTACTATAAAGCTCAATAAAATTATCGAGCAAATCAGGCAATTTAAATATTTCAGAGTAAGGTATTTTCATATTAAGAATTCTCTTAATATCCTCTACAACTGATTCAATTTCATCATTTACAATGAAAGTCTTACTATCATCAAAAATCTTCATTAACTTGAGTGCTTTATCAAAAATTTCTTTCTGCTCACCTGCGAAGAAATTTTTTAATGGTTCATAATCCTCTGCAAAATCAAGATAATCGTCTTTCTTTTTATCAATACCGCTAAAGAACTCATTAGAATATTTCACCTGTAAAACTTCATTCATAAGTTTTTTGCCGTCTTGGACAAGATTCTTGCCTGGGTAAGCATTTTGAGTTTGATAACTAAATTCAAGTTTCTCAAGCTCATTTTTTAGCTTATCCGCATAACCCCTAAAGCTCTCCATAATTGCATCGTCATCTTCTCTTGATGAAGTTACGTTAAAGAGTTTTTTCATCACTTCTCGAACAGATTTTTTTTGCTTGTCATTTGCTTTGACACGCTTTTCTGTCATAAGTTTGTCATTAAATTCTTTGCGTGTCAGATAACGAATAATTTCTTCCGGATTCTTTGAATGTAATGTAACTGCCTCGTTATTGACAAGCATTGTAATTTCTCCGTCTTTGAATAATTTTGCAACAAGCCACTGCACATCAGCTTCCACAAATCCATAAGGTGCTTTCAAGAAGCGTTCCAAAATAGACTTCATCGAAGTTTTCAGATGACGTGCGGTATTGAGCGCGATATAGTCTTTTAAATCGTCAAGAGCAAGTTTGTTTTTTTCACTCTCTGTATTTGCTATGCCAATCTGTTGACCGTTATTTCTAAACAATGAACGTATATCAGTTTCATTCATTGCAGAATCAATATAAGAAAGTTTATAATAAGTACTAGATACTAACTTACCAAGAGCTTCATTGATCTTAGAATTTATTTCCTTTGCTCCGCTCTGTATTTTATCGCCATTTACATAGATTTCTGCATTCTTCAAGCTTTCAGAAAGGAACAGTTTTGCAGCATTGTTTCGCTCACGCATTTCCACTTTTTTAGCTTCTTTAATACTCTCGAACTGAGTTACTGCATTTGTGGCATCAAAACGGATAAATTTTTCTATCTGCAGAGCAGAACGGATTTCATCAAGAAATGTTCTATCATCTGGCAATACCACAAGTACACTGTTTGACTTATCTGAAATAATTTTCATTGTCATTTCTGATTCTCGTTCATCGCTGTTCGGAGTAAGGATTTTCAATGTAATATCATTATTCTGATTTGCCTTATACGGTTTATCATCAACGACCTGATTAAAAGCAAACGCATATCTTCCATTGAATGCCGGATAACGATACTTCTTTTCATCATAAAGATCATCAAAAATCATCTCTGATACCTTCGCAATAACTTCTCCTGAATCCACATTTTGTGATTCAATAGCTCTGTTTATTTCCTGCTCCTCGTCCGTCAGAAATACATATATATCTCCATTCTTCTGAACCAATGTCTGACGCACAAGGCGTTTTAATGCGTCCTCTACCCGCTGAGCAAGAGCCATACGGTCATCATTTACATTAGAAACCATAAGGCTTGTAATATTCTCAATGTTCGCTGTTATTTCCTTAACATACTTAATCATAAATAGTGTTTTAAGTACATTGACATCAAAGCATTCTTTTTCATGATTCGGATTAAGATAATCATTGTCTAAAGCACGAGAAATAACACCCTTGTGAGAATGGTCAAGAAATTGTTCAAGAGCATCATAGAACATGTTAAATGGCACGATTGTTCCCGGTTCGTCATTCATAACCTTAACAGCAGACTCTTTGAACAATGCCAGCATCGAACGTTCTCCCTCTGCCAAATGTTTACCAGATGCACCATGAGTACGAATAGAAGTAAGCACACTTCCAAGCAAGTTGAACTGATATGGTATAAATGGGTAAATGTCCGCAAAATTTTCTCGGTCAGAATACAGTTTTTTCTCAACGCCATCATTAAACAAGATAAGATTCTTAATGACTGTCGCCTTATCATCATAAAGCAGTGTAAGTGTCTGTTTTCCTGCTTCATTCTTTTCAAGGATTCTTTTTTTAATAACCTCATCAACATTGGCAGAAGAAAGAGAAAGTCTGGTATCAAAACGTCCCTGAATCTTTGAAAAGTCATTTCCTTTTGTCTTTGTAATAGAATCAATATCCTGTTGACTTGTCACAATAATCCAAGCCTTACCGCCGCAGGCAGTACCTAAATCTTCTGTTACAGTCTGAAGATTTAGCATAAGCTTTGAATCATCACCTATGTACTGACCAATCTCATCAATTAAGAATACGATATGGTGGTTACTCTCTTTTTTATCAAGATACTTTTTAACAAGTTGCGCAAAATCCTCAACCTTATACTTATAATCTCCCGTTGCTTTTTCGCACCAGTTTCTTCCCGCTTCAACACTCATAAAACCAATTTCACCAAGAACTTCTACCACATCGTCTTGAATAAAATCAAAATCACTGCGAGTTTCTTCCCAAGTAGAACCAAAGCTATCCTCAAACTTTTCCTTGAACAAGTCATACTTTCCTTCTTCTGTAAGTTTGCGTTCCAAATCTGCAAGGAATGGATTAGCTCCACTAAATCCCTGCATTTCATTAAATACACTCTGTAATACCGAAACAATAGCAACTTTAGACTGTTTACCATTCACTTCACTTTTAGAATCAATATTAAAAAGTACAACATCAGTCGGAATAGTACCTGCTAACTTCATATCTGCAAGTACCATCTGATCAGAAATTTTATTATCATCTACAAAATAATCAACAGCGTTCTTGCCACCAACTTCTTTGTTTTCAAGAAGATAAGATAAAATTTTCAAGAAGTGAGATTTACCACTTCCAAAGAAACCGGAAATCCATACACCCATCTTGTCTGTATTTCCTGTAATTCCTCTTTTATAACTTTCAAAGAAATCTGAAAAATGCTTTTGAAGCTCTCTTGTCACTACATATTCTTCAAGTTCCTGCTTAATATTTGCCTCATCATCTTGTCCAACTTTAATTACACCTTTAATATCTCTGTCGATAGGCTTTGAAAACATATTCTTGATTATCATATTCCCTCTCCTCTTAATCTACGAGTTTGAATGCTCTATAATAGTTATCGTCTTTTATCTTTCCAAACAGCACCAGTTCCTGCCCATCATAATTACCCGGATAAAATAGCACTACAGGAACGTTGTCAATTACCTGATGCAAGTTATTCAGTACCGTATGGGAACGTAATATTGGATAACACTTTCCGATACCCATAATAAACACAACCGCTTTTTCTGGGGCATTATCTCTGATATAATTCACAATCAAATTGTCTGACGATGTTATCCTTAACATATTGCTGATTGATTTTGCAACTCTTTCAAAGCCCCTTTTCTTTTCAAATTGATAACACTTTTCCAAATATCCTTTTTTTATAAGAATATCAATCATAATGTCATACAGATCAAAAACCACAACTTTGAAATCATCATGTAAATTTTCACTTTTTTTTCTGATATATTCTATTCTTTCGCGAATATACAATTCTTTTTCAGCCGGATAATCAAAAATATAATATCCAACCTCATTGCCTAGCCCTTTGTTCTCTCTAAACGAGGGTTTTTGTATCATTTCTTCTGCTTTATCTAATCGTTCGTCAAGTGACATCATTTAGCCCACCCCCGTAATTGCCTTTATAATTGAATTATCTCCACACGTTTCAAGATAACGCTCTAATGCTATATCAAGAATTGGTGGAGTTATCATTTTCTTCTTATCAACTACCGTTAAAAGATTTGCATCGGTCAAATAGTTAAAGTATATTGAGCGAAGTCTGCGTTTTGTATTGTCAGTCCAAGCTGCAATATCTTCACTTTGAATTTCCTTATTCTTAAAAAAAACATTTACATCAACATCTTCCATTACTGGAATGCCTAAAATCTTTTTTTCACGATACACTTCAAACATAAATTCAAAAAACAATCTGTCTGACCTGAGAATGGCAATCAAATTGATTATCTTTTGAGTTGCTAAATCAGAAGTACAAAACAAATCAATCAATGCCTTATCTAATTTCTTTGTTCTATTCCAAATGTATCCATACATTCTTTTTGCTCGATACTCTTTTGCCGCACCAAAAAGATTTTCGTCAATACATATCTTTTTTATATCTTCTTCATTTTTTCCACTATCAATCAATTTGATGACTTTCTTCATTTCAACAAACCAAAACGATTGCGAAACCAATCCCGCACTATATGCTTTTTCTACCATTTAATTCACCCTTTAATAGATATTAGTCTTTTAATATCCAATTTTATTTGTTCAGAATCCATACAATTTATATTTTACTTTGAGCCTTTCTCATATTGAACTCAATCTTATCACTTTCAACACCTATGCACAAATAGGTATTAAATTCGCAAATTTTTATGTTATTAACAAAAAATTATTGTTTAAGGCTAATGACTCTCAACAATCAATCTATCAATCTTTTCATTAAGCCCCCATTTTTCTAATACAATATATTCTATATTATATCATGTATAATGACTATATTCAATCAATAAATCACATTAACTGTCGTAAATTACTATAAAATATTCATTATTTAAAAATAAAATCGACATTTTATTTTCAGAAATCGTTGCACAATTATAACTAAACAATACATTTTACATATATTGAATACACTTTTCTGCTTTCTTCCTCCTCTTTTCATTTTCCACAGAGGCGAAATATTTTTCGAAATATTCGGTATGAACTTTTGTCATTGCAAGTTTATTATCTATAGAATACTTATAGACATCATTCCAAATACCATACAGATGTTCGGAAAGTTTATTTACAAATTTATCGCCTTCTTCTCTACTTTCCTCAACAGTCTTTATGCTCCAATTAATAATATCTCCTATTGTACAAATGCTTGCCAAATACGCAGATATTTCTTCCATCATCCGTTCAAACTTTTGCCCCAAGCAAATACACTCGTTTATCCATTCAGTATTTACATCATCAAATTTTTCTAACCATGCATAACCATTATATCTAATAAATGAATCCTTTACTCTTACCGATAACCTCATATCTTTATCTATATTTTTATATCTAAACGTTTCCGATAACATAACATCAGTGTAATTGTTCTCTATATTCAGCATGCCGGAGCTATTTTTTCGAAACCTATCGGTTATAAAAACGGCAAATTCATTTATATCCAAATTTTTTTCTAGTTTCTTTTTTCCCTGTTTTTCTTTTCCCTGCTGTTCCTTTTCAAATTCTTCTATTTTCTCTTTTTTTAAATTTTCTTTTTTTGCTTCATATTCACAAAAATTATTACAACCGTTACAATTATGCTCACAATGATTGCTAATATAATTGGCAACATATTTCTCAATATTTATTTCAGTTTCAAGATACAACCGTTTTAAATATATCCCAAGGAATACAGGATATGAACTGTAATTTGTCACATTAACTATATATTTATATCTATCTGCGTTATCATAATGACGTATTTCATTTATTTTATTTCTAAAATTCTTATCTTCATACATCTTAATACTAATCACCGAATCCAACATAAAGTTAATGGGCTGAAATATTCTTTCAAATTCATATCCGCCAATACAGTTAATCATGCTTTTATATTCCTTATCTTTATTATCTTCCCTATAATTCGAACAGTCATCTGTCAACATATCATCGATAAATAATCGTAATCTATTTATTTTTTCCCCATTGATTTCAATTCTGTTTCTTGAGGCACGCAACGTTTTAGGTATACTGCTTTTTATATTATAATTTTTTTCCTTTTTCTTCAGTATACTGAATAAAGACAATATGTTAAGTTTATTTTTTTTGTACACATCTTCATTGCCTATACGTTCTTCCTCATTTCTAAAATCATAATTTTCACCATAATAAACATTTTTAACAACTTTTTGAAAGTGGTCTTTAATATCATCTACAATAATCGTTGCAGAATTTATGTGTTTTGTTTCGCAATGGTTTTTCTTATATATCCAAATAGCAAAATCCTTTATTATTTCATCAGTAAATTCTGAAAATTGATTATTTATTATCAGAAATTTCATATATGGAAATCCATCAAAAGAAAAATTACTTTCTTCTCTCTGAGAGAAAAAATTCTCAATAATATATTGACGTATTTGTTGTTCTATATCTTTTTTGGGATTTTCAATATGTATTTTCTGTTCGTGTTTCCATGCTCCTACTCTGTCTTTATCTATTACAGATATAATATCTATTATATTTTCAATTTGAATCGTATCTGTCTTTTCACCTTTCCTTATGCACAATTCTTTATTTAAATAACGATAAAATATTATATACACAAAATACATAAGCATTATCGAAAATAATGTATAGTCATCTTTTAATATATACTTTTTTATATACTTACCTTCTATATTTTCTTTTCTGCAATACTTTTGTATATAATTACAATCGGCATTTTTTATTTCTTTGCCAAAATAGGCGACATCTTTCTTTTTCAATCTATTATCCATTGACTCAAATACAGCCATGAACATCATTATAGATTCTGACATCTTAAATATCTCATTTTCATTTGGTGTTTTAACTTTAGGTGTTTTATCCAATTTAAAATTTATCAAATTAGTTGATAACCAATTAAACATTTGACTTCCTTTGATTTTCCAATTTTTTATTGGTTTTCTTTTATTTATTAAATATAAATAGTATTTAATCTCTTTATATGGAATATTTGATGTTACACATAAATAACCAAACAAATGTTTACCTAAATCAGTTAAACTTACTTTAGTTTTCTCGTTAATCTCCTCTTTTACAAACAATCCGTCTTCATTTGTAAAATTACATTTTAGATACTGACGAAAACCCTCTTCGTATTCTATACGTTTTTCATTATCTTCATCGCTATCCAGTTCACAAAATTTCTCTTCATATTCTATTTCTTCATCGTCATCCACTTCACACAATATCTCTTCATATTCTATTTCTTCATCATTATCCGGTTCACAAAATTTCTGATTGTCTACCATTCTTAGCGTCTCCATTTTCCCAGTATTTTCTTTAAATTGTAATGTTTTTATACCATTTGCACTTGTTCTATTAAATACTATCACTAAATCTTTAATTATGCAATATTTAATTTAAAAAATATTATATAAAGCATTTTTTGATTCTTGTTGGCAGATTTTTATTGATGTACAATATAACCATCAACGTTGATAATTGAGTAAATAATATTTTTATAAAAAGGAGAATATTTAATATTATGAAGATTTCAAAAATAACTGAGAACGATTTAAAGCTTATTCAAAAAATCGTTTCAAAAGCAAAAAACCAGAAAAATTTTTCATGTGTCGCCACAAATATTATAAATAATAATTTGTCTGACACTGAAAAGTGCGTCTCCCCTCGCTATAGCTCCGTCCTAAGATTTGGACAACTTTTGCCTTTAACAAGGTTTGCCATTTTCGCTCAATCGGGAGATTCTTTCATTGCTATTCAGCAGCTACAGGAGGCTAACGAATCCAATCTTTATCCTCCTTGCCAGGCAAATATTGATTTCCAGCGGGTAGCTCTATTCTTTGACTGTTCAAAGCAGAGAACAATTTTTCTGATTGATGAAGAAGTGGTAGAGTTTTCCTCTTTGTTGTTTGTTATCGATCCTGTAACAGACACGAGTTGTGATCTCAACAAGCATTATACCTTGTCGTCCGGCTACTACTCAAATGGGCAACAAGCGATGTTTTTGGATACTTCCCCTTCCGCTACAGCTGCTTTTGACCTAGCATTGACTCATTTTTCGGAATATCTGGCAGCCGGAAAAGAAAACCCTATAGTAGCTGATGAAAGCATTAATAAGATATTTAATCCGGAGGATGTACAAGGTTATGAAAGACATGCAACAATTTGATTTTGAAAGACTTATAAAAAACACTTCGGTCGATCTGAATGACGATGGCTTTAAGCCATCGTCCCATTCACCGATTATCGATCACGAGGTACAAAATGATATTGATGAGCTTATGAATTCCGCACCAGTCGCTGAAAGTGACAACTGGATTTCTGCCAATCATTTTTACAATTTTGATGATGATAATGAAGAAGATGATGATTTGGATATTGACGCTTTAATGTCGTCCACGCTATCTTTGGAGGAAAACGACGATTGGACTCCACCGCTACATAAAAATTTTAATGATGATATTGATATCGACACTTTAATATCAAATACATCGCCTTCAAACGAAAATGATGATTGGGAGTTACCGCCTCATGAAAATATCTCTAACGAAGATAATAATGCAGAAAATCTATCAACAGATATTCCAAAAATGTTTAAAGCTCTTCTTCAGAAGAAGTCAGAATCCGAGAATATAGGGAAGTCAGCCGGCAAAGTTGATATTGTCACTTCAAATGACTTATCGAACGATTACTATGCTGCACAACATTTTTTAGGAATATTTGACTTTATGTATTGCAATGAAGATCTAAGGATTTTCAAACATCCGGCTTACCGGTTGCTCAGTCAAAATGAATTAATTGCAACACTAAAAGAGGTGGCTCCTACAGAATTAAAAGACCGCTCAGTACCATTTTGGAGAAAAGTTGTCGAGCAACTAAAAACAACAGCATCAATACAACAATCACCGGACGAACTGGATTATCCTAATGATCTTGTTGTATTTCAAAACGGTTGCTATGACATAACATTAAAGGAATTCCGCAAAGCTACACCTGAGGATAAATTCATAAATTACAATGACATCACATACAACCCCGATAATGCCGATAATAACCATGTCACCAAAGCATTTTTTAATCAAATTTCGGGTGGGGATAAGGATTTATTAAGGGTTCTTTGGTCCGTGATAGGAGCAATCCTTGCACCAAATGCTTGTTTCAAAAAATTCTTTTATTTGTATGGTAAACCGGATACCGGGAAAAGTGTATTCGGCAGCTTATGTGAACACTTAGTAGGGATTAATAACTGCTCTCACATTTCGCTTGAGCAGTTCAGCAACAGCAAGTATTCCTCAGCACGTTTATACAACAAGATGTTGAACACTTCGCTTGACAATTCCTCCTCAGTTTTAAAAAACTTGGGCGATTTAAAAAGATTCACGAGCGGCGGCAAAGATTATTTGGAGACAGAAGTAAAATATGGAGGGTTTCATAAGTTAAGACCCGACCATATAAAATTACTGTTTGCTTCGAATTCATTACCGACGGTTTCTTCCAAAGAAGATCCTAAATCAATTCGAAACAGAATTCTGATCGTACCATTTATGAATACCGTTCCTATTGAAGAACGAAATGAAAACCTTTTGCAAGAGCTATTGTTGGAAAAGGATTATATAATAAAAAAGGGACTTTCAGCTTATAGAAAGTTGCTTGATAATAATTTTGTATTTCCAACTTGTTCGGCATGTGAGGAATTGCTCAACAAATCATTTGGAGTAGTAAATACTGCTGCCATAGACAGTTTTCTAAAATCGGATTACTGTTTGCTAGGTGATGAATATATATCTCGCGGTGACGAAATATACAGTGTATTTCTGGATTTCTGTATGAATAATAACTATCCTGTAATACCAAGGAATTCATTCATATCAAGGCTAAAGGAATATACCAATATAACACCTGTCAGACGACCGATAGATAATAAAACAGTTCGTATGCTACAGGGTATTGCAATAAACGATGACATGGTTTAAGTTTTCAGTCCGGTATACCGGTATGACGGACTAAAAAACGTATAATAACAAATTTCAATAATTTATTATCTAAGTGAATATATTATACAGGAGGTGGAAGTTATGTCAAAGACATGTACTTACAATATCAAAGTCAACTATGCCAATCGTGACGAGAAAGAGCGTAAATACACAGTCAACAAAAAATTGACAAACGTAATCCTAACAGAATCGGCTGTCGCATACATACAAAACAGATAAAACAAGGGCAAGGTCTAACCTTGCCCCTAAGGAGGTGCAACGATGAATTCCATTCAAAAAGTTGCGTTATATATGCGACTGAGTAAAGAGGACCTTGACAAAGGTAATGCCGAGAGTGAAAGCATTCAAAACCAAAGAATGATTCTTGACGAATACGCATCTTCACACGGTTGGGAAATTTACGACCATTATATTGATGAAGATTTTTCGGGCAGTGACAGAAGTCGTCCCGATTTCAACCGAATGATTGAGGATGCAAAAAACGGTAAATTTAATATTGTACTTGTTAAAACGCAAAGCCGTTTTGCGAGAGATATTAAGGTTGTCGAGGACTACATTCACAACATTTTCAAAGAGAAAAAAATTCGTTTTGTTTCTGCACTTGAAGGTATAGACACTATGCGTTCCGATTCAGAGTTGAGCAGTCACATTCATGCAGTTTTTGATGAAACACAGCTTACACTGTTATCGCAGAACATACGCAGAAGCTTTGATGAAAAAGCGAAAAGAGGTCAATTTTTCGGTTCAATGCCACCGTTCGGCTATAAAAAGGATCCGAGCAATAAAAATCATCTTATCGTTGACGAGGACGCCGCACCGGTAGTGCGAACAATTTTTGAAATGGCGGCGGCGGGTAGTACATATATGCAAATTGCTCAACATTTAAACAGTTGCGGTTATCTTATTCCGTCCGAATACAAAAAACAGCAGGGCTACAAGGTAAACGGTATGTACGACAGACATATGAAAATCGGTAAATGGACTCGTGATATGGTCCGTACTTTTATTTCGAATGAAGTGTATATAGGTACGGTTGTAAATCATAAAAGCACAGTTTTAAATTTTCGCACAAAAAAGAAAGGCAATGTACCAAAATCCGAGCATATAAAAATCCCGAATATGCACGAACCTATAATTGACATAAATCTTTGGAATACCGTGCAAAAACTGCGTCAAACCCGTCGCAAGGCCTCAAGCGGAAAAGACGGCAAAAAACACCCTCTTTCCGGCAAAGTCTATTGTGAAAAATGCGGTTCAAAAATGTATAAATGCAAATCGGGCGGTATTTCATATTTCAGATGTTATCGTGCGTCGTCAACCGGTGAATGTGACAATCATAAACGCATACGTCTTGATATGCTTGAAAAAACTATCATTGACAAAATTAATGAAACCATTTCACAGTACGTCAATCAAGATGAATTGAGCGAAAATATTGTTATCATAAATCGTCTTGATAAAAAACTTGAAAGTTTAAAAAATCAACGCTTTAATACTGAAAAAAACTTGGAAACAACACGCAAAAATTTGCTTAATTTGTTGAAGTCATATAATGACGGTGTGGTTATTCGTGAAATATATGAACAGGCACAAAACGATTATATGGAACAACAAAATGCAGCAAAAACAAAGCTAAAAAATATTGATGTTGAAATCAATGACGTGCAGACAAAAATCGAAAATCAGGAGGATAAAGAAGAAATTTTGAAAAAATATACTCATATTGATAAGTTGACTATTCCGATAGTACAAGAGTTTATCGACAGTATTTTTATCAGCGAAGTCACCAAAGACGGTCATCGTAATATTACTATCAATATGGCTATATAATTAATTTTGATTCTATTTTACATCTACTATATTTGTATTCACTAAGAGGTGCAGAATTTTCTGCACCTCTATTTTTTCTATTTTCAAGAATTTACAACCGTTCACGAACCATCATCAAGGCATATCCAAGCAGATTTTGCCCTTTCCATTTGTCAATTTGCAACCTATCCGGATTGTTCATTGACAAACCTATGCCCCATATTCTGTCCTTAACTGCACACTCTGCCAAAATTGAGTTATCGGTTGCTTTGAGTTTTGCTTTCAAATCTTCGTTCTGAGAAAATTTTGCAGTCAATCCTTCAAATACAACTATTTGACGAACCCCATTCCAGTAGCTCTCGTTATAATTTGCAACAAGTCTGCCAAAAGCTTTTATTTCAGCCACATCATCTGTTGCAAGTATCTTGTCCGCCATGTCCTTATCTCCAAAACACACAGCCTTTTTATACATCATATATTGTTCCATTGAGGAAAAGTCTACATCATTCACTGTAAACTTGCTCGGATACCAATTACTCAAATATCCGTTTTCCTCATTTGGATTGTGAAAACAAACAATTGTCATTATATTTCACCAACTTTTTTAACAGCTAAATCAAGTTCCAAATCGTGAAGTCCGCCGTACGCTTTGACCAAAAAATCTACCGGAACTTTTTTTACTACTTCACTGCTTGGAATATTATAATACCATTGATAATATGCGTAAAATTCGCCTATCCAATCCGGCATAAAGCCTTCAATAGCTTTACCGTTTTTCAATTTAAATCCATCAGTTTTGCAAAAATAGTCCCATAATTCCGAGGCACTCATTGTATTCACATAGGCTTTAGCTTCATCAATGCTTCTTCTTGTTTTGCTTGTCATATAAGTGTTGATAAAATCAAAAGTATCCTTATCAGGATAATTCTGTGATACAAGGTCAAAAAGCTTTCCTTGATTTTCAACAACATCACTTAAATATTCTTTCGGATATGCCGGCATTTCAATCACCTCTCAAATCAATGTGCTGAACACATTTGTTACTTTGTTGATGTCCGAATCAACAAGCTCGTGCATATTTTTTCTTGCATTTATATCTCTCTTATTGTACTTTTCGTTAAATTCATTATAATCAACGCAAATCAATCCATCCTCTATTTTAGTCAGTTTTGAATAAGCAAGTTTAGATTTTATGCAATATTGGATACCCAATCCGCCAAGTGATAACAATCCTTCAAGGATTTCAATATCAATGTTGTCACGCACAAATTCTTTTGCAATATAAAAATATGACGCATTGGCTCTCCACCCTTTTATAACATCATATTCGCTTGTATCAATCCCATATTTCGCAATAAACTTTTTAGACAACATCTTATAACGCCTTGTATCTGCGGCATCTCTATGTTTCATCAGCTCTGCAAGCCATGAAAGAACATTATATTGCTGAAAGTCCAATACTTTCAAATCTTTAGTATCCAATTCAAACTTATGAACCCAACCGTTTGTTTCGTCCGGCCTGCAAACAGCCCATTCTTTAGCAAGTTCAACATTTTCGGTAAGATAAAAACCTTTTCCGTAATCGTGTTTGGTTTCGCCCAAGCCATATTGCGGCACAACAACCTTGTTAAAACTACCGTGATATAAAACTATTTCTCCCATTTACTCTTCCTTCCTAAACAAACATCTTTTCAAGTCATGATTTTTAGTTTTTTCAGTAAAAGTGTAAGTATATATATTATAACACATAAATGTTATTTCTTCAACAATACAGTCGATATATCAAAGTAATATCTGTAGGTTTACATTTGAACAAATCTTAAATATCATCCATATCTTTGATATTTAATTTTTTATACCTGCGAGTGCCAAAAATTTCTTATCGGATTGAATTGCCTGAGTTACAAATTTCCCATCTTTAAACAAAGCATAAGTCGTAACAGGAGCAGGCACATTTTGTGCCGACTCTTTATCGGTAATATGAATTACTTTCAGTGGGATATTATTTTCTTTTGCAGCCTCCTGTACTCTTGGTACCCAATAATATGTAAACGGACATTGGTCAGTATAATAAATAACAAATCCTTTTTCCGATATGTTTGGGTTCTTTGCACATTCCTTAAATTTAGGCGGTTCTGTATTTTCGCCAAAAGGCAAATACATCAAGTTAATTCCTGTATCCGTTGTATCGGCAACAGTAAATCCCTTGTATGCCATATATTTAGGATCTGACAAAAACTCTTTTTTTCTTTTATCCGAAGAAAGTATGCAAACACCCTTTTTCCCTTGTGTTTTTGCGTCACGAATACACTCCGACAACAAATCATTTGAATATCCGTGTCCTTTCATTGCTCCGGCAATCCAAAGACAGTTGATATAAATATATCCGTCCGCTTCTATCGGAATCCAAGCATTTTCAGCAGGAACATACTCTATAAAACACTTTCCACGCTCCACACTGCGATAAAACACAAGCCCCTCGTCAAAGCGTTCTTTCAGCCATTCCTTTTTCTTAATACTTTGCTTGCCCGACATCGCACAACAAATATGCTCTTTATCTATATTTTCATTTGTTATTCTCATGTATTCCATAAGATTACCTCCACGAATTTGAGATTCCATGTCGTCAAATTATCTTATTAAAATTTTCTTATCCTCGTAATCATATTTTAAAACTACGACAAGAGAATCTGTCAAAAACAAAATATCTTCCGCCTCAGCATATGAGTTTTCTTCTATAAGCCTTTTTGCTTTTTTAGTAAATATGTTCATAAAAAATTTTTTCCGCATAAATCAATCGTTATGGTCGTAAAAATATGTTTCCGCATCATCTATTCCGTCAAAATCATCTTCGTTATCATAAT